>Ga0213833_1001371_pt1 | contig 17639 bp, 20 predicted proteins | sample SWATP21_FD_160575 | JGI IMG/M metagenome (GOLD analysis project Ga0213833, IMG submission 160575) | Coastal seawater microbial communities from Marineland, Florida, United States - SWA TP2 #1 | ecosystem: Environmental > Aquatic > Marine > Coastal | place: USA: Florida | collected 2016-08-14
TGGTGCTGGTGCTGGTGCTGCAGCCTCTGGTAGCACTTCCAAAGTGGATAACGCCGACAACAGCGCCAAGGTGATGGAACAAGATGCCATTCCTTCTGTTCACCCTAAAGAAATGGTCTCAAGCCCGGGAAAAGGTGCCGTTGTAGCAAGTGGTGGGGCACCAGCTGTGGTGGTGGATGCGCTTCCCCCGCCAGCCATCCCTCCACCAACCATTGTCAGCCCCCCAACCGTACCCGCTGCAAACTCGCTCCTTCAAAGTCTTCATGCTGCCCGGGAAGCCCGTCGGGCTCCAACAGCGTCGGCGACAGGTGGCATCAGCAGCGGAGCAGGAGGAAAGAGCAAGCGGCGCAAGCGCAAGAACAAAAAGAAGCAAGGTGGAGCGTCGTCTCACGCCATGGACGGGTTTGACGCAGTGCTGCCAGGCGCTGGAAGTGGAACTTCTGAGAAGAAAAAGAAGGGGAAGGGGAAGAAGTTGGATACTGCGACGAGAAAACGTGCCGCGGGTCGTCCCAACTCCATCAAGCCCAAACTCAAGAAAGAACCAAACGCCGACAGCATCGATGACGACATGGCATTCTTGGATGCTATTGTGGCTTCTCAGTCTCAATGTGCCTACGGAAGTTGCACAGCGGTGACGAGGATGCTGGGAACAACCTGTCGCTTTTGCAAACGTCGTTTTTGCGTCCATCACGGGTGCGGGTGGGGTGGCCGTGGTTTGCTGTTTGGTCTGCCATCTTGTCACCTCTTTTATGCACTCGGCCCAGGTTGGCTGAAGAGCATGGCTGCGGAAATGATGCCGCCAAGGCCGCGCGTGCCAAGTATCTGCACACTATGAAGACAGGGGGGAAAACATTGCCATCTGCTCAACAGCGAAAGGTTCTGCAGCTGCAACTCCAGAAGAAACTCGGAAAAGTGTCACGGGATGCTGGAAAGAAAAAGAAGGGCAAAACCTCCAAAAAAAAGAAACGCAAGTAGCAATCTCTGCTGGTGTCGGGTTTAAGTAAGACAATGGAATTTTCGCACACAACTGGAACTACAAAGCACACGGTTATCATGCGGACACGGGACGAACGTTGGGAGTTACTACAAAACTGCCGGAAAAACATGCTGCAGTTTCGTTGCTACACTGGAGACACAGTCGAATCACGTTCCGACGGTGTGCTTGAGTCAAACGAACCATAGACAGCTTCGCTGTCCGCTCGAAGCAGAGAATGTTGCTCTGAAACTGCTTCGCCACCATCCACACCAACAAGCTTGGGTGCTTTCGCTGGACCACGGTGGTCGTCAGGGTCAGCTTGGTGGCCGTGGTGAGCATCATCCATTATCATCACGACGCAGCACCCGAGCGTAATGACAGCCATGCCGACCCAGGTCTCCAGGCCAGGCTCCAAGCCGGTATGCATCAGTGTGGATTCCACACTAGCCATTCCAGGCTCCACCAACATCACGGCGTGTATGATCAAGCTGGGAAGCTTGGTAGCGGCGTAGGTGTACGCCGCCATTCCCATGAAACCGCAAACGACCACCAGGTACGCCCAAATCCAAATGTGATCTTGGGCAGCTGTGGTCCAGCCGAAGAAGCCATTCACTGGGTTGAACGGGCGGGACCAAGATATCTGGGCCTCCGCTCCAACAAGCAGGCCCACTCCATCCACCCCGACACTGACTAGAAGAACAGACAGCTGGGACATGAGAATGACGGGCACTAGCCCGAATTTCTTTTGCAGGGGAGCTGCATTGGCGATGTACGGAACAGCAAACGCGCCACCACCAGCTGCGATGGCGATACCAAGTGGGCTCGAGTTGCCACTCAGAGACAGATACAAGCCGCCGCCAATCACGACCAGTGCTGCATACTGCTGCCACGGAAGCCGTTTGCACGCAATGATCCGAAACAGCAGGACGTAGATGACGTGGGACTGGTTGAAAAGGTACACATCCAGCACCTGTTGCCACAAGACATGTGATTTCACTTCTTTCACACCATACTTTATGGCTTGCCGTGTGTCACGTACGCTGGCATACTTGAGGGCAATGAAGAACGAATTCACCCAAACGCTGTATCCCAAGCAGAACACGAACACTTCGGCCAAGGTGGACCTGTCCAACGTCGGCCACTCTGAGGTGATTTTGTTGATGTGTCGCCACACAGCTTGGCCCACCAACGCGACAGCAAAACCGCCAAAGACGCCTGCAATGCCAGTGTGGAATTTGAGGCAACATTCGAAAACGCGCAAGCCCGCGGCACGGCAAAGAGCACCACACACCTTGAACTCGCCACACGGCCTTGCACAACGGGGTTACTTCCGTGAGCATGTCCGACGCCGTTCCCTGACCACAAACAAGAAACAAGAAACAAGAAGCAAGAAAATAGCGCCATTTGTGAGCTCCACACAAAGGGCAGCGAGCAAAGGCTGCGGTGCACTCACCAATGATGTGACCGACAAAAATGCTACCAGCAGCACGACATACGACGAAACGCGCTCACAGCGTGAAGGCGTGGGAGATGGCGCAGCAGTGGGTGATTTGTGGTCACTGCAGGCGTTGGGAGTGGGCGAATGAGCCGGGACGAGAGCGCTGCTCTCGCAAACAGAGTCAGGCCCGTCTGCTCTGGGCGAGAGATCCCGCTCCGTGTTGGTGGCAGCCATATCAGCGTCTGTTCGAGTCAGTCGACGCCAAGAGAGCCACTGCCACTAGTTTAAGGCACCTTTTCAATGTGTGAGTGATGTGCACGGGTGTGAGTTGCGTGGCAAACCCGTTGCTTGGAGGCGGCACATGACGCACAACGCAATTAGAGACTTGGGGATTCGGTGTCTCAAACCACCACAGAAGCCTCCTCCGGCGAAGAAGGTCACTGTTGATGCTAATTTTGTTACTGCGCAGTTGCCTTTGCCAGTGTGCACTGACATGTTTTGAGTTGTTTGAGTTTATTTGTATTGTTTATGGCTGCGAGGTTGCCTGCGTCTCCGCGTTGGCAAGTCCTGGAGCCAAGGACGCAACCTCAATCGGCGTGTCCTCAGGCTTTGAAGAATCATACGTTACCGCTCGCACATGCGCAGGTTCCTTTGTGGCAGCGCTGGCTAGGTCCTGCCGTGACACATGCGGCAGCACGACGAACGCACGAGGGATCGCTTGCGCTGCCTCCCAAACAACATACCGCGATCTGGTACAGCACCGAACGCGGTTAACATTCACATCCGTCACGGGATGATCCGTGCACCTCAAACAGAGCATGTTTCGTTTCCAACTACGTACCCAGCACACTCCACTGCCTCCATGGTCGGGGCAGGGGTCTGTGGGCAGTGCACCGCCACACGAGGCGACAGTTCCACGCCCAGCGCTCCGCCTGCCTCGGCTGTGCTGGTGTGAAACCTGTCAGCGAAGGACTCATGTCGCAGAAAGAACCTGCACACACAAACGAGACTTCCGTTTAGCCACAAACGAGCGGTGTTGAATGTGCTGCGACTGCACGTACGAGTCGCAATGTTCTGACGGTGTGGCGGGCGGAGCACAATCTGCTTCTCGTACCACACCAAGGGCGACCTCCCACACAACTAAAACCAGAGGCTGCGAATCGTCAGGGTGAACACACTCGGTAACCGCTCGAAGTGGCTGCGCAAGAAAACGTGAGGTGAGCAGACTAGATGGACACACACTGGGATGTGGTTCCACATACATGAGGAAAGAACGAGATGCCTGTGGCAAGAACGCAGAGTGTCAGCACCTGCTTGGCGCGAAATACAACGACAGCGTACCACCTACCAGTTCCAAAGGACAACGGTTCAAGGGACCCACTTTGCTTCGGCCTCTGCATGACCGAATTGTTAATTAAAATTCAACAACAACGATGGTAACGGAGCGCGAGACGTACCTCATGCAAGATCGCAGGAAGCTCCTGAATGGTAGCCTGAGGAGCACAACAATTTGAGGAAAGCAGTCACACAAGCATCAGCTGCCACATACCGCACGAAACAAGATATGTCGATTCCCAAGCCGTTTGAACGGGGCATACGCGGCTGAGCGCATAAACATTTGGGTTTTCAAGGCATACATGCGTGTGGAATCTGCGAGCGCCATCGCGGAACAGAGGAACGTTTGCAGCGTTGCAGCATGCGACTCAGACAACGGGGCCTGCCAACACCTCGTGAGCACACCAAGTGAACCAAAAGCAGACACAGACATTGCAACCCAACGAACAACATTGACGCCGCCAGCAAAGTTCGCCAGTTTTGTCGGGTGCTGCGACATGTCAAAGCCGTGCTTAAAACGAACAGATCGGCGCCAAGCCGGTGCGTCCTGCGAACACAAGTTGTATGATCGCACCACGGAAGTGACATACGGCGCAAGAGACGCCTACCTTCATGACAGCTGCGAGCGCTGCTGGTTCCTTGCTTAGTCGTGACATGAACGTGCTGATCGCCTCCCGCACTTGCAACTTCGTTGAACCATCTCCGAACAAGGTCGACTGCCGCAACGCAAAGCGACAACAACATCACCAAGGCGCCAAAGCGCACAACACAACAACGAGGAAGTACCATCACAGCATCTTGCAATGTTCCATCTTGTTCAACAAACGCCCGGTCGATCATCTCTTCAACAGCTGATGGGCACGCTGACGAGGTCAGTAGGGGCGCGTAGAACATACGGCGCACCGCGACGCACCTTCGATTGTCGGATCAGTCTCGCAGAAAGCCAGCTTGTCCCAAGCCATGGAAGACTCGCCTGAGAAGCGACACGAAAGCGTTACACACGCAACGATGACCAATGCACGCGCAACACGCACGGCCCTTCACCTACCGAGACCAGCGCGACCGCGGGAGGTTGCTTTTTTCTTGCGCGTGCGTCGCCGCTTCACGCGAGCTTCATGGGCATCAAACTCATCCTCACTCGACGGAGCACCCTCAGAGGCGGAACTGCTGGCCTCTGCTTGGCGACGTAGAGACCTTGTTGTGTGCAGTACGCGCCGTGCACGGGTTGAGCGACGCCGCGGCGGGCTGACACTCTTGGTCGAAGCGCGGTCGCTGCCGCCGTCACTGTCACCGTCGCTATCGAGCCGCGCTGTGTCCGTTTTGGAAGGTGAAACGGCAGGGGGTTCCGCCTCTCTATCATCTTCGTCACTACTGCTGCTGATCTCAGCGTCCTGTTGGGCTTGCATCAGGCGCTGGAGGTCCTCCAGCAAAGCAGCCTTGAAAGGCTTGACGGCGGATCTCGCGCAGCCCAGGTCATCAGCGATTGCCTTGGTCAGCACCTTCATCGTGCTCCCCATTGACACAACGCCTGACTTCAAAAGGTTTCTGCTTGAAGACAGAACAGCTTCTGCCGTGATCTCCGCCATGGCAACGTCGTTGGACATCGTTGCACCACAACGATCAGTGCCAAACGCACTTTTGGCGCCAAGGTTGGCTGATGAGTACTTTTGCCAGCGATGTTGTGTGATGGGTTTTGAAAACGCGACGTTTCGTCGGGCGTTGTCCCTGTCAGTCTGCGCTTTGGAGCAGGAACCAAGGTTGCACCGGCAGCGATGGCTCGTGTACCAACGTTGTATGCGCTTATTGCACTTCTTTGTGTAGTGCACCGTTCCAGTGCCGAGAACTATGGCGCCGAACTCACAGTGGAAGTCGATGATTTGCTCGAGACCCCACGTTTTGGCACCTCATCAACACATCACCTCGCCGACGCACCACTCCTTGACCATGCTGTGTTCGGGACTGAGGTCACGGTGATTGGGGCCGGATCTGAAGGAGCGAACGGGGTGTACAGTGAGATCCGACCGTCACCAGAGGACGTGAGATTATTCGACAGCCTTCCTGGACACCGTCAGTACGTTCAGCTGCTGTGCAGCGCAACTCCTCCACGCTGACGTACCACACACACTCCACTGTGACAGGTTTGTCAAGAAAGGCAGCGATGAAGAGTTTCGTATCGTTAAGCGCTACGTGTACAAACAAGTGGCAGATGAAGACGGGGCGATGCACAGCTTGCCAGGAACTGGGCAATGGGTGCTGTACAGCAGCAACCCGGGCAAGTCACCGAAGTACCTGTATGCTGCAGCGTCGGATTGGCCAGTCCCACCCCTTCGCGGGTGGATGGCAGCACACGGCCGGCGCCCGCTTCCTCGTGTGGATTTGGCACCCATGCCCCATCCGTGTGATATCGCATCGCTTGGGGTGGACGAGTGTGCTGCGCAATCAAACTCGGCTGCATGTGTGCGCGACGCCTTGGATGCCGTGGCAGACTGCGTTGTCAAGCAAGGGTGGGAGTCCCCACAGGATGCCAACAAGGAAGCGCTTGACTTGAGCAAGCCATCCTTGCCTGCGTGCCTTCTTGACACATTGTTTCATGCTCAACAACAACGAGTCGGTAGCGCCGCTGAGACAGTGGGTGCCACTCCAAACCAAGCCGGCAGCATGTCCTTGTTCACGCCGGGGCCTTCTGCAGCGGGAACCAAACCAACAGACTCGCAGAACCATGTTGGAACATCAAAGAGCTTTCAATTGGCGTCAACCTTGCGTTGTGGGGCTGCACAAGTCCTGCCCCACCGAGCCCCAGCACGTTGGTGTGCCTGTGTTGGGTGTGGTACCCGTGCAGGCCGCGTGCTCATGTTCCAACCATCGGCCACCCGCACGGCACTCACAACGCTCATGACCCCAGTTGCAGGCACCACGTGGCACGAGTACTTTTCTGTGTCGGATCATGTACATGCCGTCGTTGTTCCTCGCAACGCGGCCGCAGCGACCACATGCGACACAGTGATCCAACAACCCTCGTGGTTTTTTGCGGCCCGTCGCCTGCACAACTTGTTTGACATGATATCCCAGGTCCTCCTTCCTCTCTACCAGTCCATGGAGGGCGTGTATGGGGCTGGACAGGTTCCGCTTCATCCTGACACCCTGTTGTGGATTCAGCACGACGCTGCTGACAAGTATCGCGGCGCAGACGCTTCACTATCACCATCCCTCGCTGATGACGTTCGTGTGCTGGGCACCGGACCGGTGAATGCTGGCGGGGCGTTGTCGCTCCTCCGCCTGTTCACCTCCAACGCAATTGCTTCTCGCGAGGACTGGGATGACGTGCAGCATGTACACGGAACCCGTTGCTTCCAGTCTCTTCACACAGGCTTGGATCCAACTCGCACCTTTTTCGGCGTGGGTGTTACGGCCGCGGTGCCACGCGACAGCATTGTGAACATGCTCCCGCACACCCACACGTCTTCCCTCGGCGTGCCGCCTTCGGTCTTGTCGGCACAACAGGACCGTTTCCTGGACTGGATGTTGGAGGGCATGGACATTCCTCCGCGCGGTCGTGCGTCGCGTCTGGATAGCACAAGCACGGGTGGTGTTGGAGAGCGCGTCGTCGTCGACTTGCCATCCGTGTGTGGGGCAGGACATCGCATGAGCACACTGTTTGGCGTTGCACTGTCAAACCTGACCAATGACCAGGCGCCGTCCACGATTGATGAAGAAGATTTGGAGCTGTTGTCGATGCCGGATTTGGCAGAGACGCTTCGTTTGACTACCGTCCTCGTGACGGAGGCAGGTCGGGCAAGTGCAACTGCTGCGGCGTTTCTGCCACGAGGGGCGGTTTTGGTGCTGCTCACCGAGCCCGGCTTGTTTGGTTGGAAGTGGATGCACACCAACTTGGCACTGTTGTCCCACGTGCACGTGGTTCCTGTGGCTCGTTCTGAGGATGCTCTCCCAACACAAGGATATGGTGGGGTGGCGGACTACACCCAAGTTGAACCTTCTGTTGACGGCAATGAGCATGACTTGGCATGTGATGCGGAGGTTATTGACGAAATTTTGGAAACTGTCCGAAGTCTGCGGTCTGGCTCGAACGTGGTATGCTCACGTTCACAAGCAGCAGCGTGCGTCAGGACAGTTCCAGACGTGTGTGAGCATGACAGTGACGGGCGTTGGTTCTGCTAGTGGAACGGCTGGCTCATCGTTTTCAAAGCACTGTGTTCCGTGCACCTTGTTCTTGAATTACCCAGGTGCTGACCCGTCCAGTGAAACATCACTCATGTACCCCGCGTCAAACGCTGTGCGTGCTGCGAATCGCGGACAAACTGCACTCGCGGTGCTGTGCCATGCCGCGGGCTGTTCGAGGGGGCAGAGGTGCTGCACGGTGAAACAGCAGAAGCGTGGTATCCGAAATGGCAAATGCGCACCGCGACGGCACCACCACGCGTGGGCCCTCTCCGTTTTGCGATTTCGATGTGGACACGACAGGCGATGAATCCAGTGACGGCGAGCACGGTTCGGCAGCACATCTCGCTGCACGTGATGACTTTCTCTCTGCTGAAGGCACTACCTTCCCCACTACTGTCCATTCTTGTGTACCTGCTGAAGACAGTATGGAGTTGAGGGATGTGGTGAGGTCGTTTGAGCGTGCTGTTGGGGATATCATCCCTGACCACGGCACACAGGCCATGCGTGCGGCAGCAACAGATGATAGTGGTGGCATCGGTGCTGGAGATCTTCCCACTCCGGTCGCATTGAATAATTTGGATGACACGGCGTTGCAAGCTCTGTCTGCGTCTGTGCAGGAAGCCAATGAAGCTCTCAAGAAGTTTGAAGAGTCGTCCATGCTTGTGCACAGTGATCTGCACGCTGATGTAGGCAGTCATGAACGTTCAGCGGCTTTGCCGCCACCCCGCCCGTTGCCAACCTTGGACAGGCCGATGAACACGTCTAGAACAGGCATCATCTTGTCGCCTGCGGGGCGCCGGTGGACGCGCGCTGATGGAGGGGACGATGGATCGATCAGCTCAGTGTCGTCTGTTCACGAGTGGAGCGGCAGTGACACAAGTGGTGCAGCCATGAGTCGCCATGACCCGCATGCATCCAATTCTCCACCACAACGGGCCGTTTCTCACCATACAGGGGCACATCCACCGAGTGTCACGGCTCAAGCACCTACCCCAACCAGGCCGAAAGCACCTGGCGTGCCTGGAAACTCACCCGCCGAGATCGGCAGCCAAAGGCGTCGCGCCATGCACAAAGCGCTGCGCGAACAGGCCATGGCCCAAGCGCGGGCGCATACGCGTGCACATGGGGCGCAAAATGTAGCAGAGTCGCCTCAAAGGTCGCTACAATCGACTGTGCCCGTTGATGAGCAAGGACCCCGCCCCGCCCAGCTGGGACAGCCCCGCGTGCCTTCGACTGCCTCTTCCCCAGCTGGGGTTGTGGCTGCACGACCAGTGTCACAACAGCAACCAGGCTCGACAAACGACGACGCTGTGGCTTTGCCGACGACTGCCGGGGACTTGCCCCCACTGTCATCGAAGGATCAAGACGGTGCCACAAGTGCCGCGGCGGCTGCTGCTTTTGCGCGGAGCGGACGCGAGAACAGGGCAGCTGCGACATCACAAGCTGAGGAACCAGTACATTCTTCGGCAATGCCACCCTCCCTCACCGTGGCGCCTGGGCGCGGCATGACCATGCAGCAACCAACCTCGCCTGCTGCACCTGTTCGGTCGAAGCCTCGACGCGGCATGGGGACGTCTCGGGTTGTGTCAAGCGATGTAGAATCCTCTACTTCTCCACGTTCCACGTCCCAAATGTCCGAGCCAGCTGCAAGAATGCATCGTGTTGATAGTGTTCAGGGCAGAGAGTGGCACCAACTAGGCGCGGCTACTGTGTCGCCATCCCTGTCGCTGCCATCGTTGTCGTCGTTTCATGCTCGCAACAGGACACGTGGTCACACCGATGAGGCAGACGCTTTTGCTGGTGCGTGTGTGCGCAATGGATTACTTGGATTCGCATGTGCGCTGTATCTATGCATCCGTGTTGTGCGTTGACACGTTTGTGTGTGCGCTTTGGTGTGTGCATTACCGGGTGGGCGCGCAGAGCAACGCGAAGACACGATACGTACACTTCGACAACAGGTGGATGCCCAGGGAGATCTTGTTGCGCGGTTGCGCACGGAGATGGCCCGGCAAGCCGCGAGTTTGGACGCCGTGCGCACAAAACTTCGCGAGGAGCGACAGCGGGCCGATGTTGCACGGCGGGAGTGCGGTGCTGCACAAGACGCCGCTGCACAGGCACGGGAGACGTGCGCTGAGGCGCGCAGTCGCGTCGAAGCAGCGCAGTCTGCCGCGTCCGCTGCACAGTCTTCGGCAGAGGCAGCCGAACGCGAGGTCGCAGCGCTGCGACAAGCGACCGAAGCCATGCGAGTGGCAACGCGGCAGGCAACTGCACGAGCATCCATCGCAGAGGCTCGCGTGGCGCGGGCGGAAGCCGCTCGGGAAGCGGCGGAGCGGGAGGCAGAGTGCGCGCGGGTGGCGGAGGCAGAGTCAGGGGAGCGGGCAGAAGAAAGCGCCCGCGTGGTGGTGGTGCTGCGCAAGCGGCTAGAGGACGGGGAAGCGGCGTCGCTGCGCACAGAAAAGCTCGTGGAGCAAGCACTTGCCGAGGAGGTGGAGGCGCGAGAGGAGGTGCAACGGCAGCTGGATCAAACGGCTGACGCCATGCAAACGTTCCGGGGCAGGCTGACGGACACGACACTGGAGTTGTCGCGTCGCACGCAGCGGCTACAGACGGTGCTACGCAAGTATGAGGCGTTGGAAGCGGCGTTCAAGGAACAGGAAGAAAACTACAGAGAAGCGATGCGTCAAAGTGATCAGGTTCGTGGGTGGGTGTGTCGGGGGCGCCAGCGCGTGTTGCTCATGGTTCATGGTCCACAGACTATCCAACACTTGAACCGAACTCTGCACAGCACAAATCAGGGACTGCGCACCCTCGAAGGCAAAGCCCACGACAGTGCTGCTACAAGCAAAGCACTGGTGGACCAGTACCAAGAGGAGCTGACTGAGACCAAGCGGCGGCTTGCGCAGTCTGAACGCGAAGCTCAAGCCTTGAAGGAGGTACGTGCTGGGCCAAGTACATCATGGTGGCCCCGCCCCACACCCTGTCGCTCTGTCCACTTGCATGCTTTACCACCATGTCACCATGTGCTTGTGTGTGTGTATGTGTGTGTGTGTGTCCTGTTCAGTCCCTTGCCGCTGCAGACCGGGCTGTGGGTCTTGCAAAGAAGCAATTCGATGCAGCGTGCGAGGAGTGGGAACAAGAGCGGCGCTCCCACACGGCACGAGTGGCAGAGGTTGAGGACCAGTTGGCGCTGCGGGATCAAACCGTGAAAGCGCAGGCCGTGAAGCTTGGCGAGGCATTGGGTGAGGCTGAATTCGCAACCAAGGCGGCAGAGGACGCTCGTGCACAGTCACGGCGCGACATGGAACGACTTCACGGCATGGTGGTGAATGCTGAACAGCGTGCCGAGGTACGTATTGCGATGTTGTCTTGTGTGAATGAATAGTGGTCGAGTTCGACTTGACACGTGTTGTTTCCTCAGAAACTGGCGGCACAGCTTGGGACGGAGCGAGAAGAGGCAGCCTCCGCGAAGGCAGAGGTTGCGCGTTTGGTGTCTGCCCTTCAAACTTCTGACGGAATCGCTGCTGCGTGCGTACACATCGGAGTGGGGTCGCTGTGTGGAGTGTGAAACTGATCACAGTAACGCGCGAGTCATTTCATTTTGCGACCATAACACAATCTTGGGTCTGGGACGGTCACTTGGGACCGTGTCTGGCGTTATTGCTTCTTGCAGACGTGTGGCTGATCTGAAGGCTGTGAAGAAGGAACTAACCACACTACAAGTTTGCGCTGAAGAAACGGAACGTGATCATCGCCGGCGTTTCGACCGCGTTGAGCGGCAGCTGCTCCGTGTCTCAGCCACGGCGGAAGACGCGACGCAAGAAGTAGCTCAACTAAAGGTGCGACATATGGTGTTGTGGCGAATCTTTGTGGGTGCGTATGTGAGTTTTGTGGCTTGTTGACGCATTGGGGACTGTTGTTTTGGCACAGGGCAAGTTGGAAGTTGCCGTGGAACAGGCGGAAAAGGCGGAAGAACGACGGGTGTCGGAACAGCGCGTAGCGGAGGAGTCCACGGCTACACTGTAAGTATCATCCTCCCCACAGACCTCCCAAATAAAAATCTCGACGTCACCCGTGTTGGTGTCTGGTGATTCTGGCGCACCTCAGCACTGCTCGAGCCAACAAGCTACAGGCACGTGCGCAGGAAGCGGAAGACCGGGAAAGTGTTCTCTTGCGAAAGGTATGTTCTACGGTACTGGACCCAGCGCACCGCCGGAGATTTGTTTCCCGTGATATGATCATGGTTTTGAATGTTGTTGCATGCAGGTTGAGACGCTTCACGCACAACTGGCCACGGTGGAGGCGAGTGCAGCGACGCTGTCGACGCGACTTGGCAAGGCGCTGTCCGCTCTGGATGACGCGAAGAGCAAGTCCGGTGTCTCAGCAGGCTCGATTTCGTCTTTGAAGCAGCGACTTGCGGCTGTGGAGGATGAACGTGACTTAATGGTTCGAGAGCGTGATCGTATTGCTGCTGCGTTGTCGAACGCCCAGTCCCAGCTCGACAAGGAGGTACGTTGAGTACCGTTCGAGAGCATGGCCAACGTGTGATAAAGTGTTCCCCTGCTCCAGACGCGTCGTGTGGACGCAATGGAGGCACAACTTCAAGAGGCACGGGTCGAGGCGGCGAAGGTTGCAGCGGTTGCATCGGAGCGCACCGAGCAGTGGGAAAGTGCTCTGACGGAGGTCGACCAGTTCGTATCGTATTCAGGCTTTCTTGTGCACCGCCGGCGCGTTGGGCGTTTCTGACACATTACTGGATGCAAACATGAATGTGATATGGGTGTGGTGGATGTGGGTGTGGTGGATGTGGATGTGGATGTGAATGTGGCGGCGCTTGTACAGAGCACGGGCGACCATTCAGGAGTTGAAAGGAAAGCTCCAGTCTGTTGGCATGGAATTAGCAACTGCCGATGGAGTCAAAGCACACGCTCTTGCGCGCGCAAAGGCTGCAGAGGAACGGATGGCCAACGAATCCACAAAGAGGTAGCATGGCGATCCCTTCGCGTGGGTGTTGCGTGGGTGTCGAGTGTATAGTGCAAATCCTGACGTGGCGTGTAGGTTGCATACAGAGTCTGACGTACGTCACTCCAAGGAAGAACTAGCTGTGGCCCTCTCAAAGGCGTCACAAGCAGAAATACAGCTCGAAGCTTTGCGAAAGGAGGCCACAAGCCTCAATGAGAGCAACGCACGCCTCGCTGCCCAAGCCAAGGTAGGGAGGTGCGGGGGCTTGCATGCATGTCGTGCTACCATGCGAGTCTGACGTCTGCGGTGTGCTTGCGTGTGGGTGCATGCACACAGATTGCACAAGCAGACCTGGAGCGCCTCCAGACAGAGGCTGACAGGGCACTGGAAGCGAGAAGGCGCGCGGCAGAGAGGGAAAGAGCAGCAGCGTCCATGCTAGCCGCGGCTTCACGGGCCAAGTCAAGTGCCAGTCACAACGTGTCCCTGGCCACACGACAACATTTAGTCAAGGTTCGTGCTGTGGTAGTCAGTGGCGGTTCAATGCCAGGGTACGTCTCACCGCGGGAGATGGCCCAGGAACGCGAAAGCGAAGCGCTGGTGCTGCAGCAGGCAGAAGAACTGCGATTGCTGCAGTCACGCTTGGCAGAGGTGCGTGTTGTTATGGGCAGTGCGAGTGGTGTGGAACCGGGCTCTCTGCAAGCAAATGTAACGGGTGGTGGGGGATGCTATGTGGCCTTGCATGCTGTGCAGGCCACTGCTCGAGCCGATGCTGCTGAGGACGAACTTGGACACCTGACTCGCGAGAGGCGCAACATGCAGCGCAAGTTGATTCAGTGAGTGCCCGTGTGCTTCTGTTCAACACACCAAGCAGTCAGGGTGGGGCATCAACACACGTGCTGCTGTGACTGCAGAACACAAGCCGCGGCAGCGACGGCTGCCTTTTCGCCTGCTGCCTCGAAGCAAGTTGATGCTGTGCCCGAGCTACCCACGTCTGGCAACCCACGGCTTGTCGCCAGTGTGAGCAACAGTGCTACTGGTAATGACAACGGCGATGACAGATCGAGTGTCGCGTCCCTGCACGTGGGTGACGCCGCATCGACCATTAACCGCCGGCTTCAGTACTCACCGCGCTCACCCTGTGACCCGCCTTCTGCATCATCACATGCGTTGGCGCGCCGCGTCGCAGCAGTGTTGGGACCACCGTCGTCCACAGCTGGTGCCCCCCTCTCTGCACATGGTAGCCCCAGAACGCGCATGCGTGTGGAACCTCGTACAGCTCTGCGAGCACTGGGCCCCGGTTCGTACAGAGGAACCTCAACGGAGGCACGGGGGAGCAATCGCAGCGCGCGTTCCCCTGCGCGGCAGTTTTCTCGAACGGTGTCGTTTGGTGGCTCACGCTCCACCACTCGGGTGGAAGAAGGAGGAGGAGGAAGAGGAGGAGTGTCTGTCCATGGTGACAATTTCGGTGGTGGCTCGAGCATGTCTGTCGTCTCCGTACGGTCGACGTCGTCAGATGAGGACGGGAGTGGAGGAGGCCCCACGGACAGTCCATCGAGGCGCGAACTCCGCCGCACGCGCTCTGCAGTCCTCCATCGAAGCCAGGGGGAGAGGAAGTCGGCGCGGCAGCTGCGAGACCAGCTACGAAGAACCAGGGCAGCGTGGTCGCGGCGATAGCTAGGTGTTGGTTCACAGAGCGGGTGTTCCAGTTCACTAAAACGAACTATTTCTGCGATGCGCGCTGCCGGCCATGCACACACGTCCAACATGAGTTCCAAGCGAAACAAGAGAAACAAGAAGAAGCGCAAGGGGGGCGAGGCTGGGAAACCAGTTTGTGTGGACGGGTCACGGGCTGGTGCACCCCTCGTGTGCAGTGTCGTGGCTGGGGCGGTGCAAACCGCGCGCGTCCCGACCGTGTCGTCGCCCTTGTCCATCCGACCATGCCTGCTGCTGAACCCACTTGACATGCGGAGCCACGCGTGGCTTCCTGGTGAGTTGGTATCACTTCATGCTCCTGGTGCAAGCGACATGGGCGAGGAAGGCGCCGCAGCGGAGGTACCCGGGGGTGGTGAATCGGTGGCTGGAGTGACGGTGTGGCACAAGCTCGTGGGTGTGGGCCATGTGTGGCCTTCCCGCAAACTATCACGGGGGGAGGTACAACTGTCGAACCACTTGCGTGCCGAAGTGAACGAAACACACACCGAGGCGGAGTACCGCTCAGGAGCTGCGCAGCGCCCGCAGTTGAAAATTGCAAAGCTGAGCTCAACCTCGGACGTGGACGCGGTGATGGATGCGGCGGCAGTTGTTGCGGCGCCACTTTCGGCGCAGGGGTTGGAGGACGTACCAGCCGGCATGTTGCGGGCGCTGGTGGCACACAGCATCCAGGGACGCGTGTTCAAAAATGGCAGCACCGTCACAGCGCGGGTCGGTGGCCGACTGAACGTGTTTGTGCTGACGGCTGCGTCTCTAGCGCCTGATGCCGTCATGAGAGTGGCGCCGACCACTCGACTCTCTGTGGCCCTAACGCCGTTCTCACCCACCTCTGCACCGCCGAGGGCATCACCATCCCCGCCCGGGGAGGCACCCACAAGCTCCGACGATGACGGGTTTCTGTCCGTGGGAGGGTTGGACGAGCAGATTGCGGAGGTGCGGCGTGTGTTGGAGGCACCTCTGGCACAGCCCGAGCTGTTTCAAGCTCTTGGTGTGCGGCCCCCACGGGGTGTATTATTGTTTGGCCCACCCGGCACCGGGAAAACGCTCATCGCCAAGGCGTTTGCGAAGAAGTTTGGGGCCAGCATGTTTGTCATCAATGGGCCCGAAGTGTACTCACGGTGTGTACTACGCGGCGGGCTTGGATGTGTACATGCACACGCACACGCACATCCGCGCGGAGTGGTGCGAACTCATGGTGGGCTGTAACGCTGTACAGGTTTGTCGGGGAGTCAGAAGCGAAGATTCGTGACGTGTTCGCGGCGGCAAAGGCCGCCGCGCCTGCAGTGATATTTATGGACGAAGTGGATGCGTTGTGTCCGTCTCGTGACGACACCGGTGTGTCCGGTGAAGTTGCATCACGGCTGGTGGCCACCTTATTGGGGGAGCTTGATGGTGTCTCTGGCGCTGCAGATCAAGTGGTGCGTACTTTCGCGTGTGTGCGCACACGTGTATGTGGGTGATGATGCCTTGGTGTCTGTGGGGTGGGTGCGTCATGCGCCTGACAAGGACCCTGTCTTCTTGGCACTGTGTAGGTGGTGTTGGCTGCTACAAATAGACCCATGGCGTTAGATCCAGCGCTGCGAAGACCAGGGCGATTGGATCGAGAGATCGAGATTGGTATTCCATCTGATCGCGCCCGTGCCAGTATTTTGCGGGTGTGCCTTCGCCGCTACCCCCATGACCTCTCGGATGATGACGTACGGCACGTCGCCAACGTTGCCCATGGCTACGTCGGAGCAGACTTGGCGGCACTGTGTGCGGAAGCGGCGCTGATAACGCTGCGCGAACACGTGGTGTCACACCCGCCCGTCGGCACCGGGGCCAGTGCGGCTAGTGCCGGTGCGGGTGGCGGCGCGCGTGCACATGCAGGGGCCAGCTCAGGAGCTGGAGCTGGGGTTGGAGCTGGTTCGATAGCTGGGGTCAGTGCTGGGGGCACGTCGCTTGACCAGTCCGCCGTCGGAGTGGGTGGTGGTGAGCGTGGTGCCATGCCAAGTGCGGGGCGTGTGTGTGTGCACCGCGAGCACCTGTTGCAGGCTCTGAAGTCGGTGCGGCCCAGCGCACTGCGTGAGGTGGAAGTAGATGTGCCTGCGGTTCGATGGACTGACATCGGTGGGAACACGGAGGTGAAGAACGCTCTGAAAGAGGCGGTGGAGTGGCCGCTTCGTCACCCCGAGGCATTTGCTCGCATGGGGATATCACCGCCGAAGGGGGTGTTAATGTACGTGTGAGAATGGTGACCTGTGTTGTGTACATGGCCCGGCATTTTGCATTTTTTTCATCATCGCTTTCTCGCCTGTCGCTGCTCGCCTTGTGTAGGTACGGACCACCTGGTTGCAGCAAGACAATGCTTGCCAAAGCCCTGGCAACGGAAGGAGGCATGAACTTCATTGCAGTCAAGGGCCCCGAACTGTACACCAAGTGGGTGGGAGAGTCAGAAAAAGCAGTGCGGGAGGTGTTTCGCAAAGCTCGTGCTGCATCGCCCACGGTCATCTTTTTCGACGAGATTGACGCGCTGGCAGGAAGTCGCGACAGCGGCGACGGCTCCAGCGGCGTGACGGCGCGCGTGTTGAGTCAACTGCTGCACGAGATGGATGGCATCAAGCCCCTCCGTCAAGTGGTCGTCGTGGCTGCTACCAACCGGCCAGATTTGCTGGACAGAGCGTTGCTGCGCCCTGGCCGCATTGATCGTATGATGTATGTGGGGCCTCCCGACGCGGAGTCGCGCGCAGCCATTGTTCAGCTGCAGCTGGATCGCATCCCTCATGACAGCAGTTTGTCGTCGTGCCGTGCCTTGGTAGACGCACTGGCTGGCTTCTCCGGCGCCGAGATCGTGTCGGTGTTTCGAGAAGCGGCCCTGGCAGCCATGGAAGAAAGCGTGGAGGCGCGGTGCATTTCTGCTCGGCACGTCAGCGCAGCCCGAGGTCGGGTGACGCCCCAGATCACGCCCGACATGCTTGAATTTTATGCACGCTTTGAACGCCAACGAAAGGCTGTGTAAGTAGCTGTCGATGTTCAACCGGTGGAGAGCGAGATGGAAGTGGG
>Ga0213833_1001373_pt1 | contig 17625 bp, 19 predicted proteins | sample SWATP21_FD_160575 | JGI IMG/M metagenome (GOLD analysis project Ga0213833, IMG submission 160575) | Coastal seawater microbial communities from Marineland, Florida, United States - SWA TP2 #1 | ecosystem: Environmental > Aquatic > Marine > Coastal | place: USA: Florida | collected 2016-08-14
GGCGAGCACTGCCAGCTGGTCGCACCCTGGCACGGCGCCGCCGTAGCAGTGACGCTGGCTGTGGGGGACGCACATGCGATGCTTGGTGCTGGACCTGGGCGCGGGCATGGAGTCGTGTGGGAACGCCCGCTTGGGCCTGGGGTTGGGCTTGATGGGCTGGTGAGTGGGGGTGCGCTGGAGCTTGATGTGCAGGATTGCGTGGGGCTGCCACGGACACGTGAACAGGAGAGGAGACGAAGGAGGGGGAGGGGGAGGGGGAGCAAGGGGTAGAGGCACCCTGAGGAGCGTTGACGGTGGGAGAGCCAGGTAGCGCGCAAACGGAGGCGGAGTTCGGGTGCCATTGCCGTGGGTTCCGGCCGTCCACAGCTCCGGCAAGTGGTTGAACAGACGCGTCTTTGCTCTTCGCATCACCAGCGGCATCCATCTCAAAGGAGAGACGGTGCTGTGGAGGCCCCTGCGAACCGTCAGGTTGTCCTGTGCTGCTTGCGTGCTGCCCAACGACCTGATCATGCTCAGTTGCCAGCACATACGGTGGTAGGGCTCGTGGACGCAGCGCAGATGGGTGATACTGACTCGACACCCATCGTGGAGGGCCATGAACAGCAGCTGCAGCAACAATAGTGGTGTTGCTGCCGCCTCGTGGTGTGACAGGCTGGGCTGTTCGCGTGACAGCACCAGACTTGGTCCCACCCCTGGCACGTAACGTCCGTGGACTCACCCCCACCGCCGTCCTATCAAGTGTGCTGCTGCCCGTACCCTGTCCATGTGGTTGCCCGTGCTGCAGGTGCCCGCCACTTGGATGTTTTTGCTGTAGTCTTGCCACCCGCGCTTGACGGCGAGCCATCAATCGAGTCGCTAGCGACTGTCCGGGGCTGTCACGCGGAACGTAGCTGTCCGCCTCGCGTGGAGTGAGGCACAGTGTGTGCGGCACAACGCGCACGTACGCAGAGCTGTGTTGAGCATTGATGGCAGCCGCGAAAGCTGCACTGCTTGAGGTAGTGCCGCTGTCACAAGCAGGTGGATCTTGGGAGGGCACAGCTGTGACAGATACGGCATCATCGTCTGCGATGGACGTGTGTGCTGTGGCGGCTGCGGTTGGAGCTTCCGTTTTCGGAACGAGTGTGCGCACCTCGACCCGAGGGACAACAGGGGTTGTTTCTCGAACAGGTTGTTGTTCGTCAGGCCCTTGTGTGTGCGATGCTGAGGGCAGGGCAGCATCCTTCACACCTGATTCGCAAGTGCTAGTGGCCGCAGCGGTGGCCAACACCGTCGCACTATCGCGTGTGTGCAAGCGCACCTGGGCTGCTTCCATGACGTTCCACCCGCGAACTTCACTTGGGCACCCACTGTCGCTGCACTTCCCTGAACCACAGTGCTGTGATTGGGAGTGGCAGTGCCGACGTGGCTGCACCAGTAGTGTGGGCGCAGTACTGGGCAACTGCCAAAAGCTACAGCCTGCGCCGAAACGCGTGGGTCTTTTCATGTGTCACTATTTTGGTGTTTGTGCCAGCCGGCTTGGCGAGTGTCAGCGTGTGCGTTCAGTGCAGTGCCCTCAACGGAACGAAAGGAGGGGAGTGGTTGAGGTACAAGGAAGGGTGATGCAATGTCAACACATCTGACAAATAGTGGCGCGGGCGGCATCCCAATGGGCGTGGGATGGCACCAGTTGTTCTTGCAGCACGACAGGCAAGGGACGATTGCACGCGCTGGCAAGCGCCAGCGTACTGTTATTGGGGCGCACTCTCTTGCCCACACTCTGCATAGAATGATCGAAGCTGTCAGTATGGATGCAACTCGAGCCGCTTCCTTGGTGCCTCAACTATGGGAAGGGCTGTGGCTTGCTTGTGGGGGGGCATCGACGTGCAGACGATGTGACACCAGCAAGGCCGTGGGGGCGAGCTCTGTGACAGCGTCACCATTCCTAGTGCAACACCGCACGGCCTCATCGTCTGCCACCGCGGTCTTCCGCTGCTTGGCAGAGGTCTTGAGGCTGTGCCCATGCGGCGTAGGTGTGTTGCGGCGACTGCTGCTTCCTTGCCGCCAGTGCGCGTGTGCCGAGGTGCCGTGTGCTCGTCCATCCTGTCGGGGTGGGCGGTTGTGGCGCCCGACGTGTTCCAAGTGCGGTACCATGTTCACCCCCTCCCCACTACCCGTCCCTGGCAAACTCGAGTCGTTGCTCGTTCGAAGTGGGCCGGGCGGGCTTGCCGCGACAGCTGAACGAGTCGTGGTGGGGTGGGTTGTCTCTGCCTGCTTGCTCGGCGAGAAGAACCTGGAGTCACCACCGGTCCAAACCGTAACGAAAGACGCTAGCTTGGCTGCCAGAGCAGGGTCGCTACCGTTGCTGTCGCGCGACGCTCGGGCAGCGTCGAGGCGTTGTGTGCGGCAAATGCTGCTGTCCACAGCCGCGTGGGCACGCAATCACATGTTCGTTCACAGAGCTCCCGCCGGTGGCTTGTGCCTTGCACAAGAGTTGTGCAATGGAATGGGCCACCACCTTGACACCGCTCGCGTGTTGTTGGCCCTGGCAGCCTGGGCAGCGGCGCCAGCTCATGTTGTGGCGCTCGCCAGGGCTGGGCTCGGCCGCCTGAAGCGGCTGAGCTCCGCACGGCGGTGCGCAGAAGGGCGACGGATTTCTGCCATCAGCAGACCCCAGATGGCAATCGCCCACTTGGCTTTGGGGGTTGTGGGACGCAGTGACGTTGTTCCGCCGGCTGATTTTGTGGCCATCCTTCTTGACGGTGTGCGCTGGGCACACTACGAGATCGCTCAGGCAGTGCGACACGCTTCGCTGGCCAGGGTGTCTCGCCCCAACCGGAGCACTCTGCCTTGTGGATGCTGGTGCAACATTGATGGCCACGTTGTGGACATGTGTCCCCCACATGCTCTGCTGGGTGCCGCAGGCATGACAGTGGCCCTGTACCACCAAGCGCCGGTTGGTCTGTTGGAGCCAGGAGAGGATGTGGTGGGCGCCATTCGCTCCATCCTTGACCTCGTCGGGCCACGCAAAGGTGGCTTGCTTCCGACTGTGCACAGCATACCCACATGTGTCAGTGACCACCTGGAGCGTCTGGGAGCGTGTGGCATGGTCAAAGAGGCGCCCATCTCCGAACCTCACACCGCAGCCCCGAGTGCGCAGTGGACGGTAGATGCTTGGTTTGCCCCCTTTGACTCCGCGTTGTCGTCACTAGGTACACTCGATCTCAGCGGTGTGACATGTCCTCGTGGATGCCAGCAGTGCCAGCATGTACTCGGAGCTGTGGATGTTGACAGCTTGACGACCACTGATGGCGAAGATGAGGAAGATGGCACATGGGCGGAGCAGTTTCTTCCTCTGGAAGTGCGTTGTACAACTGGGGAGTATGTTGCAGCGGACGTGTATCTCAGTTTTGTTTGGCAGGCTCTGCGCATAATCTTCTCGTTCCTTCGTCCCCGCGACTTGACTCGTTGCTTGGGCGTGTGCCGAGATTGGCGCAATCTTGGCCGAGAAAGTGAACTTTGGAGGCACTTCTACGAGAAGAGGTGGAAGAAGAAGGTGCAATGTTTGCATCCGGCGTCATTTCAGGTACCGTGACCGTGCAAGCTGTCTTTGACCGGCGATGACACATCCTTTGTGCAGCACAACTACTATGAACTCACCCGGAGAAGACACCTTGCAGAGAAGGAGGCCAAGCTGTTGTCACGGGAGATGCGGCTGAGACAACTGGTATGGTAGCTAGCAACAACCGCGATGGTGACGCCAGGTTGCCAGGTTAACGTTGTACGACCTGTTCAGGCTACCTACTGGCGCCAATCAGGTGCTGTTGGGACAGTGAGTGTGTGCACGCTGTGTGGCTGCGAGGCAGTACTCGAGAATGCCAAGAAAGCAGCGGTTCGTTGCCTTTAGTTGCAAGCCTCGCAGCGCGCATGGGCTCATCGCCTGTTGTGTGTCACCTGACAGGCGCATCGACGACTTGTGTCGCACTCCCGCCCTGGAGCAAAGCGCAAGAAAAGGGGGAAAACGAAGAAAACGCCCAAGCCCAAGAAGCCACGCAAGAACACTAAACCTGTTGCAGGACAGAGTGCTTCTGTTCAGACGGTGCGTCCGCTTGTACGCAGTGTGGGAAGTGCGTAGGCGCTTCCATGAAGGAGGAACCTCGTTGTTGCTGCCAAGTGACGGCACGCAAGAAAAATCAGCCATGAAGTGAGTGCTTCCTCCAGAAACACATGTTCGCACCCGTAATCAACCAATCAATCAAAACCGGAGGGCATCAGACCGGCGGACGTTTTAACACCGAATGTGCCCAGTTTCAAGTGTGCGGTCTGAGCACGGTGTGAACTTTGCTGTTCGGATCAGGGCGACCGGCTTCCACCATGTCGCGTCCCTCGAGGAACACAGCACGCCACATGACGATGATGGAGGCCCACAAACGACACAAGCGAAACTCCGGCGCGGGTAGCGTAGGCAGGCAGAAACAACATGGAGAAACCGCCGGTTCAGGCCCATCCTTGCTGCCTCTCGGGAGTAGCCGGTGGACAAAGGAGCAACTCAAGGCGGTCCGGAGCATCCAAAAGTTTTGGCGCAACTACGACAAGGACTACACGTCTCGTCTGAAGCGCATTGCGCGCAAGGTGCAGAAGACTACGACACAGAAGCACATCCAGGAGATTTGTGTTTGTGCGTCAATAGCGGGCAGCTATGTGTGGTTGGCCTACGTTGCTAACGCGCTCTGTGTGTACTACAGACATGTACGCCCTGTCTTGTAGAACTTCATTTGTGGAACTGGTGTTTGAACGTGTTTTGCGTGTGTTTTGCCTCTCGCAGCATCTTTTTGATTCTGTTCACAACATCCAGCATTGTTGTGGTTCAAGATCAACGTACGTCCCGTGGATGTCGATGGTTCCAACTCCTCCCGTGTGGTGCTTCATTGGGCGATATGCGTCTGTGCAGGCATTTTTCACATCGCAAACGGCATCAAGGGGCAGCTTGCGGAGGCAGAGTTTGAACCGGCGGAATCGCACATCTTCAAGAACTTTTTCGACATCCAGGCCATCGAAGATGTCCATCACTGGCTCCGAGGACCGCTGTATGTCTGAGCAGTGAAAAGTAGAACCAATCCATTGTGCGCTCACAAACACCTGACACGGTTTCAGGTACTTGGGGTTGTACACAGGAGCCTCTGAGGACAATCATGATGTGCGGGATCACCCTGGCACTATGTACGCAGTTGGACGCAGTGGGCTCGTTGTGGACTGCTGTGTCCCGTTTTGTGGTGCTAACGCATGATGGTGTGCAGCTACGGCTTCAACTACTTGGTTGGTGGGGTGTCCATCACTTCTCTCCGGGTTCAAGAAACATCATGTCCAGAGAACCATGGGATGCGGCTTCTCAGCAGCTCCTCAGCCATGAAATGCGTGTCTCAAGACTCTTTCTCCCTTGACCAGGAAGACAAGACTACGTTTGGTGCAAATGGGGTGCAATTTACATGGGAAGGTGCGAGTCGCGCCAGTAGTTGTTGTCCATGAGCTCCTGTTCTCACGCAGGTGTCCCACAGGGAACCACGGGTCTTCGCATTGGAGTGTTGAGGAGGAGCGAGATGTGTCGTGGGAACGCCTCACAGATTGGCAAACGTCGTATCCACCTGGCGCGTTTCGAGTTATTCTTCCGAATCGAAACGCCACCTTGGCCCAAGAGCGCATCAACATGCTGTACTCCGGCAAGTACATTGACTGGAAGACGCGGCTGTTTACTTTGGAGTTTACCACGTGCGTTGGTATCATTGTGCTCGTGCGACACGTCTGGGTGTTTGACGTCGGTGTTGTCTGGCAGGTACAATCCCAGCATGAACTACTGGTGTCATGTCGTGGCCTACGCCGAGCAACAGGTGTCTGGTGGTTTGCTCGTTTCCTTCCAAACAGATACTCTGCGTCTGTACGTGGCGTGGTTGGTGCTTCGTCACGGGTTCTCTCACCATAACCTCTGTCCACACAGATACGATGTTCTTGAATCACCATCAACGGCGACGGCTGTTCTTGAGGTCCTTGTGGCGCTGTTTTTTGGCTACTACTTTCTCGTGGAGTTCTTCCAGTTCCGCAAGTATGGCAAAAGCTACTTTATGTCCCTCGGCGCCTTGTACGTGCTGCGGTTGGGCGTCTGAGTTCGTGAGTGACGCAACGGTATCTCACGGTGAGATTCTCACCCCTCACGTGCCAGGGTGCATAACCTGAACCTTTTTGTTTACCTACTCACGTGGGTATTCCGCCTGCTCATGGTAGGTGACATTCCAGACAGCTGGGTCGCGTGTGCCAATCTGACTGCTCATCACGCTCACTGTGCCAGATCCTCAACCTTCCTGACGCTAATGAGGTGTACATGGATTCGGACGTTGCATACCAGTTCCACCCAGCCGTGGCATACAAGGTGCAGCAAGAGCACTTTGCGTTTGTTCCGTGCATCTCCGAATGGTCTCACGTTGAAACTGCGTTTCCCAGGCTGCCAGCTTGTATGCGATGTCGATCAATGCATTCTTGTGTTGGTGAGTGCCAAGATGTCGCACTGGCCCCGGCTGCCTCGTTGACCATTCTGCTCCTTCCCTGCAGGTTCAAACTGGTGAAGTTCCTCAGCTACGTTCCCAGGTTTGCTTTGGTCACAGGCACACTGCGGCGCTCTGCGATGGGTGTTAGCGGCTTCAGCGTTGTGTTCCTGACGGTATTTTGTGCGTTCCTTGACCTGGCTTCTTTGAGTGGGTTTGCAGTGCAAACTTTGCACCCATCACTCATCGGGTTGTGCCGTGACAATGCTACAGACGGCTTCTCAGCAAGTTTCATGCTCACGTTTGGCGGTCGTGTGTCCGGGTATCGAAACATGACGCAGTCAGGAATGAGCTTGATTCGTTCCTTGTTGGGTGATTGTACGTTGGTGTGCACCGTGCACATGATGCGGGTGCATACGCTGACTTGATGCATATGCTGCAGTCGATTTCACGGAGTTGCAACAAGCACAGTGGCTGATGGGCCCTGCCTTGTTCATGCTTTTCGTGGGAGTGGCGGTGTTTGTGGTTCTCAACATCCTTATTGCGATCATCAGTGACTCGTACAATGACGAGCAGCAAGCCCTGATGAACAGCCAGGTAGGTTGTGTGGCCACTAGACTGCTGTCGCGTTGACGCTCACTTGTTGCGGTCGTGCTGCGACAGGATGTAGCTTTGGGACAAGAAATTAAAGAGTGAGTGCTTGCAGTAGCCTGGCGTTGTATGATTGTTGGTGATGTTTACCATCGACCGCTGTGCTTGTGCGATTGGACAGCTACATCGTGAACACCGCCGAACGGTTGCCCATTGTTGGTCCATGGGTACGGAAGGGCCGCAAGCACACCATGAAGATCGTCCATAAGGTTGCCAAAGTGCAGCCCGGCAAGTTCCTGCAAGAAACCAGGGAGAAGCTGACAAGCAGACGAGTATCATCAAAAGGAAGCGGCTGGTTTAGCCGTACGTCTTCCCGTGGCGATGTGGAAGAGGGAAAGCCGACCCCTGACTCTGACGTTCAAGAACTTGACCGGACTGCTTCGACGCAAAGCATTCCAGGGTCTATTCCCGCGCCGGTGTCGGAAGCATCAGCGACCAGCGTTCGACCACCACGCCCCACAGCACGCTCGGCACCACTCCCACACGTGAAGAATCGAGGACGGTAGTGGAGGGTGATCGCATGAAGATGGCACGTTGCGACTCGCAACTTGCGAGCGCTTGCCAAGCATGCATTGCGTTGTGTTGATTTCATCAACTTCGTTGACAATACCCCACCACCCAGTTGCTCGTGCACCGTACTAGAACGTTGCGTGCGTAGGCGCGATTTCATACACATTTCTGAAAATATGCGTGCTCTGGCTGGTCGAGCGTGGAGTGCTGCACGCGGCTGAGAATTGAGTTGTGCCGCCGAGGTCATCATGTTCGTGCTCGTGCAGATGCGGGACACCATTTCCATCCATCCGAGCCAGTTTGCTCGTGATCAGAGAGATGTAAGGACCAGGGCACATGGTGTGTCCGTGCAATCGGTACCTAACGCACTCCTGCGCGCCGCCTTGCGCACACAGGTGTTGACCGAGGAAATCGACGCCAAGTATGCCAACAAGGTGGGAAACCATCGACTGTTTGCAGCTTCTCGTTGCCATGTGAGTCACTAGTTGTATTTTTATTTTGCATGCAACAGGTGATGGCCACAGTGGGGCTGTTCGTTTGCGTCCGCACGATCGATGATATTGGTGATGCCCATGTTTATGATGGCGACGGGTCCGCCCACACACAAGGTTCGCGTTCGTTGTGTGGAACTCGCGTCGTTGTTCCAACTCCCAGCGCTGACTGAAGTTGTTCCCCCTTCTTTGATCGCACCCTTTGTGCCACATGTGGCGCGCTCCTTCCGCCGTTCGCACCACGAGCCAGTTGTGTTCACCATGTTGGTGTTTCGTCCTTTTGCTGGCGAGGTGCTGGTCGGTCGAGTGAAGCGGTGTGATAGTTCGGGCGTGTTTGGTACGTTTCCTTGGGAGTAAGACCAAGCGTGCTGTTGCGTTTGGGTGGGTGGCTTGTGGTCACGCTTGTGTTCGATGTGTGGACGCTCCAGTCTCGGTTGGGTTCTTCGATGACATCTTCGTTCCCGCTGCAAAGCTGCAGCAGCCAGCGTCATTGTGCGTGCGCACTTGTGTGGTGGTGACCTGCACTTGTAGTTGTCTTCGTGTAGCAACTCACAAGCTGTTTGGGGACCGCACATCTCCACAGCAACAAAGACGAAGGCCTGTGGACCTGGCACTACGCAGCAGACGAGGAAGGTCTGTTTCAAGTGCCCGTGTGGTGGGAGGCTTGAAACTAGAATCTGACGCCAGATGGTTGTGCCAGGGGATGAGGGACCGTCTGAGTTTGTAATTGATTTGGAGGAGGACATTCGTGTTCAAGTGACTGGTGTGAAGTATGGAAAGCCGCAAGTCGGAGGTGCGCTGTTGCGCTGTGTGTTCGACGCGTACTGTGTCGGTCTTGTGTTGATATGTGCCGGCTGCATCTATCTCAGCACTCTCCGCGGAAGTGGTGGAAGACAAGGCAGCAAGTCGCACGGCTGCTTTAGATGCAGCGATTGCGAATGCAAAGAATAGTGAGGACGCTGCCAACGCTGGCGCTGGTGATGGCGTTGGTGCGGGTGCAGGTGCCGGAGCGGGCGAGAAGCGACTGTTGACTGCAGGTGGGGAAGTCACAGACGGTAGTGTGGCTCGCAAGCCACGAAAAGCACCATATCAGTTGTCTCTGTCGATGTGTGTCTTGGTACGTTGCCATCACCAAGGATGTTGTCGTGCCTGATCTTCTTGTTTGCTGCGTGTGCTGACTGGGGTGTTGTTGTTGGTGTCGGTTCGCTCCACAGGCAACAGCAGCAGACGACGGTTTGGGGCTGGTGTCGTGGTGGGATTACGGAGGCGAAGAAGAGGAAGGGGAAGGTGGAAGCGAAGGTGCTGACGACGCCGAGATGGCCACTGCATAGCGTTGCTGTGTGTTACTTGGTGCTCGATGCTTGTATCATCGCCTCGACGTACGGCCTGCCTCTTTTTCTTTCTGTTTGTTTCCTGCCTGTTGCAGCCCAGTACACAACTCTCCCCAAGCTTGCATGCGTGCATCATCAATCTGGTTTCCTCTCGCTGTTGCGACCCCACACACGGTATGACTGGGGAAACCAGTGCGTGTTCTGGTTTCCTCTCGCTGTTGCGACCCCCACTCACACACGGTATGACTGGGGAAACCAGTGCGTGTTGTGTTCAACACAAACGTAAAACGACATTGACACGACAAAGCACGCGTCTAGCTCTTTCTCCGGGTCATGTGGTCGTAGATGACGACTTGCAAGTACTCCTTGGTGCTAATTTCGGTGCGCGTCGAGTTGTCACCTGGGTTGGCAGAAGGGTCTACGTTGATGACTTTCCGGTCTCGCTTGTTCTTGAACAACAGCCCTGCCTCGTTGTCAGCAATGACCTGTACCCCATACACATACAATCATACATGCCCGCACCCACGCGCACACGTATGAGAATTCACGGCTCCTCGTTGTGAAGCACGTGGGGCTGCGCGTACCTGGAAGTTGGGGGACGAGTTCGACGTGGACGTCTGCGTTTCCCAATTGTAGTAGCTCAGGTCCGTTGGCTTGGGCATCAGCATCTTCTTTCGATCAAAGTACAACTCAAAGTTCTCGTTCTTCAGTCGGTGGGCGAAGTCAATGTAGCCGCTCACCTCTTGGCCCTTGCTATTGGTGTCACGAATGAAGATGATGCTCTGCGCAGCAACAGCAACGGAGTGGAGTGGTGAGACAGCTCCGAAAGGCAAACAGGCGCAAACGGTGCGAACGTGACGCACCGTCAGCTTTCCATTGCGCACGAGTTCCTCTCGGTTGGCAAGGGCCTGCAAGAACGGAAAATTTGCGAGGTCCTTGCCCATGCTGTACAGTGGCTTTGGTACGTTTTCTTTCTGCAAATGCTTCTCGCGCTCTTGCTTCTTCCGGGCAGCAAACTCTTCCCGCTTCAACGTTTCTCCTGATCCTCGATATCCCAATTCAACAAGCTGGCGGGCCAGGTCCTCGTCCTGCAAGCACCACACGGGCCTCCAGGTCAGTCAGTCACGCACACGGCACCCACACCCCGCCGGCGGTGCGAACCTCCAGGTAGTACATGTCTGTCTGAGAGATCTGCGAGTCCAGGTAGTCCTCGTACGTCGCAAACTCGAGTGCAGCATCTTTCGCTTCCAGGTTTCCACCGTCACTATCCACAATCGAAGCCATGGCGACGGACCTGAGTGCGAGTGCGGTCACAAGCTTGGCTGCAGCAACCGACAAAACACAAGCCAAAATCAGAGAATAGTTTTCGGTTGGTTTTCAACACAAAAAATGAAGCCCTCTCCACGCGACTCCCTGCGAAAACCCCATACAAACAGGCAAAATAATGTAATTATTCGGGAGGTGGCACTTCCCCACGGATGTAGCTTCGACCACTTCCGCAGCCCACCATGTTGTCCTGCGTTGAGATGGATGCAGCTGGGAGCAACAACGTCCCCTCCACAGTACCCCACGATGAAAGTGTGGCAAGAAGGGCACGGTTGTCATCGCAAGGCCAGGCAAGTGATGCGGGGCATGGTGACGCTGCTGCACCAGTGATACCGGCGTCTGTGGGCGCGAGTGTCGTCGGGTTTGTCCCGAAGCCCCCGCAAGGCAAGAAGGGTACAGAAAAGCCAAAGTACCTGACACGAACCCTTCGACTGATTGATTCCACTGTTCATTTCACGAAGGCAGGCGATGAGCCTCGTGCACCTTCTCCTGTTGCTACTGGGGCGGATGCGGAAGCCCCAGCGCAAGTGAACATGCTGGATGTTGTGCAACGGTGTACCGTGTCCATCCAAAACCAAGACAAACGGCTGGCACAGCTCAGGGCCAAGCTCAAAGCAAAAGAGCGTGAACGCATGCGTTTGGTTGCGCAAAGAAGGTGGGATCGGCTGCGTACTGCTGGCCTCGCATCCATGGCAGTCGGGCTCATGAAGAAGCATTTGCTGCACCATACTGCACTGGTGGAAAGGCAAGATCCCACGATGCTGGAGGTCGTTGAGCATTTCCGAGACTTTCGGAGGCTTGTTCAGTTGCCCCCGTACGCTCGTTCCGACAGCGATATCACCACGATGGCCAACATTATTGGGGCGGCCTCGTTCTTTCGCTGCTACAACTTCGAGCTGGATACGCGAAAGGAGATTTGCCGCACGGTGCAACTACTGACCTTTCGACGACCCGACTCAACCGTTTTCTCCCAGGTCAGTCTGCGATCGACGAAACAGCGGTGGTTGAGGGTTGATGATGATGTTGGTCATACCGTTGATGTTTCCTCATGCGAGGGCGTGCGCTTGTGACAACAGGGTGACGCTGCTAAGCACTACTACGTGGTGCTTCTTGGTAGTCTCTCGGTGACGATCACCAACAGCGATACAGGCGAGGAGCAAGAAGTGGCTGCATTGTGCCAAGGCAATGGGTTTGGAGAGCTTGCCCTGGTCGACGACGGACCGCGATGGGCGACAGTTCGCACCTCGGCCGCCACGCAGCTGTTAGCTGTACCCAAGGAGACATGGTTCAAGAACATGCAACAGCAACAGGTGGACCACTCCCTCCTCCACTCGCCTTCCATACACACCTTCAGGACAGGATCAATCATCATATTGACGTGCAATGGTGTCGTTTTGTCTTGTTGTGCCGCAGAACGTCATCCTGGAAAAGAAGCTGGGGTTTCTCCGAACTGTTGCATGCCTCAAGCGCATGGACGCACGAAAACTTCGAAAGCTCGCAGCTGTGACAACAATCGTTCGGTTTCAAGTTGGTGAGGTCATTGCCGTCGAAGATGACAACGTAGAGCCACTACAGTGGTTCATGATCGTGAAAATGGGTGAGGTGCAAGTCGAAAAGCGGCGAGACGAGTTGTCCAGACGTGGCCGTATGCGAGTGGTTGCCTCCGGGCCTGGTTCAAGGACCATTGCTGCTCCACCATCTCGTCGGACAAAGCTGCGACCGCTGCCGCTGTGCACGATATGTGCTGGTGATGTTGCCACACCCATCACTGCACTGGACCACGCCAATGTGAAGGAAGGGGCACGCCACATCGCAACGCTGACAGCACGCACCGTTGTGTTGGTGGCTGTGGTGTCAAAGCCCGATTTCATTGCTCGCTTGGATCCTACGGATCACGCCATGATCCGACCGTACCTCTTGTCAGTCCCGTCACTGCAGGAAACGCAGAGGCTGGGGCGCGAGCGTGATAGATGGAGACAGTACAAATCACAGCTGGTCCGAGAAACGGTCGCAGAGGTGGGTGGTTGTGCTGCCGTGGAAGGCGGAAGAGCTCCACTACACTGCACTGTATGTGCACTCACCATCATGCTCCACGTGCACATGCGTGTTGGCGCCCATGTTGACACAGCACAAGCTGCGCAAGTATGTGGCAAGTCCTCGGCAGCGGAGAATGCGTGGAAAGGTTGTGCCTTCCTCGACGGAGGCTCCTGCCGCCGACCATCGAGCAGCCATTCAAGCGCTACGGGGACTCCGCAAGCGTGATGTGGCATCCATGTCGCGCTCGGCACTGGACAAGGTACCCCAAAACCTTCCTCGCGCGCCCCACATGGTCCGCGTAACAGCAGAAAAGATGTATGACCTGTTTGCCGGGGAAGTGGTGGGGAGCGCTGGGCTTGACATTCCGTTGGTTGCCTCGCCACCGTTCCGACGAGTGCCCGTGTCTCGTCGACACTCCATGAGCGCGCCCCATCGCCCCTTGCCCTACATCCGTTCCCACACGGAAAGTGATGCCAAGTTTATGTCTCCCATTGTTCCATACTCACCTGGGGTCGGTCCCATCACTGATTCGGACGATGTTGGTTCCGTGCACTCTCTTCGACGTGGATCACTTGGAGGGTTTCCCAGCCGAGATGTAAGAGTGGAAGGAACTGCTCTATCCGGTGTGGTCCCGACAATGCAAGAGAACCCCACGGCTGCGAGCACACAACCTGTCCATGGCAGCGCCGCCATTGAGCCTCTTCTCGGTGAATTCGCTGAAGGTGATGCCAAGAGCACACCATCCGACACAGCTCGCGAGTTGCCACGTGCTTCCGATTTGAGCCTCACGGCGGAAACGGAGAGCACATCAACGCCACAGCGGCGTGCCAGTGCACCCACTACGTTCACGGTCCCCACTTCACGAAGGCCCTCTCTGCATCTACCGGCACAGTTTCCAGCGGGGGCTTCTCGCCATGCACAGAAGCCGTCATCGCGTCTGCGAGTGACCCCACGGGTATGCCGTTGTGGTCGCTCACGCAGGGTTGACGTTGCCGGGCAGTGGGGGTTGCCCCCCCCCCCCCCCCCACCGTGGTTGCTCCCTTTGGCGGCTAGTGATTGCGTTGCGTGGGGGTTGCAGCACGGACTGACGCGGGGTTGCATGTCACGCACGCAGATGTGGCGAGCCAGTGAGCCTGTTTTCCGCGCAGACGGTATGTACGACCGAGCCATCAAGGAGCTGGACAAACGTACGACGTGGATGTGTTTGCTTCCCGGCTACGTGCTTGTGTGGCGACTGAGGCTCAAGACTCTTCATGGAGAGCCTTGTTTCTTTCTCACCTGTCTTCTCCACACGTATTGTCGTTTTGTCGTGTTGTCATTCTGCACGTGTACGTGTGCGCGGGGATTCAGGAAAGCACGTTGCGCCGGCCACGGCGGGTGCGGTGCCCAGTCGAAGAGCTATGCAAGACTTGACAAGACTTGTGCAAGCGTCGTATCGCCGTAGGTTGGAGTTCCACGGCTCCAGTGGCACCACACAGGCTGCTTCACCGTCGCGTGAAACACACGAGCACTTCCATGACAGCGACAACACAGGGGCTGAGCTTGATATTTTGTACGGTCGAGCCCCACGACCGCACGTGATTCCGGCAGAAATTCCACGCAAGCATGCCAAACCTGTCGCCGTGGCTCCTGCCTTCACGTTCCTGTCTGGGACCCGACAGGGAGTAGGTGAAAATCGACACGCGTCAGTCGACGCTGGCTTCATGATGTTGCAAGAACAGGGCAAACTGCGGGCGATACAAGTGATGAAACGAGAGAGCCGGCAAGCTGCGCGCGAGGCTGCACGTGTACAGCTTCAACGTCGCTCAAGCACGCCCTGGCGTTTGATTAACCCACCCAACCCTTGGCTCGCGGTGTAGAAGTGCTGGTTTTTGTGGTGTCCAGCTTGTTGTCTAGACCGGTATGCGGCCACTCATATTCATTCATCACACAACCAATAGACACATCGTGCATTGGCGGCCGCTGTATGCCACGGAAAACACTGTGGAGTGCTACATACTGAAGCAACGTAAACGCACATAGACTCACTCACTCACAAACAACAGACATACCAACTCTACGACAGGCAGATAACAGAAACATGAGATGCGCTGCGTGTACCTAGACAAGTTCACCTGCTGCTGATCCACCACTGTCCTGTTTTCTCTTTTGTCGCTTACGTGCACGACGTCTGACACGGCGTCGTAACACAGAAGGAAGCGCGGAAAGGGCAGCAGTGTCACCACTCGCCAGCATGTCCACCTCAACGGCCTTCATGTGTTTGGCCAGGATGAGAGGGGAGCATGAAATGAGGGAAGCCACCGCCCAAACTAATCGCACCAAGGCAATGTCCCAGTCCTCAAGTTGCGCAAGGCGCAACTGAGAGTCTCTGGTGGCACGATCAAGTCGCGAGCGCGCTTCACGCGCTTCACCCGGACCGCCGGCGGTGGTCGTGACTCCAACAACCACCTTTGTGCTCGTGGACACCGTGGAACGCGGCGGCAATGATGATGGACGCAGCCCACTTGCTTGTCGGCGCAAGCGAGACTCTGATGGCAACAGCCACAGGGTGTACTTCCCCGCAACGTCCACAGTTGTGGAGGGAACGGTTGGGGAAGCACCCGCGCCTGGATGACTACCATTAACGCTTCCACCGGTTTCATCACCCCTCGCACCAGCACCGTCTTCGCTATCACCCCCACCAACGCCAACGTCACTGTTGTTGTTCCGACGGCTGTGGTGGCTGCCTGAATCACTTTCATCGCCGCTATCATCACTACTGACACGCTTGTGACCCCTCGCGTTGTCATCACCGCCTGAGGCCTCACTCTCACTGTCACTCGCAACGAGCCCTGCTTGCTCTTGCTCCGTGCCAGAACTGGCATCAGAGGCAACGTCAGCGTCCGAGCGGGGGCCGGGTGTCGTGAATGACAGTTGGCGCGACAACTTCGGTGTGCGGGGCACACCCTCTACCCGCCGCTTTGCCCGCGCGAAGCCGGTGCTCGCACGCGACGTTGGCCACGCACCACGCAGTGTGTGGTGTCCACGCCGGCGCTTGCGGCGACGTGAAGGAGGCCCCTTCCACTCACGCAGCTGGGTCACAAACGGCTGCAGTGTGGGGTTGGCAGTGCCTCCGGACCCCACCACCCGCTCGTGAAAGTGGGACAACGCCGGCAGCGCGCACCGAGGTAGGAGTCGTAGCTCGTGTGAGGTCCACGGAAACCACGCGTTGGGGGGTGGTCTGGGCGGGGTGGGCGACGCAGTGTCGTGGCGAGACAGAGCGGGGGACAACATGCGGTGGCGAGTCGGCCGCAGCATGGAGGTGAAAGGATTCGCAGCCGTGGCGGTCCCGGTCTGGGTGTGGCCTCGCCGTGGCTCGTACTGGCGCTGGGCCTGGCTCGGGTGCTGGCGTTCTTGACGTTGTTGCTGTGAGTGCTGCTGCCGGGCGTGCCATGCCAGCCACGGGCGCACGATGGCGTCGGTGTCCAGGCGTTGCTGGTGGAGGGGTGAAGGTGCAGCACCACCATCATCGGCGGGCAGCGGTGGTGACGCGGCCGCCGCGTCGCCGAGCGGCTGCGCACCCACGGAGACCGCTTCTGCGGCCGAGTCTGGCGAAGGCGAAGGCGAAGGCGAAGCAACAGCAGCAGCAACAGGAACAACAGCGGCAGGCACAGCAACCACAGCATTCGCGGTCTGTTGAGTGGTGATGAGTGTGGAGGCGTCGGCGGATGCGACGGCACTGCCACCGCACAAGCGGTACGCCCACTCCCGCCACCCCGCGCAACACCTCGTCGCGACGATGACCATGGCCGCGATGCGTGGGCCAGTGTCCCACTCCTTGCGTGGACGCGGTTGCCGTGCCTCTCCACGCGGCTGGGGCACTCGTGGCTCGGCGGGACGAGGAAGTGCGGCATGCACGGCGAGGAAGACGCGCATGGTGTCGGGTGGCGGCGCGACAAGCAGGCGCTCGACAAAGCGCTGCGCGACCGCCGGTACGTTGAGTGGCGAGAGGGTGAGGCCGAGGTCGGCGGCAAGCACCTCCGTCAGCCACTCGATGCTCTCGGGCGGAGGGATGGAGCGCGGCGAAAAAAAAGCGCGGGCCACGCCCACGCCTGCTTGGACGTGCTCGGGCAGCACGTCTGGCTGGGTCAGCACATTCAGGTACGGAAGCAGGGCCGAGCTGGCCCAACGCGACAAATCACTGGCCACAACGCCCGCTTGGAGCCGTCGCAGGGCCCAGTTGAGAATGGACAGCGTCAGCGCCATGCTGATGGGACAGGCAGGTTGCGCCTGTCGGGGCGGCGTCGTTGCTAGGGCCCCGTTGTCGCGCAAGGACTGGCCTGTCACCGAGTGTGTCGAGGACTGTGACAACGATTGCGACAGGGATAGGGACTGGGAGGGGGGCGGCATGTCAAAGCTGGAAGACTGTGACAGAATGTGCTCGAACGACATCATCTGTGGCTCCTCTTCCACCACTGGCTGGTGCGCCGCTGATAGCACCGAGTCACTCCGGTGGCGTTCACTTCCGGCGTCCCCTTCAGCCCCACCCTCATCATGCTCCTCTTGCTCCTTCTGCCTTCTACGGTCCTCTGCCTGGGCATACGTGGTCGTGGTCGGACCAAACACACGGCCGTCCACAACCCGCACCATCGGCCACCCGCTTCGTTGCCACCTGACGACAAACCGCAGCCACACCGCCCCCACTTCCTCCCAAAGTCTGGCCTTGGGACACCCCACAAGCGGTGTGGGGTCTATATCACTGTGCGGCGCCGTCAGCGCTTTTACCTGCGC
>Ga0213833_1001377_pt1 | contig 17603 bp, 27 predicted proteins | sample SWATP21_FD_160575 | JGI IMG/M metagenome (GOLD analysis project Ga0213833, IMG submission 160575) | Coastal seawater microbial communities from Marineland, Florida, United States - SWA TP2 #1 | ecosystem: Environmental > Aquatic > Marine > Coastal | place: USA: Florida | collected 2016-08-14
AACAGAATCCGCGAAACCAACTGCAAAACGTCGCGTTTCAGTGACAGGAGCTGCCCGACGACCTGGAGGAGAGACCTGATGGAGACCGGCGGCACGGGACAGACGTGCCATTCTGGCCAGGCAACGCTGCGTTCAAGGACCAGTCGGAGCAAGGCACTTCCGAAAAGGCCTAAGCCACGGCGTTTTCGCGTAGCGATTGCACCTAACGCCCAGGCATAGACGCCGTTGCCGGAAGCCGGAGTGGAGGGCATCGGCAGATTCGTGGAGGCAGCTTGCTGCCGGAGCGAGTCTGACGATTCCCGGAACGAAGGCTGGAGGCTATGGCGTTTCATGCCCAGTTAGGTGCCGTGAGCCGGGCCCCCTGGAGCAGTGTTGGGATCTCGCAAATGACGGTCGGCGAGAAAGGCCAGCAGGCGGCAGACCTCAGCAAGGAACAGTCCCGCATGGGTCTCATCGCGAAGTTCGAGTGTCTGCGTCTTCTTGTCGATGGTCGTGTAGTCAACCGAGGTTTGCAGACGATGAAGCAGTTCGTTGCGCGCCTTAACCACCATTCTCCAGATACACGCAAACTCCCCGAACTCTCCTTTGTTATCAAGCCCCCTTCCAAAGGCCGCGGCATAGAACTTTCCACCCTTATGGGCGAGTTGGGCTTTCGAGAACTGCTCGTCGGAGAGATGGGGCCGCATTACCTCGTTCATGAATAGTTCAACACCAATGACGGCCATCGTACACGCCCGCTCAGCTCGCAAGGCATACAAGTGTGCCATGCCATCGAGGATCAACTCCGCCCACTGTCGATCCCAGTACTCCTGCAGCACCCGGTAGGGAGGTGGATCCCCGCGGAAGATGGGCGCCGTTGCCCTGTCCAGGATTCCATACGCGGCAGAGCCCATCATCGCGCTGACCGATTTCGGACCGTCTCCACGGTCAAGAGCCCAGGAGAGACCAAGGATATCGCCAGGCTCAACGCGAGGGCTCCACCACTTGGCCGAGTATGCGCGATGCATCCTGATGAGTGTGTTGACGACCCTCACTGACCGGACCGCAATATCGTTGGTGAAGCGAAAGTCGGGGACGAGGTGCCCGTTCACTCGAATCTCCACATCGGTCGTGGCGAAAATGCCGTGTCTGTCGCCAGCATAGGTCCACTCACCGTCCCCCTGACTCTGGAACGGGAGTCTCTTGAGGAACTCCTCGTTTCTATGATCGACGCGCAGAAGCGACACGGCGCACGGCACTATTGCCCGCGTCACGGCGCTCCCGTTCAACACCAACCATGGCCCGTTGAGCGGCACGACCCACGGATTCGTGGGCATGTCGACGAGCGCGAATGGCAGCGAGAAGCTGACGACTGAAACTGTCACTTGGACACCACGGAGATGTGAGGCTCATGGCACCTAACGCCCAGGCATAGACGCCGTTGCCGGAGCCTGGAGCGGACTTACATCCGCATAGAGGTGTAGGCGCTTGCGCCGGAGCCTCTATGAGGATTTAAGGGAGCGTATGGCGGAGGTTATGGCGTTTATGCCAAGTTAGGTGCAGTTGGGCTCGCCGGACCCGCCACCGACCTCCGAGCATCGCACCTGCCGGCTCTCCCCGACTGGGAAGCAGTTCGGCATTCGGTCGGCGGCGCCCCCGAATCACGAGACTACTTCTGGGAAGAGGTTGGTGGTTCCTTCAGTTCAACAGCATAGGTCAGGGCCGAGCCATCCTCGTAAACCACCTCCAGGAAGTCCGAATCGATATGCACAGTAGCAGTCCCACTCGGCCAAGGTTCCTCATCGACATGAATACCGACGAACACGCCAGTTTCTATCCCTCGAACAATAGGGCCACAAGCACAGCATCCAGAAGTCTGTGACATGAGCCACAGGGTAGTCAGATAGCCCGTGGCGGACGCAAACATTCCGAGGACGACTGAATGGGGTGCCTTCACCTCTCCAACTCCAGTTCGTAGTAGTCGGCCAGTTCGGACGGACCTTCGAGGACTTGGAAGTGGCCCTCGCTGTGCAGCAACAGCACCTCAGGAGGTGGAACGGCAAACTCCCCGTCCGATTCCGATAGTTTGAGGTGCCAGATGGCGCTGTCGATCGACGGGCTACAGTCGCATGCATGTGCCTGAGTGGTCAAGCCAGCTGCGAGAGACCCAAGCAAAAAGGCCACGGTGGCAATGATTGATAGTTGCTTCATCAAAGTCTCCCAGGCCACAGTAAATCTGGAGATCAGGACGGTCAATCGATTTCTGCTTGAACGCCTCCAACCCCCGGCACAATGGTCATCGCCACAGTGGCCAAAGCGCAATGGCTGCCAGCCCAGCTAGTACACCGGCACAGGGGATCTGACCGGTCACGCTGTTTGTAGAGTCGGGGTCTCGGAGCGTTCGGGCACGTCCGGGTAGTGGCGTTTGAACTTCTTGCGAGCGGCCTCGACATCAAACATCCACTTGATGGTCGCACCGGCACTATTGCGGGCGGCTTCCCAGGCGGCGACTTCGCCAGCGAGCTCCGTTGGGCTGGCGATGCGGCGGTCCAGGCACTGGCGGGCAAGCACGCCGATTTCGATTTCCACCATGTTGAGCCAGCTGGCCTTCTTCGGAGTGAAGTGAAGTTCGAGTCGTCGTAGGACTCGGCGGGCTTCCTCGGGTGGGAATGCGTGGTACAGCGCGGCTTCGCAGTGGACGTTGAGGTTGTCGAGGACGACTCGCACGACCTCGGCTTCGGGGAAGTGAACGTCCACCAGCTCCCTCATGAGGTTGGCGAATGCCACGTAGCCGCGGTGTTCCAGCACCCACACCTTCCGCCAGCATCGATGGGCGCAGAAGGCCACCGCGAGGTGTCGGGTGCCATTGCGCTTGTAGTGGTGGTCGACCTTCTGCGGCTTGCCCGGTTCTGCCGGAATCGGTTGCTCGAGGTGGGCGACGAGCTGCTTGAGCGTCTCATCGAAGCAGACCACCGGACGCGTGGGGTCAGGAGCCTCGGCGTACAGGTCGAGAATCGCCTCCATGCGCGCGATGAAGGCCGGTGTGACCTTGGACAGACACCACATGCGCTTCTGCCAGGGCTTGAGGTTCAGCTCTTTCAGGCGCCGACGGACCGTCTCGGTGGAGACGGACTCCAGGTCGGTGAGCGCGACGAGGTGGTCGGCCAGTAGTTGGAGAGTCCACTCGTTGCGGCCAGCAGGCGCCTCCGAACATGCGATGGCGACCAGAGTCGCCTCGTCTTTGGCGGACAACTTGCGCATCCCTCCGAGACGGGGTTTTTCCGCCAGAGAGTGTTCCAGGCCGCCGTTCACGAAGCGCTTCCTGGTTCTGTAGATCGTGCTGGTGCTCGTTGACAAGGCCGCTTCGATCTCGCGGGGACTCAGCCCCGCTGCTGACGCAATGAGGATTCGCGCGCGGGTGCGCCGACGTACTCCCTCCTTCGTCGAGTTGATGACAGCGACAGCAGCTTCGCGCTCGTCGTCGGACAGATCGATGATGTACTTCTCGTTCACGGGGCCTCCAGGATGCCCTACTGGATCACCCGAATGCCGATGCGGAGCAGCAGTTGAGCCCGACGAACTTCACCGAAAAGCAAGGACAATACCTCGCTTTCATCTACGCCTATACGAAGGTGAACCGGCGTCCGCCCGCCGTCAACGACCTCGCCCGCTACTTCGAGGTCCGTCCGCCATCGGCCCAGCGGATGCTCGACGAGCTCGTGAGAAAGCAACTCATCGACCGCCAGCGTGGGCAGGCTCGCTCCATCAGAGTCCTACTCAACCCCGAGGAGCTTCCACCCCTCTGCTGACGGTGGCCGTTCGATCAAAAACCCTGTGCCGGTGTACTAGGTCGCCAGCGGTGGACAGCGGTGGACAGCCCCGACCAGGCACGAGAGGCCTGGGCAAACCGTCGGACACCCGCGGGCACCTGGGGGTTGGCCCGACCGACATCCAGTAAATGCGGGGGATGGTGCAACCCTTGCTCGGTCAAAGGACTGCCATGCTTCCCAGCGCCTCGCCGCAAGGCGAGCCCAATTGCACCTAACGCCAAGGCATAGACGCCGTTGCCGGAGCCTGGAGCGAGCTTTCATCCGCATAGAGGTGTAGGCGCTTGCGCCGGAGCCTCTATGAGGATTAAAGGGAGCGTAAGGCGGAGGTTATGGCGTTTATGCCCAGTTAGACGTCGTTGGGGGCGTTCGCTGGAGATCATGACTGCCCCCCGCGAAAATCGCCCGACCACGGATTGCAATACCGCCAGCCAGTTCTGCGGTCCGCAGTGATCGGCTCGAACCACTTGTTGCTTGCCTTGAACTCCGGCAAAATCGACCTGAGGGTGGAACTGATCGCGGACGCGGCACTGCTTCCCTCAGCGAGGACGAGACCCATGACATCGAAAACTCTGATCGGGGGGGCCATCATCACCGCGTGCTTCCTCGCGGGACACTCCCTCCCAAGCATCGCCCATGCTTTCTGCACGCTTGCAACGGTAGACCTGGAGCTGCTGGATACGGATTCGGACGATGACGGCGAAGGAGCTCCCGCTATTGACTCCGAAGCTACAATCACGACAGCGTCGTTCGGGCCAAATGGGACAGTGTCCAGGTTCACCCTGAGCTACCGTGCCGACAATGAGTCTTTCCGCGTGGAAGTGGGTCGATGAACCTGACGTCCCGGTGGTTCAAGATGTCGTCAGTCATGGCGTTCGGAGTGGGACTCACCACAGGAACTGCAAGCTGCAGCGGGCAATGTGATTCATCGAAGGTCTCTTTCGAGGCGTTCCACGAATTCTACGGTTCTCCCGCAGCTCAGGAAGGTGCCGCGGTCAAGGTGCATTCCGTCAGCTTCAACGAGGGCGAGGCCCTGATCGAGTTCGTCGACACCGAAGGCACCGTCGTCGATGCCGTGTACTCGATGAGGTTCAGGTAGTGCCAACCCGTTGAGGCTGTGGCCCACCGGCGTCCTCCGTCACGGAGACTGGCAATCCCCCGAATCCCTGCAGCTCACCCGAGCTGGTCCAAGGCCGCGCAAACATCAACCAAGAGGATGCCCCGAGGGCGATGATGCCCATCTGGAGCCTTGTTTTGACACCCACTGGCCAGACTGCCCTTCTGTCAGTGGCAGCGGCCCGCGCTGGAGGTAGAGCAGTCCCAAAAGCCTCACCTCGCATGATGCCTGACGCACACAGGAGTGTCTGGATACGCAATAGGATGTGAGCCCCCAATGACGTCTAACGCCAAGGCATAGACGCCGTTGCCGGAAGCCGGAGTGCAGGGCATCGGCAGATTCGTGGAGGCAGCTTGCTGCCGGAGCGAGTCTGACGATTCCCGGAACGAAGGCTGAAGGTTATGGCGTTTCATGCCCAGTTCGGCGCATTTGGCATCGATGGCCAGGCGGATTGCTTCGAGAAACACAAGGAGGCAACCCAATACGCGCAACGGTGCACATCGCCAGACATCTATGTAGCCCGCGCCCTATCGGTCCGCTCATCGCCCCTCACAGACTCGGCCTACCGATTCTTCCTTCGATACACAGGTCTGCCAGCGACATGTATTTGTGTGCCATCCGGCGAAAACACAGCTGCCTCCACGTTGTCGAACTTCCCAGCCACCTCCTCTGCGAAGGACAATGCCGCAGTCTCCTTTTCGAACTCGAAGCAGGGAGCGCGGCCGGTCGTGCAAACAGACAGATCGTCATCCAATACGTACCCAGTACTATCTTCAACCAATAGAACAGCAAACATTGAGGGGGTGCGATCTGCGAAAGTTGGCACGCTCAATCTCCAACAGTCCTCACATAGACAGTAGCACTCGCATGGTGCTCTCCGCGCAAGGCGAGTACCCAAGTTTCCCATGCATGGACCGGAAAGTCAACACTCTGGCGGACTGTATGTGACACATGTTCGGCTGTTGAACCCAGGTCCGAGGGACTGACCGGCCACCGCACCAGAGGCACTCTCATGCACGTAGACCCGGGAGTGCAGTCCACCGGGACAATCACGGCGGCCCCCCGGTTCAACTCCACGACAGGACAGACATCGGCCGATGGTCACACTTTCGGCACTGGTCTGTTCTGCCCAGTCTTCTCGACCATTCCACCTGTGCCGTTCCAGCGTTCCAACTGCAGCGGGCGCGGTGAACGAAACAGGCCTGCTGGACGCTCTCGTCGTCTGCCCGGGAGCTGGAACGGGCATCGAGAACTGTCGGGCGAAGTGGGCGATGCGATGGGGCCACACTTCGCCCATAGCCGACCACAGCCACACACTGGGGGAGCAAGATCAGACAGCGAGTCCGGCATCTCCCGACTCTCAGTCTCAAACGTGGGTAGTGCGAGGGGCTCAAGTGTGTCGCCAGTAGGCTCGTACGTGCGTTGAGTCCTGGGGAACCGCTGTAAGCTTCATGCGGCCAGAGTCCCAAATAGAACCAGTTCCGTGAGATGCGAAGGTAGGAGATGCCAATTGCGCCGAACGCCAAGCGATAGACGCCGTTTCGGAGCGTAGGGAGGGGACCACATCGGCATAGACGTGGAGGCAGCTTGCTGCCGGAGCGACTATGACGATTTGGGACCCGACTGGAGTGGAGACATGGCGTTTCATCGCCAGTTGTGCGCATTCGCGGTCAGCTCAGTCACCGGAGCTTGAGGGAGCCATCCCGGGCAGGTAGAATCCTCGGAGGTCACGGACCTGAAGAACGAATCCAAAGACGGGCATCGGTAGAGGGGGCGATTGGCATTCGCCACAGTTCTCCGGATAGTAGGCAGGCCCTTCGAACCCAGGTCTCGATACGAAAGTCTGCCCCTGAATGCCGAAACCCACATGGGGGCCAAGCAGCAGACATTGAACGCGAAGGCCATCTCGCAAGAATCGGTCGTCATTCGACCAGTGAACCACTCGCTGCACTACCCGCAACTCGGTTGCGCCGAGGAGTGCTTTCCAGAAACCCGATGTATGTCGGTACTTCATGAACGGACCGACAGTGACGTCAACTACAAGGCCAGGTGCCGTCCAAAACCCGTCGCCAGCGGCAAGGTCAACGGACGGCCCAATCGCAACTGCCACGCTCTCCCAGGTATGTCGATAGCCAGCATACAGAACTTGTCTCCATTGTGTGTCGGGCGACACTATTGGCATCTGAGTTGCCAAATGCAAATGGCCCGCAGCCCCATCAAGAAAGAGCGTCCCGGTGGGGAGATTGCTGCAGCTCCCTTCGGGAAGGGCCCTGTACCCATCGGGAGGACCTGAGCAGCCAGAGGAATTGAGGGAAAGCGCAACCTGTACATTGCTGGAATCCAAATCATCGCTCTGCTCCGCCCCGAGACTTGGTGAGGGCTCTACCAACGGCACAAGGAGCGCGAGCGATGCGGCAAGACGCTGGAAATACCGCGGAGGCACTCCCACGATGCGCCGGCCCGTCACAGTCCCTCGGACCGCACCGCGTTTCCTGGCCCAGTAGTCTGCCAAGCTGCCCCTCCACAAGCGCTGGAGATTGCTCATCCACGGGATAGTGGCACGCCACCAAGTCCGTGTCAATGCCCGGTTGGTGCTGCCAGGCACCTCGACAAGCCTCACCACACCAGATGGCGCAAGCGATTGCGCACAACGCCCAGGCATAGACGCCGTTGCCGGAAGCCGCAGTGGAGGGCATCGGCAGATTCGTGGAGGCAGCTTGCTGCCGGAGCGAGTCTGACGATTCCCGGAGCGAAGGCTGGAGGTTATGGCGTTTCATGCCCAGTTCGGCGAAGTGCCGGGGCCTCGCCATGTCAATCGCGGCGACCAAGAACTTCAGGCAATCAACGCACTATACCCCGAGTATCGCATTCCATCTGCATGGGTGTTGAACCGCAGCAGTCGGCTACTAATGGTGGTCCAGTATACAGCGAGTTGTATGAATACGGAATATCCGAATAGCCCGCCCAGGATAGCATACACTCCCCCACTTCCAAAAACTCGGGAAATTCCCAAACGGCGTGGCGGAACATGCAGTGATACCCAGAGGCGTCAAGGACCTCCAAATAGAAGACTTCGCCATCTATGGCCATGTCGTTCGCCAATACACAGGGCGCATCCCAGAAGCCCGCACCCGCTAGCCCATCGGCGACAATCGCCCAATTCTCCAGAGAGAGGTCGCCATGAGACTCCATGAACACATACCTTCCCTTATCCGGGCTCCAGGATAGGAACTTCGCCACCATTTTGACCTCGCTCTGATAGCGGCTCAATCGCACCACGATGGGTGTGGCAAAGGCGGGGTCCCACGTCAACCGAATCTCATCTATGTCCGGATTCAGGCCGGATGTCAGGGGGATTTCACCGGTTCCAAGCAGGATCCACTCATGCCATCGACCACGGAGTTGCCCGAGAAAATGCTCACCAATCTCCCCGTGCGGAACAAACGTCGACCCTTGAAACGAGGGAACGCACTCAACCGGGTCATCAGGTGGCTTCATCGGGGAGGGAGCATCGCATCCAAGAGGTAGGGCTGAGAGTAGACACCAGTTTCGTAGATGGTCCCACATTCAACCTCCTTCGGAACACCCGGTAGCATGATGGTCACCCGACAGGGGTTGACAATGGTCGAAGTTGACCATCTTGATCATCTTGCGTGCTGCCGCGATCCTGGAGGCATTTCGCCGAACGCCAAGCGATAGACGCCGTTTCGGAGCGTAGGGAGGGGACCACATCGGCATAGACGTGGAGGCAGCTTGCTGCCGGAGCGACTATGACGATTTGGGCACCGACTGGAGCGGAGATATGGCGTTTCATCGCCAGTTAGACGAAGAGGGGGCCCGGTGCCACACCAGGGAGATTGGCCCCCACAGATTCCACGCTCGACGATGGCCTTGCCAGCTCGATGCCGGTCTGGCTCGTGGGCCCACGGAAGGGTCGGACCACACGCGACTCCGGGGAGGCTGCCTATCCACCGGAGCCGTCGACGGACTCGAGGTCATGGTCAATGATTTCGAGATGGTCGGGGTTCCGGCGGCCGTCCCAGACGCGGAGGATGTAGACGCGCTCCGCACGTTCGTCGAACCGGTAGATGATGCGCACGCCCTTGTGCATGAGCGCTCGGTACTTCGGAGGACCGACCTCTGCGCGAAGCCGAGGCCCCATCTCGGGGAAGGTCTCCAGATCCTTTGCGGCGAGAAGGACGCCACGCCCGAGGTCGACTCCGGCCCGAGGATTCACATCCTCGAAGTAGTCCAGAATGTCGTCGATGTCGGACAGCGCACGCTCAGTCCAGATGACTCTCACTTGCCAGCCATCCGGTCAAGGCGCCGGGTGAGTCTGGCGACAGCATCCTCGTGGGAGACGACCCTGCCTTGCTCGATGTCACGCTCACCCTCGCGAATCGCGGCAGCAAGCTCGGCTCGCCGCTCAAGCTGCTGAAGTCGCTCATAGCGCTCGACCGACATGAGAACTGCCACCCCGCGGCCATGCCGGGTCACAATCACGGACTGGCCGGTCTCTTCCACCTGGCGGACGACCTCACCAGCCTTGGTCTTGATCTCGGAGAGTGGCTTGATGTCGCGAGAGAGCTTGAGTGCCTTCATCTGGCCTCCAAATAGACCAAAACTTCATACCATCTTGAAGTCCAGTTGTCGGTCAGAAACTGACCCAAGCATATTCGCCAACCGCGCCTGGATGGAGCAGGTCCAGGGTCCCTTGCCACCAAGGAGTGGACGGCAAAGTACCTCGAGAGTGTCAGAGTCCCCGTAGGCCACACCGCTCGCCACTTCAGCCCGCTCGGCTATGCAAGAGAATGCTGGCCGATAGACCCGTAGGGCCCCCTTTTCGTCTAACGCCCAGGCATAGACGCCGTTGCCGGAAGCCGTAGTGCAGGGCATCGGCAGATTCGTGGAGGCAGCTTGCTGCCGGAGCGAGTCTGACGATTCCCGGAACGAAGGCTGGAGGTTATGGCGTTTCATGCCCAGTTATACGCGACGGCGGGCGGGTGGTGGACCATCGCTCCCCCAGTAGGCGCCACAGTCGGCGATTCGAGTCGCACGCTATTTGTGCAGGTTCTGATATGCGCCGTACCCGCCCGCACGGGTTCCGACCCGAGGTATGCTGAGCGATGCAGAGTGCGATATAGGGGATCAAGCCAGGAGGCGAGTGTGGTCCTTTCCTTTCAAGATTCGGTCGAACAGATGGAGACCCTGTTCAGTCCTTGCGGTCGCGAGCTGGCTGCTTGGCCGACTGCGCCTGGACACCCCGAAGAGGATATTGCGCGCGTCGAGGACCACCTTGATGCTGCGCTGCCCAGGACATTCCGCAGCGCGATCGCCAAGTACAACTTTTTGTGCGTGGTAGCTGCAAACGTCTCGATGTCCCACGCAACCAGCCTCGAGCAGTGGCTTGTAGACCCGAACATTGATGCTCCTCCTCCACAAGGTATGCGATGGTGGACCGAAAGCTCCCGACCCAACCAGCTCCTGATGGTCGGGGGTTCAGATGCCCACACGATTCTACTTCATCTCCAGACGGGGGAGATAATGGCAGTCTGGATCGATGACCCAGACGGGGTGCCTATGAGGGTGGCACGGACATTCGAAGACTTCTACCGTGGAATCGCGACGCTATACTTGGTCGGCTTACGGAGGGGTCGCGAAGATTCGGCCGCCCTAGCTCTCACGGTTGCCGAAGAAGTCGGTGCGACAGACGGAGCGATATTCTGGAGCCGGTTTGCCGTGGGAGCCGCATAGCTACTGGAATGCTCAGGAGAGTTCCCTGAGCCAGAAGCAACTACAGTCCCGCATCGAAGGGCGAAAGAAACGTCACTACACGCTCGCTCGCCATTGCGGCCCCTATCCGTCTTGTCAGAGTTTGAGCCCGCCGTTGCGTATAACGCCAAGGCATAGACGCCGTTGCCGGAAGCCGTAGCGGAGGGCATCGGCAGATTCGCGGAGGCAGCTTGCTGCCGGAGCGAGTCTGACGATTCCCGGAGCGAAGGCTGGAGGTTATGGCGTTTCATGCCCAGTTAGGCGAAGAGGGAGCCGGTGAGCTGCCACCCAAGCGGTCAGACAGCGCAATCATCGGGCCGCCCGAGCGACCATCAATCGTCACTCGCCTCGATGCACCGAGCTACTCGCCATCGCTCCACAGTGCCCATGAAGACAGCACTCTTCACACGCTTCGATTGACGTCCGAATCCGGGGGAGCAACAATGGTGGCTCCACAAGGAGGTCAATATGACCAAAGTGACCAGTCATCGACCAACGGTGTTCCTCGCCGCAACCGCGATGTGGAGTGGATTCATGGTCGCGGACACCCTCGCCCATGCGGTGTGCTCGCCGGTCATTCCACCCTGGGTGACCGTCTCCGTTGTGACCGTGAGAGTAGATGGAGAAGTCGTCTTCGACCAACTTGAGGTCGGTGACGGTGCCGAGATTCCACAGTGGATTGAAATAGTAGAGGGTGTGCGTGTAGCCACAAGCTTCTACATCTCCGGCAACGGGAGAGGTGGATTGATCGACGCCGCAAAGGTAGACTTGTGGTAGCCCGGATGTTGAACAACGCGCACTTCATGCGAGGCGCCTTCATTCTGTTCGCCTTTTGGGCGGGCGTGTTGCTCTCCGCTGGCTGCGAGGGAATCTGCAACCCACCGCCTCCCCCGCGAGGCTCTTTTCGAATTTCGGAAGGCACTCATGTCGGGACAATCAGGATGGACGAGGGCCGTGAGCGAGCTCAGATTCTCACTTACATCGATCGGGAACAGTTTCTCGCGGAGGTGCCTGACATCCGCGGTGCACAAGTCGAGGTCGAAGGGATAATCGTGCAGGGACAACATATGATCAAGTGAGGCTCGGGCAACGCGAGTGAGGTGAGTAGTCTACGCCGACTGGAGGCTCCCTTTTCGCCTAACGCCAAGGCATAGACGCCGTTGCCGGAAGCCGTAGTGGAGGGCATCGGCAGATTCGTGGAGGCCGCTTGCGGCCGGAGCGAGTCTGACGATTCCCGGAACGAAGGCTGGAGGTTATGGCGTTTCATGCCCAGTTAGGTGCCGTTGCCCGGTGTACCCGGAATGCTGCCATTACTCCACCAATCAGACTACATATGGCATTGAAGGTAGTAGAAGCAGACATTACCCAACACACCCATCGCGACGCTAAACGCCACCGTCTTTAGAAAAGCCCACCACCCCTTCTTCTCAGACTTCAGCTTCCGTTCCATGTGTTTTCCCGACTTCTTGGTGAGCAGCAAGAAACTCTCACCGCGATAGGTCGCGAAGACAATGGACATGATCGAACATACGGAACTGAGCACGAAGGCAACTAGTACAAACACGATGGCCTGGAAGTAGTGCTGCGCCCAAATTCCCTGTGTGACCGCGTCCGTCAGGTAGGCGAGCTGGCCAGCAACCACTTCCATATCGCCACCCTCAAGCGATGCAAGCTGCGCATTCATCGCCTCTACCCGCCGGGAGGCGTACAACTTAGCGATGCCAAAAGTGGCTATGACTGACCCTCCAAAAAACAAGCAGAACATTGCAAGCCCGATTTTGCCCGAATGCTGGTCGACGAACTCACGATGTGCAGGGACTGGGCGAACCAGCCCTTCCAGTTGGACGGTAAGCATCGCCTCCATATCCGCGCCCCATGTACGAGCCGTATGGGCGATGCGCAGATGGATGTGTCCCGACCGATTGGTTTCGACTACTTCGACGTCATCGTCGGCGCGCAAGGCGGAAGATCGACGGACCTTCACACCTCGCGTGTCCAAGGTAATCGAGATTATCTGGCGCTCAGGCACTTCTTTGTCAGCGAACCGAATCAGGTATGTCCATTCAAGGGTGACAGTGGTCGACCGAAGCTGCCGGATCTCATTGTAGGTTGTAAACTCATTGATACCGGACAGTTGGACAGAACTGCCATCATTGAACCCAACAACGACTACAAGCTGAACCAGTTCGCCTTGGTTCTGCTGCGAAACCCGCTGTTCGATAGAATCATGAATGCTGAGAAGGTCTTCTCGGTCGGCACGGAAGGGACCAGACACCACCCGCTCAATAGTCTGTGGGCGTCCAAGAAGTCCGACGATGAAGTCTTTGAAGTCGCCAGGCAAGACTGGCAGGCGGATGTGACCTCGCCGCTGGTCCTGTGGCTGACTGATCTCAATGGCCGAATCTGACATCCTGCACTCCTCTCACCCTCCGGATCTATCCCGTAGAACGACGTAGGGCAATGGTACCTAACGCCCAGGCATAGACGCCGTTGCCGGAGCCTGGAGCGAGCTTTCATCCGCATAGAGGTGTAGGCGCTTGCGCCGGAGCCTCTATGAGGATTAAAGGGAGCGCAAGGCGGAGGTTATGGCGTTTATGCCAAGTTAGCTGCAGTTGGCCGGTAGGGAGTGGGCGAGGGGAGTGGGAAGATGGGTCCACCACCAGTTGATGTTACGCGGGGGGAGCGGAGGTACGATGCCGGAACCCAGATGTGGATGGCACCCAGCAGCGGTGACTACAGCTCAGAGTACCGTACTCCTCCGCGCAATCGTTCTTCTCGCAATGGCGGAGGTGGTGGGGTGCAACGGTGGCAATGACGGTGGCTGCCTGGACTACGGGAAAGCAGAGTTCATTGAGGACTACTACTACGCCTCTGGCTGGGCTCTGCGCATCTGCAACGGATGGGAATCTCCCCGAGACGGCGCACTGGAGCATTCAGCGAGGGAGCTGGCGAACTATCAGAACATACGGCCATGCGACAGTTTCGACGCTGCCTTTGACTCCTGCAAAGCGAGTGAATGTACGCAGGCCCTTCAGTCGGTGGTCTGGCAACTGCTCCGCTCGGAGGACACAGAGGGGGCGTGCGAGACGGCGGGGCTATATCCCGAGGAATGTCGGACTATGATTCGGTACTATGAGGATTGCGACGTTGGCCCATACTCCGAATGAGCGTGCCGATCCACTGCACCGGCCGCCCATCACAGGAGAGCAGGTGCCACAGACCGACCGGCTGAGGTGGCAGGTAGGCACTTCATCAAACTCGCAGAGTCCGGCTGCGGCCTTGACGCGCTCCCCAGCGCCAACGAAGTCATCGAGCGAACCTTCATCTACACTGCGCTCTGCCGCGCGACTGCGAGCATGAAAGGACGGCGAACCGTTCAGTCCATCCTCGGCACTGGACGTGCTTGCCACCTTCAGGCCCTCACCTGGCACCGGCTCCCTCCACCTCCCACACGCAGTCCCTCGTGCACTACTGCCACCGCGCGCACGCCTCGATGCGTTCCAACAACAGCGACACTGCGGCGAAGCCAACAAGCAACATTACCTTCTCGTCATGTCCGATCGCAGGTGGGCGGAAGACAACCTCGCGACTCACCACGGGGGCACGTGTGTGACGTGGCCAGAACTGGCTCGGACGCTTGCTGATTTCCCAGGGCCGAAGAACGGTCACGGCACCCAGTCCGTGCAGGGCCATGGATGTAGGCCAATTGCAGCTAACGCCCAGGCATAGACGCCGTTGCCGGAAGCCGTAGTGCAGGGCATCGGCAGATTCGTGGAGGCAGCTTGCTGCCGGAGCGAGTCTGACGATTCCCGGAACGCAGGCTGGAGGTTATGGCGTTTCATGCCCAGTTGGCCGCACTGGGCCGGTGTCGCCGAGTCCACTGGACTGCCCGCGCAACCTTCGCATCGGAATGCAGACGACCCTCTTCGAGGCAAACTCGCATGCGAATAGCGGTCTACGGCCCTGCCTGGTAGGCGGCGCCGTCCAGAACCCACGGCGAGGGTTCGTCGGACGGCTGGAATCCCGCCATGCCATACGAAGAAGCGAGGAATAGCTCGCCGTCAAGCGGAAGCGAGTCAGGCCCCTCAAGGATCACATGGACCATTTCCCAAGGAGAGTTCGACCAACGATTCTCGCGTTCCACAAACCCGACCACGGTCGACCTGCATCGGCCCTCCGTTGTCATGGAGACGACGGTTTTGCCGATTTCCGCGGGTTCACTCAGAATTACGCACGGCGTCGCGAGCTCGACCTGCGATCCACCGTCCGCTGACCAGCCCTCAATCGAGACCCCGGAACTCTGGTCGGAAACCCAAGAAACCTGAAACGATGATGCTCCGTCAGAATTCTCGTAGAGCAGAGTCGCCCGCCCACGCCCATCTGTATCGGCCATCGAGACAGACAATCGCGCCTCGTCTTCAGCACAGGAATCGGCATCCGGCCAGCACTTCGCATACGACCAAGAGCGAGTCCCATCCAAAGGCATGAACTCGTAGGTATCAGGGACAATCTCGACGACCCGGTCCTTGCCACATCCTGAGAGCAGAACCAAGAGGACAATCCCGAGGCGCATTCGAAAACATCCGAAATCTGAAGCGACGAAGAAGGTCGGGAGAGAATCCCGCCCTGGTGGTACTACATACAATCGGCAGGCGCAAGGGTGAAAGCGTGGTGCGGGGAAGATGGAGAATCCGTGAGGAATCGAAGGAATGAGGCGGTTCCCCAGACTCCTCGTCAACAATCCATACACAAGATGTAGGCCCATTGCGGCCAACGCCAAGGCATAGACGCCGTTGCCGGAAGCCGGAGTGAAGGGCATCGGCAGACTCGTGGAGGCAGCTTGCTGCCGGAGCGAGTCTGACGATTCCCGGAACGAAGGCTGCAGGTTATGGCGTTTCATGCCCAGTTGGCCGCCGTTCCCGGGGCGCTGGTTTGTAGGTGTTGCCGGTACTGGCAGGGCCACGCCCTCAACGGAGTCACAATGAGTCCCGAATCTTCCCAAGACCTGTTGAACCTCCAAATCGACTACCACGAGGCGATAGCCCGGACGGAGATTCTCACGCTACTCGCCTTCGCGATGAGCGGAAGCATCGCGGAATCTGTGGATTTTGACCTCTATGTCAATCTCTGCGCCTTGGATCAAGAGCTATTCGGCGAACCAGGCCCTGATTCTCACCCACAGGACCACATTGACCGCCGGAGGTTGCATAACCAAGGCTACAGTATAGACGACCTCGAGGAGGAGAGTCCACGGAGCAGGTATCCGGAGTTTGTCCCTGCTTTCCAGATGTTAAGTCGATACAGGCGTGACATTCGGCGACCGCGATTCGATCTTGAACGACAGGCTCTGTACCAGGGAATCGTCGTCCTTGTCGCACAGACCGAGGCGCTGCTCGACGACTTGGCGCAGTTGGCCGACACGACCGTAAAAGGCAATTGGATACGGGGAATGAAGGCTCTACGCTATTCCAGGTCCAAGGGAGACAAGGGAACAACAGTAAAGGGAGTAGACAAATCGCCACTGTGGATCCGTTTGGAGGGTCTCCTTCGCTCGGCCAACGGGAAACTCGGCGATTCGATCTACCTATTCACGGAAGACGACTATAACGAACTTTACAGACTGATTGAAACCCGCCACTGCCTAGCGCATGGCAACGGTACGGCAACGGACAACTACAAAAAGAGGATTGGGGTCAAACACTTCGACTCTGAGGGAGGCGTCGTTGTCACGCGGTTGGAGTTTTCTGCCCACTGCGCGAGACTCCGGAGAATTGGCGAATTCATGCCAATTGCCCTGTCCGCGCTATCCAGCCAGGTGGACAGGTAGGCCCCCAAGCTCCCAGGCAAGTCCCATCGTCTGGGGAGCGGTCCTTCGGGGACAGTGGCCTTTGAGCTGAACATCAGACAGCCAACCGGCCATTCACAGGCCAACTCCTTCACCTCCGCCAACTCCGAGAACAGAGAACCGGAATCGATCGAGGGAATGGCGGCCAACGTCCAGGCATAGACGCCGTTGCCGGAGCCTGTAGCGAGACGCATCCGCATAGAGGTGGAGGGAGCTTGCGACCGGAGCCTTTATGCGGATTCGGCGAGCGCAAGGCGGAGGTTATGGCGTTTCATGCCCAGTTGGGCGACGTTGGCCTGCCCTGCCGCCACATCACGACTCGGCTCCCGCCGGGTTCGACCCACCAGGATTTTCAGATGTGGAGGGATGTAGGGAGTGACGGCCCCCCTCCCCTTCGACTCCACCTCGACCTCTCGCCCCGCCTCGCCGGGCTTCCCAGCCAATCATCTCCGACGAACGCCACCCCCTTCGACCCGACAGGCATCCGCCCGGCCCCTCCGACACCCGGGGGCCGACACGACCGGTGAGTCGAGTGGGAATAGGGGCGCGCAGGCTGTGATGGGTTCATGCCCGGGGGCCAGTTGTGGAAGGCAAGCCCAAGGTTCGAATCGAAAGGCAGGGCCCGCTCATGGATGTAGGTCAAGGCCCCGCGAGGATTCAAGGCCTGCACGGGCACTCCAATGATGTGGGAGGCGCCTGGAACGCCCTGACGTTCATCGTTCAGACTGGCCCTCAGGGCCGCCCCGGGTTCACATGTTCAAGCACCCAGGAAACTCGCGGCCCGGTTCCCACCGACCTCATCGGGCGCCTCCGGGGCGAAGCCCCACCCCGATGTTTCTCGCCCGTGCAGGCCGACCACCACCACAAATATCGGCCGGAAGCCACCAAACAAGGGAGGCGCGGGCCCACGTATCGAGCTCGAAAGGGGCGCGTGAACCGTGGCCCATCAGCCAAGCCGGGCGGCCACCTTCTGTTGACCCGGCTTGGGTAGCCTCCGTCCATGGAGGTGCCGGATGGCCGGAAGGAAGATTGCCAACGAAGCCGATGCCCGAGCTTGTCTTGG
>Ga0213833_1001378_pt1 | contig 17600 bp, 11 predicted proteins | sample SWATP21_FD_160575 | JGI IMG/M metagenome (GOLD analysis project Ga0213833, IMG submission 160575) | Coastal seawater microbial communities from Marineland, Florida, United States - SWA TP2 #1 | ecosystem: Environmental > Aquatic > Marine > Coastal | place: USA: Florida | collected 2016-08-14
GACACCATGTCCTCAGCGGCTGCGCAGCTTGGGGTTGAGTTGGGGGCCGACCCGACGATTGGAGCCAACAAAGCGGTCCCTATGCCTCGGCACTTGTACCCACATCGGCGCGAGCGTAAGGCAGAGAATGGCGATGGAAGTGGAGATGATGAGGTAGATCCAGAAGCAGAAGCAGCGGCGGCAGCTGAAGCTGCGCGTCGTGAGGAGAGAATGGAAGTGATGGCAGAACGTGCACGTGAGCGGCTACGACGTCAGGTGCGTTCGGCGCACGAGGCATTTCTACTGCAGTCTTGTGTCGTTGCGTGTTGTGAGCGCATGGCGAGTCATGTCGACCAACTTGTTTGCGTTTTCATGTTGCAACCACCCACCGCACCAGGCGGAGGAAAAGGAAGCAGAACACGCTCGCAAGCAGAAGCAGGCAGAGCGACGTCGGCGAGCCAAGAAACGCCGTGAGGCACGACAAGCCAAGAAACGGATGAAGGAGTTCAAGGCGCGGCAAGCCGAGCGTGCACTGAAATCGACGAGCAGCAGGTTGCACAACTCCGTGGCTGGCAGCGACGATCATGGTGCCACCGGAGAGAACAAAGCAGGGAGCTCTGATGACGACCATGAAGACGCCGTGTCCCCCTCTGAGGACGATGATGAGCAGGACGACAGCCACCACGACACGTCGAGTGGAGAGGAGGAGGACAACACTGGGCGCCGTGACAAGGTCTTCCACCGCCCCAGCTCTGCCGGTTTCATGTCTGGTTCCGCCAAGCGTCTGCAGTCTGCACTGCAGGCCTCACGAGAGGGAACGCACAGCAATCCCACGCCACACGCTCGCACGCCCGCCGCCACACAGGCCACGTCTCCCCGCCGTCGCAACATTTGGTCAGCCGCTGCCACATCTCCCACCGCCACGGGACCCAAGCGTCCACGCCTTTCCGCGAGGCGCTCGAAGTCACCCACACGACACCGACCCAGCAGTGCCCGCCCTGCAACAGCGTCTCGCGCTCGGGGCACCGGCACTCGTACGGCTGCGGTGGCACGTCGCCAGAGACCTGGTACAGCTGGTACACAGCGACGTGGGGCGGCTGGTAGCACCGCCCAGCGCCCCAAGACGCCCGGAGTCCGGCGTGCCTCACGTCCACGTTCCGCCTCGTCTGTTCGTGTGCGTGTGGCGTCTCCAACGCTGCGTCGCCGCAACACGAGGACGGCTGATGCACATGGTGCGTCAGACCGAAGTGCGGTGCCTAAGGGGGAGCCGTCCAGTCCAGGAAAGTCGCTGACATCACAGGCGCTGGCATCAAAACCGCCAGCGCCGGATAGGACTCCCCCATCGGGCTCCACAACGCCACCCGCCTCCTCCAGTGGCTCCGCGAAAGAGCCAACTCCTGCTGGTCCAGGAGGCGTGCAGCATGTGGGGCGGGGAGTGCCGTCGAAGGCCACTCTCCCAGTGACACAACCCGTGGAGCCCAAGTTTTTGCGTCGGCATCAAAAGCTTGACAACGACCGGGCCGAGGAGATTGAGCGTCTTCGACAGCAGATGCGAGAGAAGTGGCAGTCCCGGGTCGTGCCGCAGCACGACAGTCCACGCAACGTGGCACGGACGATTCTCGAGCGCACACGGTCGCAACAAACGTCCATGCGGCGTGCCCAGAAGAACCTTGCACTCGGCGGAGCGCCGTTGCGCAGTGTGAACCCCTCACAGGTGCAAGAACTGTGGGATGAAGCTGCCGAGGCGCGCAGGGAGTATGAAGGGATGCTGTCGTCCACCGGGGTGGACGAGGAGGCTGCACAAGTTGGACGCCTTGCTCGCCAGCTCCAAGAGCGGACCAGGCGGGCAGCAAAGGGCATGAAGCGCGCCCACCCCTCCCACAAACGGCGGCACCCACAACCACACGCCCGTGCCCCGCACGCCCGAGGGCCGCAGCACCCCGTCGTACCCCATCTCGCGGGAGTGGGTAGTCACAGTCCGCCCCGTGCCAGTGGTCATGATGGTGGCGCCAGCGATGGTGGCGCCAGCGATGGTGGCGCCAGCGACGGCGGCGGCGTGGATGGTGGTTACCCCTTGTCTCCCCCGTCCACCATCCCTGGTGGTGGTATCCCGGATCTCGCCCTGGAAGGTGCGGACCCGAACGATCCACGCGTCTTGGAGGCGCGCATCGCACGACAGCTGGCCATGCAGCGACAGCAAGCGGAGGAGCTGGCACAAGAGAAACATGCCTTGGCCTTGGAGTTGGCGCAGCTGCAGCAACAACAGCAGCAGCAGCAGGAGCGGCATGACTCGGACGGTGACGGTAAAACCGGGGAGGGTGTGACCAGTGATGTCAGCGACGGCGGTTTTTGTGAGGTATCTTCCTTGACTGCGCGTAGCCTTTCAGCGGCCTCGTTACCGGAGGGCGTGGATGTGAGAGAACTCGCTGCACAGAAGTATGAGCAGGAGCAAGCCATGCTGCAGTCGCTCCAAGTTCCACACGGCATGAAGACTGGCAGCGGCGTGGGTGTCTCGTCCAGCGGCGCGGCCATCCACCCGTCAAGTTTAGCCCTTGACTCCCTGGCTCGCCCTAGCACCAGTGGATCCACGTTTGGCTACGTGCCGGACGAATCTGCCGCGGACGGAGCACCTGTCATTCTCACTGCCCGTGACCTTGAGTCCAAGGCCACTGCCGATAGCGACAACCCAGCTTCAGGCGGTAGCCACACCGCGGACGAGCGACAAGGCGGCCACGACCACCAGGGGTCGCCGTCGCCGCCACCTGTCCACAGCGGTGGCAGTGAAGTCGAGGAAGAGGAAGAGGCAGTGCCAGGAGCAGCTGCAGCCGCCGCGGCTAGCACTGCCATGGGCAACGCCGCTGGCCCCCCACTTGATGTGGCGGACAAGACGCCACCCACCAAGCCCACACGAAACGTCACGACCCTCACCCAGCCGGTGCGCGTTGGGGCGCTGGCACTGGGTGGTGGGGCGGGCGCGGCACGCTCTGCCATCGCGCCAGCGCTGCCTGGCAGAGCGGAAGCATCGCGGGTGGGCACCAAGCCTGGGCAGCCGGTGGTGCAACGCACACCAAAGCGTGGGGTGAGTGGGTTGCTATTGTCGTTGGGTGGGAGCAACATGTGGACCATGGGCACCGAGTCGGGTGACCATGGGGCCGGCAGCAGCGACGAAGACGAGGGGTACGTGTACCCCGGGGACGAAAGCGACAACGACAGTGGCGTGGCGGAAGCTGACGCCGTGGTGACGTCAGAAGCGATGGCGGAGATGCTGGGTGATGAAATGACCAGCACCATCATTGGGTCGGATCCGGTTGTGCAGTCCCCCACACGGCGTGGTAGTGTGGTGGTGGCGGACATGGGAGATGTGCTGGCCCAGGCCCTGGACGGCAACGACTGGGAAGAGTCCAGGCGTCGCGACACTACCAACAACGCCAACCCCGACACCAATGCCAATGCCAATGCCAATGCCAATGCCAATGCCAATGCCGAGCCACAGCACATCGACACCGCTGATGGTCGTGCCAGTGGCAGGCCTTCCTCAAGTCGGGGGGTACCAGTGGCCCCGGCGCCGCTGGCAGTCGAGGAAAGCGCCCCCGCTGAGCCCACCCCGACACCCCAGTCAACCGCCGGTCACGGTCACGGTCACGGTCGTCGCGGCCGCCTGGCTGGCAGGGGAGGTGCACCCACCACCGCTGCCGCTGAGGCCCGGCACAAGGCCCAGCGTGCCGTGGCGCCACGTGTGGCGGACGCGGATCAACTCCCACCAGCGGCGCCTCTCGCCCGCGCACACGCTCGCGTCCATGCACACCCTCACGGTCACCCTCAGGGACCAACGCGCGCGCGTGACCGTGAGCCAAGTGGTGGAAGCTCTGCGGGGCGGCGTCATGCAGGTGCGAAACCACAAGCCAGCAAGCGTAGCCGGGTGCCGGCACAGGCACCGGCACAGACACACGCCGGAGTGCAAGGAGGTGCAAGGCACTCAGTTGTGGGGCATACCGAGGGTGTTGTCAGCACAGCTGAGGATCACGCAATGGGGGTGGACGCACATGGGGACCACGCAGAGCCAGTGTCGGATGGCGAGATGGAGCCGTTCGACGCCAACACCATGGATGTGCTGGGTGTGGATGTGGCGCCGCAGCCGCAGCGGCGTGGCGTGCGCGGCAACGCGCTGCCCACCCTTGGTGTACCACGACGCCGTCGGCAACCCAAGAACCTGCCGCCAGGCGCCACCGCCCAGGGTGGGTTGCTTCAACTGGCGTTGGACGACGCTGTGGCAGTGGATCGAGGCGAGGGTGGCGCGCCGCCAAGGCACACACAGCAACGACCTTCGTCACCCAGAGACATCCGACGCGACGTCGAGCGGTTCACGAAGATGGTGGATGGCACAGCGGCGCGTGCGGGTGGTGTTGTTGCGGGGGTGTATGGGCGCAAGCGCCGTTCCCACTCAGCAGCTCGTGACCTTGCTCCCGCCAGTGCCAGTGGCGCGACGGTACCTCCGAACAGCAAGATTGATAGAACGCGGATGTACACGGTTGTATCGTCGCCTGTGTCGCACAACCGACGCCGACGTCGGGGGGCGGCGGCTGCTTCGGCCCGTCATGGGCACGGTCGACGTCGTGACAAAGACGGTCCTCGGCGTATTCCGTCAACGCATGGGGCGATGGTGAAAGTGGATCGTGGGCACATGGACCTTGCAAGGTATGTGCTGCTTGTCTGTCGATCATGCGGTGGAGTTTCGTGTCATGTTTGTGTCGTGTCGCGTCGCATTGTGTCGTGTTGTCACTGTATTGCGCGTATCGGCTTGTCGTGTGCGGTGTTGCGGGTGGGGGTACAAACGTCTTTCCGTGTGCGTGGCAAGAGGCTCGTGTGGTGCCGTTGCTCGTCCTGATATGTGGCTACCTGCTCTGTGTTCCAGCGCAACCGTCGCCTTTGCCAGTGCTGCACGTACTATGGGTCGGGGCGCGCGCTCCACGCCAGGGCAAGCCGAAATAATGAGGCATCGCCGCGACTACCCGCCGGATGGAACGATACCTGTTGACCCGCTCATGCCGTCGGATGCGCAACGCCACGCCGTACGCCAATGGCGGCAGCAGCAGGGGCACTCCCAGCGCCATGCTCCTCCCGCAGCGGCGCTGATGCAGGACAACATGGGGGAAGTCCCTTCTTCCCACCACCCTGAAGCCACCTTGCGCCGGCATGGCAGCCGCCGCGCCGGTACCGGAACCGGTGGTGTGGGGGAATCGCGCGCCTTCCGCGGTTTCGAGGCAGAGATGCAAAAGCTGCACGCTCGCTTCGGTGATGCACCTGCTGCCTACCCGTCGGACCACTTTGATAACCACTACAGCCACGAAGCAGGGGGTGGGGAGGGCATAGCGGCGGGGCAGGGTCGTGGGCGAATGAGGTCTCCAAGGGAGTTCTTCCAAGGGAGTGCGTACCGCGGCAGCGGCAGTCGTCACGCCGAGCGCCCCTCCTCAGCTGGTTTCAGAGGCGGTGTGCCCAAGCCTAACCTGCGGCCAGCACTCGTGTCACTTGGAGCTGCAGTTGATGGTGCCCCTAAGGGTGTGGCGCCTCCGGGCATGGTGCTGCTGGGGGAACTGGATGAGTACTAGCTGCAGTGCGCACTGCGCAGCCCGTGTTTTGTTTTTGGAAATAGTCATGTATCCAACAGTACAATTCGAGCCAGCGTGATCCCCGCAATCCCCACCAGCAAGGCCTACTGCCATTTCTTTCTCTTCCTCACGCTGCACATGGCTTCTTCTTCTTCCTCCAAGACTGCGGAGACCAATGAGGTCTCCCGTGTCTTGATCACCGGTGTCAGTGGGTACATCGGTGCACACGTGGCTCGCGCGTGCCTGGATGCTGGCTTCCGTGTTCGTGGCACCACACGCAGCCTGAAAAACGCCGAAAAGGTGGAGGCTTTGCGTAACATCGCCCCCGGTGCAGCCCATTCCATTGAATTGGTGGAAATAGATCTCCTAGATGCCAACGCGTGGACAGAGGCGGTGAAAGGGTGCTCCCACATCTTACACGTGGCATCGCCGTTGGACAGGCACATGAAAGAGGCTGAGATCGTGAACGTTGCAGTAACCGTAAGTGCCCTCCTCCCCCTCGCTCTTCCCTCGTTATGAGCATACACGATCTTGCAGTACGGTAAACACATCGCGGCGTGTTTGTGCCTGCGGTTGGTTGGCAAATATATTGGTTGGTCAGGGCACCAAAAACGTCCTGGCTGCAGCAGCCGCTACGAACGGAGGAGTAAAGCGGGTGGTTGTCACTTCCTCTGCTGTTGCCAGTAGGTAGTTGATGTGGCATGCATGTTGTGGTTCTAGCCATGAATGCACGTGTTGTTGACTCGTTGTCCAGTCGCGTACGGCCACAAGAAGGAAGCTGGGTACAAGTTCAGTGAGAAGGACTGGACCATTCCTGACAAGGAGACGCCCTATGTTAAATCCAAGTACTTCGCCGAGCGCGCTGCTTGGGCGTTTGTCCAAGACTTGAGCTCTGAGCAGCGGTTTGAACTCGCAACTGTCAACCCCATGTTCGTGTTGGGGCCTTTGGCGGTCGAGTTCAAGCAGGCCGGCACCTCCGTGACGTTTGTTAAGGACATCTTGTCGGGAAAGGTACAACATCAACATTCGTGTGACACTCCCACCACCGAGCAGTCGACCACCCACTGTGCCCAACGTGTATGTCCGGTTGCTAACTGATGTATGCCCTGTGCACGGGTGCCAGGTTCCAATGGTTCCAGATATCCGCATGGGAATCGTTGATGTTCGCGACGTCGCACACGCGCACGTATTGGCCATGACGAAACCCGAGGCGGCAGGGCAACGTTACTTGTGCAGCTCTGTCTCCAGTGGTGTGCGACCACTCGTAGGTATCCTTCACAATGAGTTTGCACCACAAGGCTACAAGATCCCCACAACTCGACTGGGATACAAAATGTTTTGGTGTATTTCACGCTTCGACAAGACGCTGCGTCCTGCTTTGCAGGAGATTGGGAAAGACAAGTTGTACGATACCTCCAAGGTTTGTCCTGTCCTTCCTCTCACCTCCCTCTGTCTTCGTCTCACCGTGCAGAACAAAATGCTCTGAGACATTGTCGCTTCCGTGAACTCCGTTCGTGGTGTACACCTTCACGCGTGCGCTGTGCTGCATTCTGTTTTCATCAGGCTCAGGCCCTAGGTGTCACCTTCCGTCCCATCAAGGAAACCTTGATAGACATGTCTTACAACTTGATCGCTCTAGGCATTGTGGCTGACAAAAGCAAGGATGGAAGCATGAAAGCCAAGGCACTGCAGCATGGATCGCGGGGCGCTGCAAACACAGCTTCCACCACGACAGGTGGTGGTGCTGGTGGTGCTGGTGGTGCTGGTGCTGGTGCTGGTACTGGTGCTCGTACTCGTGCTGCTGCTGCTGTGGTGTGATCATGATGACATGTTCAACACAACACCAACCAATTTGGCTCGTTGTTGTTGCTCGTTCTTTGTCTTCGATGTCAGTTCCGCCTTCTGGTGTGTACCCAGGGGTGAGAAGAAGCGCATGGTCCTTGTATGACGTGTGCAGTTTTTAGTACGTGTATCAGCGCTGACAAGTGTACTGGTTTGTGTCGGCGCTGGTGTGTGCTGGTTTATGAGGGGATATGAAGACACTGGCATCGAATCCAAGACATTTCTGAACCTGTCCGGCACAACCAAACAGCCAACAGACGCGCGTACAGGCGGGGACATGTTGTCACGCCAAATTGTGGCATGCTGTCAACACGATCGCCGACCCATCAGCGGATCGCCCTCTTACGCCCCTGCGTGTGTCCACTGCATGGTGTGCCCCGGCATGGGTCGGTGTGGGGGTGTGCCGAGCTGAATACCATGTGGTCACATCCAGGGACCGCGCAGGCGACGCCGGTTAGAGCGCCGACAAACCCGCAGCAAGCGCCCGGCGCAGCTTCCAGCGCTGGTGCAAGCGCTGCAACCGTCGCGCCGCCGGGTAGTTCTCGTGGAGATGCCCACACCTTGTCCCCACTGCCAGCTTCGAGTAGTGAAGTGCTTCCAACCAAGGTTGCTTCGTGCAGCAGCCTTGGTGCCGAAGCCTCAGCTGGACGACCGGTTGCAACCGGCCATATGCGAATTACACAACCCCCGACCAAGGTACGTTTCTGCCGCCACCTCTGTTGGGGCTGTGGCAGCTACGTGTTGCATTGTGCTGCACGAACCGTTTCTGGTGCAGTTTCATTCGTTCGTTGCAGCGGGGTGACATGGTCTGGTTGTGACGTGTGGTGTGACTGCTGCACGTCTCAGATCCTCGCATACGGCGTCCCCATCCCCCCTTTACCCCCCTACCAGCCACGGCACTTGTTACCTCAGTGCTGTCACTACGCTGACTGCGGCTGTAGCTCAGCGCAGTGGATGGGTCCCCTTGTAGATTGGATTTGGTCGTCCCAAAGCCCCAGGCGAGTGCCCCGACTGGCACGCGGGGCTCAGGTGCCTGGGCTGGTGGTGTCGAACGCGCACTGCCTGGTCCCGGTTGCGCCCACGGAAGTGCGACGACGCAGACTCCGCATTGCGTACTATGTTCCGCACCACAACGTCACAGGTGGCATGAAGATGCTGGTGCGCCACATGGACCTGCTTCGCCAGCGTGGTCACTACATCATCGCTTTGTTCCGGCCGCCAACAGGGCACGCGCTCGGCGCGCTTCCACCTTGGGCTGTTGAGGCGGGCGTGAAAGTTGACCATGAGATCCTTCTGCTCCCCACCATGTCACCGCTGTGCTGCTTCACTCCCTCTCTGACAGGCGTCGTGGCGGACGTGCTGATGATGGGGTACTTCACGCAGCTTGTCGAGTTGAAGGGTGTCACGTCCTGTCCTGGACCAGTGGTGTACTGGGAGCAGGGTCACGAGCACCTGTTTTGTGACCCCACCGCATCCCGTCCGATGGACAAGTTGTTCCACTGGAGTTTGCACCTGCCCATTTTCCTCCTGTCTGTGTCAGGAACCGTTCGAGACTTTCTTGTCAACAACTTTGGTCGTGTCGCTCCAGTGGTGCCCAACGCCATCGGTGGGAGCATGTGGGCGTGGCACCTGCTGTCATTTCTGTTGTCTCACGTGACAGTCTCTGCGCAGATTGCTTGAAGTTTTTCCCCGAGCCATCACCGCCCCAATCCGATGAGAAACCTGTGGCTGCTGATCCTCAACCCCAACCAACAGCGCGGAAGCGGGTGTTGCTTGTGGGCAACCCTGCGCTTGCCTTCAAGGGATTCAATTGTGCACTGCAGGTGCGCTGTGTTGCAGTGGCTTGTGGTAGTTGGCGGGCGCGCGCTATTGACACGTCACGACATGTGGGCAGGCTCTCAACATCGTGAATACGAGCGTTGCTATCGAGGTGAACTGGATTTGTCAAGTGCGTGCAGCGGCGTGCACGAAGTTATCGCTGCGTGTCTGTGTGTTTCACCCAGAGGTTCTGTTTTGGCTTTCCCTCTCACCAGATCGCACCACTCGTGCGTGGGGCGGCGTTTCCAATCAACCTCCACGTGAATCCACCTCAAAACAAGCTCCCCAGCCTGTTCCGAGGCCATGACTGTTTCGTTTTTGCCTCCATGTACGAAGCTTGGGGAATGCCCGTGCTAGAGGTGCGTGGGATCCTTTCCTTTTGGTGGTGCAGCGGGGGTTGAGCCATGCTTTGTGGTGTGGGGGCGGTCACCTGGCATCCGTGGTATGACTGTAGGCAATGGCGTCCGGAGTACCCGTTGTCACGTCTCAGTGTCACGGAGTCAACACGTTTTGTGACCACGGCCGCAACGCGTTGATTGGCGCTGCCAACGATCCTGCCGGCCTCGCTGAACTGGTGCTGTTGGTTCTCCGCCATCCTAAGGTGCGTCGTGGCTGCATTGACAATGCTGCTTAATGTCCGTGGGGACACGGGTCTCACAGTTCGTTGCTGCCTTGTGTGGAGTTGACAGCTTGCTCAAGGGCTTCGAGACTCAGCTCTTGCAACGGCTCGATCTTTGAGCTGGGCCAACGCTTTGGATGCTCTGGAGGCCGCTTTTCAGCACGTCGTGGACTTCGCACCCCATGCCATGCGCACCACATCGTGTGTCGCCGCGCCCGTGTCCTCACCCACCACCTCGATGGCCATGGCAACCGGGCTTCGACCCAGAGCCACACCCTACGACGGCCACGCCATTCCGGCGGGCGTGCTACCCTCGACTCGCAGCAGTGTCCACGGCGCACATACGGCACCCAGGTCGAGCATCCGCCATGCACCCATCAATTCCAGTGTTCGTTCTGGGTGGCACCATCCCTCCACGCCGGTGGTGTCCCCGGGCCAACCCATCGGCACAGGAATGAACACGGACACGTTGCTGGCAAACTGGCCCCATGCTGCCCCGCATGTGCGCAGGTATGGGTCGCGGCCGACTCCACAACCCGCTGCTCCGCCTGTGCCCCCGAGTGCGCATCACAACCCAACAGCATGGCCATCTTTGCACCCACCCAGCTTGGTTGGTGGACCTCACGGGCACCACGGCCACGCACATGGCGGTGGGACTGGCGCCGCTGCTGGCGCTGGCGCTGGCGTTGAGGCTAGCGGTGATGGTCTCGGTCGTGGCAGTGGCACGTGCGTTGCTTCTACGGCAACCTCCAGTGTCACGACTGCTAGTGGTGGTGGTAGTGGTGTTGGTGGTGGCGGTGGTGGTTTCGCAAATCACACACTTGGTGGCGCGCTTGCCTCGAACTGCGATAGTGAGGCGCCTAGAGCCACGCCTACAAGTGGGCAACATTGGTTGGTTTGAACGTGAGGCGGCGTGTGGGACCTTCGTGCAGCAGAGTACTGAGTTTTAGAGGAAGCAACGTGTCGCACCTCGAAAGAAACTGCCTACATGCACGACCACACACCTACGCATCTCGCGGTACCATGACTCCATCAGGACCGCACCCGTTCATTACGCACAGGGCCTTGTCCGCCCCAACAGGGACTGCACGTACACGCGTTTTCAGCGAGAATGGTCGGGGGCTTCCACAAGGTGGAGACATCCAGCCTGGATGATCCAGGCTGTCTGCTGTACCCAGCAGTTTTTCAGTGCTCACACAAAACACCCTCATCGACGAACTCGACTATTGTGAGCGTGACAGCTGCTCTTGATCCTGTGTGTGGCAGGCGCTTCGTCCACCGGACACCGGTTTGGAAGCAAGACATAACAAAAAAAAGCCGGCGGAAACAACAAATGCTGTGTTTCTATGAGCATCCTCCCTTTCTACACGCCCTCTTCGCGCGAGCTAAGTTCTGCCTGCGCCAAAGCAATAATACGTTGCAGTGCTGCGGTGGAGAGGTCTCCAGTATGGCTGGAGAAGTACTCCACTGTGGTGTCTTGGTTGGGCTGGGAGCGGGACTGCAATGGAGGCACCGCCCCAGTGCTGGCGGCTGCGGCGGTGACGAGGTGCCCACAAACACACTTGAAAATGTTTGCCCCGGCAGGAGGGGCAAGTGCTATCTTGCACACGGGGCATCTCACCGTCCCGTCCGGTTGACGTGGAATAACCCCCGTACCCGTACTTGCACCACCCTGGCGTTCCACTCCGCCTGCAGCACCAGGCGCGCCCACGACCACACCTGCGGCTGCGCCTGAACCTGTACTTCCGCCAGCACCAACACCAGCGCCGGCACCAGCGCCGGCACCAGCTCCAGCTCCAGCACCAGCACCGACCACGGCGCTTGGCTCGCTGTCAGCATCAGGGATCGTCGTCACAATCTCTGGCTCCCGATCAGGTGCCGCCTTGCGCATGTCGAGCCACAGGCGCACATAGAATGCGACGGCGGCGACGGAAATCAATGCTGTGGCAAGCAGCAGCAGTGCCAACAACACGCCCTTCGCAAGACCCACACCAAACAGTAGGTTCACGACGAGCAAGACAGTGCCCGCCATGCGCCGAACCATGCGACGGTGCTGGAAGCCCAGGTACAAATTCACACCGGCCATGCACGCGGTGGTGGCAAACAGCAGTGCGTACCACTCTGTACCGTGTATGAGGGTGTATAGATACAGCAACAAGCCCGGGAAGCTGACACAAAACCCAGCCACGCCCTCCGTCCACGCTGCACGACGGCCGGTGCGAAGCACGTGCACTATGCGCGGGTGAAGAGCGGTGGCGTGCGCCAGGACAACGATGGCCAAGACTCCGCCGCACGCGTACAGGGTAAGACATGTACCAAAAAGCACCGTGTGGGAATCAGCATCCACGCCCAACACCAGTCCAACCAGCACCGCAGCCGTGCACAAGATCGGTCCACACACCAAGGCGGGGACGAACCAGCCTTGGTAAGCCATGAAGACCCATAACGCCGGTGCCAGCACAGCAAACGCATACACCGCACCAAACGACGTGTCACAAGCGGTAAAACCGACGCATGCAGCGAAGGCGAACCCGATGGACATGTGCGACGCCTGCGGGGGCGTCGACATATGTGACCAGGCCTTGCGCGGGGCGGCTGCGAAGTCGTGTGGCACCACCACTAGCACCAGCGACACGGCACTAGCGACCAAACCAGCCACACCGAAGGTCGTCGTGAGCGACATGCCACCCCCGCGGATTCCCCACTCCAGCAGCGCCACAAACAAAACAAGTGGCGCACAGGGGTAGAGCCACATCATTGAGGACTTGGCCAAGGGTGCCAGGATCGGAAGTCCCACGGTGACCACCACAGCCAAACCCAGCCCCATCCAGCCGTCTGACACGTGCGACGCCGACCAAATCGCGGCCGCCAAGCCCAACCATTCGAGACACGCGCCACACAACAGCCAGGTGGTGAAGGCGGCGTGGGACGGGGCATCAACACCCCCCTCGGCCTCCACGACAACTGTGTCTGCATGATTGTCCGCCACACGGTGCGTGTGGGGATGGTGGTGCACGTGAAGGCACTCCAGCGCCATGACACTGACTGACCACACCCCGCAGCAGCCCCACGACAACACGTCATCGTCACGGGCGAACGCCCCCACGATAACGAAGCCCACCGCGGCGGCAAGCAGCACCACACGCCTCATGACGGCTTGCACCACCTGTGCGTTGTTGGCTGTGCCAAGCGGCAGTGGACCGCAAAAGTGGTCGCCGGCTCGCCACATGGTGACCGCGCCGATCGCCAGCAACAAGCCCGGTCCGGCCACGAGCCGAAGAAACGCAACGGAAGACGCAGTGGCAGACAACAGTCCCACCGCAAGGAGGTAAGGAAGAGCGTGTGCCACACGCAGCGACCAGCGCGACGCCTTGCGCCCGAATGCGTCCTCAAAGCATCGCGCGGCCAACGGAGGGGAAGGCTGGTGCGCGTGGGGCGTGGTTTGAGGTCCTCCCATGCCGTGCGCACCGGGTGGCGGTAGGATGTCGACACGGATCGCAGAGCTTGTGGTCTGGCTGTGCAGAGAGTTCTGCGACGCTGATGTTCTGCTGGTTTCTGCCGGCTCTGTGTTGACATGGGCAGCAGGCGCAGCAGGCGTAGCAGGCGCAGCAGGCGAAGCAGCAGCCGGCGACGTGCAAGGTGTTGTGAGCCACTTCCGAGCCACCACAGCGGCGGTGCTCATGCAGGCGCACCACGCCGACGTCAGCAAGAACGCCCACTGCACTGCACTCAACCATGTGTCCGCGTCCACCCACTCATGGAAGAGCAGCCACAAGGAGAAGAATACAGGGATGGGCGAGGTGGCCCACAGCCAGTGCGTCACAAAGGCCGCGCGAAGTGGCGCCCACACAGCCGTGACAGCCACTGTCGCCACAGCCATGGAGATGGGCAGGATGGCGCGAGTGTCTGCAGACAGCACGAAGGTGCCAGCCCACAGGGCAAGAAAGCCGAGCACCGCAACAGCGTTACGCACGGCGTGTTGGCGTGTGGCAAGTCGGAATGAGGGCGACAGGATGCACCAGAGCGGCCACACGAAGACCGCACGCCCCCCAGAGCTGCGGCGGTCGCCATTGTTTGGGATGCGACTGGGGGCGGTACACAGAAGGCAGGCAACTCCCCAGCACAACAACCCTACACCCAGAGGTAGGCTGACGTCCGAGCTTGTGGTCAGGTTGATGCACACTGATAGCAGCAGGTACAGCGGGGCAGCAAACAGTGTCGCTACGTCACGCTGCTTCACCCCTCGTGTGGTCACACCAATCAGCATGGCGACAGACACCCACGCGGTCCAAATACCGGCGATCAATCCGAAAATTATGCAAGACACCCAGCTTGTGTGCGCTGCATTCGAACACGGCCATGGTTGCGTGACGACAGTGGACACAGCACAGCACAATATGAGAACGGGACCGTCCACATGCAAGTTGCCGCACGCTGCAGCGACTGACGAGGTGGTTCACTCCTCACCCTCTTTCGAGTACAACAACAACAGCAACGACAACAACAGCAACGACAACGACAACAACAACAACAACACCCACAACACCCACAAAGGTGCCCACGTACCGACAACGCCTTGCAACAACCTTGCAGCTCTGCTTTGAACGCCCGAGCCAGCACGCCCAGAGTGCACAGCCGCAAACAGGTACTTGGACGTGGAAGAGTCGAAGCCCAACACGAGGCCAAACAGCGCGGCACTGGCAGAGGACGTCGCTGCCACCCCCACTGACGTCCCCAAGCTGTCATCGTTGGCTTGCATCACCCTCAGAACGGCTACAAACACCAGGAACGGCAGGCCGACCAGCATTTGGGGCTTCCGCAGCAGCAGCAAGGCCACAGCTGCCACGGCGAGCACGCACAATGACTCCACCGGCTCCAGCATGAGGATACCCGCCACCAAACTTGCCCACTTCATGCCCGCAGACACCAACACACCGAAGGTGTCGCGGTTGCACCACTTTGAGACACCGGTGTGCGCTGTTGACTGCGCTGAGGACACGGCTTGGTCGGGAGCAGGAGTCTTCGCAGAAGGGGTGGCGCCGCGTGGGTGGTGCTGTTGCTGTTGCTGTTCCGCATCGTCACCAAGCGACGTGCCGGCCGGTGCCTCTGCTGCCGCTGTGGCATGGGCGGTGCGGCCTTCCGCTTTTGCTTCCACTTCCACAAGACCACCCCCAGATCCGCCGGGGGGCGCTGTGTGCTGGGCTTCGGTGGCTGTCGCACCAGTGGGCGCTGCCGGGGCGTGTGAGCGTACAACGACAAGCGTATGTGAATGGTGCTCCGCAGCCACCGCATCGGAGGTCTCAACGTCACCACCACTGGGGTGGGTCGCGCGGTACCGCTCCACTGCAAAGGACGCCCCAGCCCAACACAGCAGTCCGACACCATGCACTGTGACCCACATGCCTTCATAGTCGTCTTGGGTGCCGGACCACCACTCGGGAGGGGAGCTGGTGACGGAAACGTGCCGCAACATCCACACAGCAGGAACCAACGCGGTCCCCATGTTGGCGCGCATGTGCCACAGCAAGGCACAGGGCACGACGAGCAGCGCAAAGTTGACAGCAAACATGGTCCCCGCACCGGTCGTCTCCAGGCAAGCCAGGGCAACCGCGACGGCGGCAAACTCACCAGCATGGATGCGGGGCGCCTTGCGTTCCGCGCCGAGCGTCGTGGCGGAGCCGTGTTGGAGCCGGTGTGCCTTGCGCGGTCGCACGTGCCACCAGAACACACCCAGGACGAGCACCATGCCCACGCCAAGCACAGCGGTGAACATCACCGATGCATGACCCAGCAGGTCTCCGTGGGTGGCGAGTTTTGCGTGCCACACCGCGCATGACGGCGTCGCAGCCACGAGCACCGCAGCTGCGTCTGAGAAGGACGCACGGTGTTGCATCATCACCAGCTCGATCACCGCCATGGCAAACGGAACCGCCGTGAGCATGGGCGTGTCACCAAACGCGGCGGTGTCGGTGTCGGTGTCGGTGTCGGTGGGAACAACAACTCGAGTGAATGCGAGCCCGCACATGAGTGCGGGCAGTACCAAGCCAGGTCGTGCCCCACGGGATGTCAGCAGGTTCATCCAGCGGTTTCCCGCGTGACGAGTGGCGTGGCCGCCGCCCACGTACAGGCCGCCGGAAGGAAACGTAGCCACCCACGCCGCCACTCCCAACACAAACATGAACGCAGACATATGGGTGGGTGCGGGGAAGACGCCGTCTGCGTCAGCCAGGCACATGCAGACGCACGACGTCACGGCGGCGCCAAGCATGTGCCACGTAGCTAGCGTGGCGTGAGAGGGGATCAGGACGAAGCCAGCACGTGCGCCAGCGGCGTTGCCGTCGTCACCGTCGGCGTGGGTCCACAGGCAACGCGTCAACGGGACGGGAAGGAGGCCCCAGCTGACCGTTGCTGCCGCGACCACCGGTACGCACATGCCAAACCAGGCGAACGACGGCGATCGGAACGTGTCGGCTGACAGCACGACCACCCACACCAGCCCACACCCGTAGATGACCACAGCATGGCTGTGGGCGGCCCACCACGAGAGGGCATGGCGCACGCCAGCATAACGAGCCATCACCCGCCACGATGCGTACACATCGACGCATGCAACCGTCAGCGGAAGGAGCACGGCGAAGGTGCGCACGAGTTGCCAACCAACACGCACGTCCTCCGTGCCAACGGGCAACAGCGTGCCCCACCACGACTGGAACACCACCGCACAACACACCCCCGCAAAGGGCAACACACGGCCCACCACGCCGTCGAGCGTCCATGTCGTGAGTGTCCGGGGGGAAGAAGCTGCAAGTGCTGCCGCGTGTGGCGCCGTCGAGGCACCACCGTGCGGGTGGTGCGCAAGGTTCAAGCCCGTCAGCTGCACTCCGCTCTGCTGCGCTTGTGCCTGTGCCGCGGCCTTCGTCCGCCACGACGCAGAGGAGGGCGCCAGGTGGTTACGCCACGCCAGGACGCCCATGGCAGTGGTGGACACCAGCAACGCGACGATCATGGACGGTCCTGAGGGCACACACCCCGCCATGGCCACCGCCATGAACACTAGCAGGCGTGAAGCCTTCTGCGCCCTGCTGGACGTGGGCAACGTCGCAGCACCACCAACGTGACGGCTGCGCCGCCGGGCGCCGGCAGCGATGACCACGTACTGGCATGCAGCAAGCGCGACAAGGCACACCCACGCCACTGTCGCCAGGGACGCGTCTGTGCCGCCGCCTTGAAACTCGGTGGTGGACAGCCATCGCATATCCCATTTCGCGGCGCGCGACACGACGACAAATACGATCAATACGGACGCTGTGAGCCAGGACACAACGGCCACTGTGTTCGAGTGTGCGCTGGTGCTACAGCGCTGCGGGCTTCGACGCCATGGGACGCATTTCACCCACACCAGCACGCAGGTGCTCAATGTAGCTGCCGCAGCAATCCAAAACGCGCGCAGATCCTCGTCATCGCTGTCCGCCTCCGTGATGGCCCAGATGAGAGACAAGAGGCATGAGAACCCCAGTGTGATCGCCCACAGCACGGTACCTGGACACACATGGAAGACACGCACGCGTTTGCACACCGCTATCGTAAGATGTGTGTGATCACAACGAGCGAGCGAGAGAGACAGAGACAGAGACAGAGACAGAGACAGAGACAGAGACAGAGACAGAGACAGAGACAGAGACAGAGACAGAGACAGAAGGGGGGGGGGGGGGGGGGGGGGGGGGGGGGACAAGGGG
>Ga0213833_1001379_pt1 | contig 17590 bp, 12 predicted proteins | sample SWATP21_FD_160575 | JGI IMG/M metagenome (GOLD analysis project Ga0213833, IMG submission 160575) | Coastal seawater microbial communities from Marineland, Florida, United States - SWA TP2 #1 | ecosystem: Environmental > Aquatic > Marine > Coastal | place: USA: Florida | collected 2016-08-14
ACCTCCACGGCGACCATTTCCGCCATGGTCTTCGTGATCCTGATCGGCGCCTCGCTGTTCTCGCTGATCTTCCGCGAGCTGGGCGGCGACGAGACCGTGCAGGCCGCGCTCGAGGCCGTGCCCGGCGGCGTGTTCGGTGCGCTGGCCGTGGTGATGCTGGTGATGTTCGTCCTCGGCTTCTTCCTCGACTTCATCGAGATCACCTTTGTGGTGGTGCCGATCGTGGCGCCGATCCTCCTGATGATGGGCGTCGATCCGGTCTGGCTGGGCGTGCTGATGGCGATGAATTTGCAGACCAGCTTCCTCACCCCGCCCTTCGGCTTTGCGCTCTTCTATCTGCGCGGCGTGGCGCCGGAGACGGTGAAGACCACCGACATCTATCGCGGCGCCATCCCCTTCGTGATCATCCAGCTCCTGGCAATCCTCGCCGTCGCGGCCATGCCCTGGCTGGCCACGGCCCTGCCGAACTGGCTTTATGGCTGAACTGGCCTGACGTCCGACAGGAGAGAGCATGTCGCCGCGCCGCAAGTCCGAACTCCAGCGCATCTTCATCGCGGCGCTCGCCCTCGCGATCACGGTGGTGTTCGCCTGGATGATCCGCAACTATCTCGCCGCCCTCTTCCTGGCTGGCGTCGTGACGCTCTTCCTGGGCGGGCCGCATGACTGGCTGTCCGCCAGGCTGGGCGATCGCCGCGGACTGGCCGCCGGCCTGATCGTCGCCGCCACAGTCCTGACCTTCGTCATTCCTGCCGTCATCCTGATGGGCGTCGTCGCCGACCAGGCCATCGACGTCACCCAGATGGTCTCGCCCTGGGTGCAGGAACAGGTCGCCCAGATCCGCGATGACGGGTTGTACGGCCTGCCCGACTGGATGCCCTTCCGCGACGCAATCATCCAGTACCAGGCAACCATCACCGCCCAGCTGGGCAATCTGGCCGGGACCGTCGGACGCCTGCTCGTCTCCAGCCTGCGCGCCGGCACGGGCGGCTTCCTCATCGCCACGCTGAACTTCTTCATTCTCGTCTACGCGCTCTACTATTTCCTGCAGACGGGCCGCGAGACTGCCCGGCAGGCCGTGGGCCTCCTTCCGATGACGAATGAGGGCCGCGAGATCCTGCGTGAACGTGCGGTCTCGACCATACGCGCGACGGTGAAGGGCTCTTTCCTGATCGCGCTGGTCCAGGGCGCGCTGACCGGTATCGGCCTGTTCGTGGCCGGCGTTCCGGGATCGATCTTCTGGGCCGCTGTTGCCGCCCTGCTCTCGATCATTCCGATGATCGGCCCGCCGCTGATCTGGATCCCGGCGGCCATCTGGCTGCTGGCAACCGGACACCCGGTATCCGGCGCCGGTCTGGCGATCTGGGGAACGGTGATCGTCGGCACGTCCGACAACCTCCTGCGGCCCGTCCTTGTCGGCAAGGACGCCAAGATGTCCGACCTGATGGTGCTGATCTCCACCCTGGGCGGGCTGACCCTGTTCGGCGCTGTCGGCATCATCATCGGCCCCGTCATCGCCGCCCTCTTCACCTCGGTCTGGTTCATCTTCCGCGAGACCTATTCGGGCCTGCTGGAGGCGGAGGAAGAGGCGGAGGTTAGTGACGATGCGCCGGAGTGAGAGAATGTCGGATGCCTGACGATAAGGAACGCTATCATTCTCTCAGACTTGTCGGATTTCGGGATCTCTGGCCGGTTTTTCTCGCGTTTGCTGTCGAGCTGGCCTTGCAACATCTGACCCAGCCATCGGACACCGCAGTTCTGATATCGCGTGCCTTGCTGGTGCTGCTCAGCGTCGTCCACTGTTTCCTGTACCTCACAAGGCGCCCGACCCGGGTGTTTGGCGATATCACTATCGTGGCGATCCTCGCGATCTACCTGTTCGGCCAGGCTTGATTTCGGCGCTGTCGGGGTATGTCGCCTGATCGCAAAAGGGACAGCACCAACCACCGTCACCCTGACACCCGCTTTCGCGGGCGCAGACTTCAGTCAGGGCCCAGATCATAAAACCGGGTGCTCCCATCCTGCCGCGATTGCACCTCGCGCCATGGATCCCGACTTTCGTCAGGATGACGGTTGAGAGGTGTTGAATGGGGTTATCTCCCCCCATCCATTTTTCCCGGAAGCGCGTGAGCGCTGTCCGGGACCAACGGGAGACTCATCGCTGAAGGCGACCCGCGGTCGGTCCCGGCTCTGCGGCCCGCCTTCGCGGGCCATCCGGCCGGGAGAAATTCGCGCTTATCCCTCTCCCCCGTCGGGGAGAGGGCTGGCCTGGCTAACAATCGGGAAAACTTGTCCCCACCCCTCATAGCGGCCGCATAATCACCCCGTCTTCGCACCGCTCGAGGCCCGGACCGGTTATCCGGGGGTGCAAAGAGTACGGAGCTTGTCCGCGCCTGCCGGGTTGACCACGGCAGGCTCCGGCGAGGCCATCGGCAGGGACGACCGGCAAAAAGCTCGACCGGACCGTCCCCGCCGGTTTCGAGACGGGGCCCGCAAGGGACCCGGGTAAATCTCCGTGTGCGGGATGCCTCCGGCGCCACTCACACAAACACATAAAACTCCGGCTCCGGCCGGCATCCCGCACTCCCTCATACCGCCAGGCGGACACGCCGTGGCGACAAAGGCGCACGCGCGCCGGTTCATCCAGCCACAGACCAGAAGGACACCGACATGTCGAGAAAACGCCCCTCCCCGTACCGTCGCGCCCGCCGCAGCCCCCCGCCGGAAGAGCGGCCGCCCGAAATCCTGATGAAGATTGTCGAGGGCATCACACCGGGCCGCGCGGCAGAGATATCCTTCGACAGTGCGAAAATGGCCTTGATGGACCAGGAGATGGGCCGGGCCGAACGCTGGCTCGGCCTGTCCCACCGTTTCGTCCTGCTCGGTCAGCGCTTCCACGCCCTCAACAAGGCAGACGATGACGCCCAGTACCTCGCAGAGCTCCGCGCATTCGGCGAGACCAATCTGGAAGAAGCGGCCCGCGAGTGCGGGATCGATATCGACGCCGTCCTGCGGCGGGCCGAGGAAGAGGCCAATGCCGGCCCGGGCGGCGAAACGCTCGATTGACACGCGTCAGGCCGGCGCGAACAGCAAAACGCCGCCGCAGGTCAGCCTGCGACGGCGCTTGTACGGTCTGGTGATCCGGTACGGCTAGCCGAGCCGGCCCATCTCCCTGAGCTTGGCGATCACCTGATCGGCGGCTTCTTCGGCCGAGATCTGCGAGGTGTCGACACGGATTTCCGGGTTTTCCGGCGCCTCATAGGGGCTGTCGAAACCGGTGAAATTCTTGATCTCGCCGGCCTGGGCCTTCTTGTAGAGCCCCTTGGGGTCGCGCTGCATGCAGACTTCCAGCGGGGTGTCGATGAAGACCTCGACGAACTCGTCGCCCTCCACCAGTTCGCGCACCATGCGGCGCTCGGACCGGAAGGGCGAGATGAAGGAACAGGTCACCAGAAGCCCGGCATCGACGAAGAGTTTCCCGACCTCGCCGATACGGCGGATATTCTCCACCCGGTCCTCGTCGGTGAAGCCCAGATCGCGGTTCAGCCCGTGACGCACATTATCGCCGTCGAGCGAATAGGTGTGGTGACCAGCCGCCGCCAGCTTGCGCTCGACGATATTGGCGACCGTCGACTTGCCGGCCCCGGACAGGCCGGTGAACCACAGGATGGCCGGCTTCTGCCCCTTGATCTGGGCCCGGTCGGACTTGGACACATCCATCGCGTGATGATGGATATTCGAGGCGCGGCGCAGACCGAACTCGATCATCCCCGCACCCACCGTCTGGTTGGTGAAGCGGTCGATCAGGATGAAGGCACCCATGTCACGGATCTTGTGATACGGATCGAAAGCGATGGGACGGGCGGTCGACAGATTGCACTGGCCGATGCCGTTCATCTCCAGCTTGCGGCTGGGCTTCTTCTCATAGGTATTGATATCGACGCGGTATTTCAGCGACGAGACCGTCGCCGGCGTCGTCGCCGTGCCGATCTTCAGGAGATAGGAGCGTCCCGGCAGCAGGTCGTCACCGGACATCCACAGCACTTCGGCTGCAAACTGGTCGGTCACTTCCGGACGGGCCTCGGCCGCCGCGATGACATCGCCGCGGGAAATATCGATCTCGCGGTCGAGCACCAGCGTCACCGCCTCGCCGGCCGCCGCCCTGTCCAGATCGCCATCGGCCGTCACGATGCGCTCGACCGTCGCTGTCAGGCCGGACTGGGCGACAGCAATGGCGTCGCCGGGCTGCACGGTGCCGGAGACGACGGTGCCGGAATAGCCGCGGAAATTCAGATCGGGCCGGTTCACCCACTGCACCGGCATGCGGAAGGGCTCGTTCTGCACATCGCTGTCGATATCCAGCGTTTCCAGATGTTCCAGCAGGGTCGGACCCTGGTGCCAGGACATGCTTTCGGAGCGATGGGTGACATTGTCGCCATAGCGCGCCGACATCGGGATCGGCGTGATGGTCTCGAAGCCCAGATCGTCGGCGCTCTTGAGATAGTCGGCGACGATCTCGTGGAAGCGGCCGCGGGCATGGTCGACCAGGTCCATCTTGTTCACCGCCAGCACGATATGGCGGATGCCCATCATGCGGGCGATATAGGTGTGTCGCAGCGTCTGCACGAGCACGCCCTTGCGCGCATCGATCATCATCACGGCGACATCGGCGGTCGAGGCACCGGTCGCCATATTGCGCGTGTACTGTTCGTGGCCCGGCGTGTCGGCGACGACGAATTTGCGCTTCTCCGTCGCAAAGAAGCGGTAGGCGACGTCGATCGTGATGCCCTGCTCGCGCTCGGCCTCGAGCCCGTCGAGCAGGAGGGCGAAATCGATCTCGTCACCGGCCGTGCCGTGCTTGCGGCTGTCCTTTTCCAGAACGTTGATCTGGTCCTCGAACAACAGCTTGCTGTCGAACAGAAGACGGCCGATCAGGGTCGACTTGCCGTCATCCACGGAGCCGCAGGTCAGAAAGCGCAGCACGCCGCGCTGGCCGGACTGGGTAAGACGCGCGATCACGTCGGCGCGCGAAGTCTGGACGGTCATCAGAAATATCCCTCGCGCTTCTTCTTCTCCATCGAGCCGGCCTCGTCATGATCGATCAGCCGGCCGGAGCGTTCCGAGGTGCGGGCGGTCAGCATCTCCAGCACGATCTCTTCAAGGGTCGTGGCGTTCGACAGGATCGCGCCGGTCAGCGGATAGCAGCCCAGCGTGCGGAAGCGGACCATTTTGAGCTCGGGCTTTTCGCCCGCCTTCAGCGGCAGGCGCTCGTCGTCGACCATGATGGTCTGGCCGTCGCGCTCGACCACCGGACGCTCCGCCGCGTAGTAGAGCGGCACGATCGGGATGTCGTCTTCCAGGATGTATTGCCAGATATCCAGCTCGGTCCAGTTGGACAGCGGGAAGACGCGGATCGACTCGCCCTGCCGGATCTTGGTGTTGTAGTTGCGCCAGAGTTCCGGGCGCTGGTTCTTCGGATCCCAGCCGTGATTGCCGTCGCGGAAGGAGAAGATGCGCTCCTTGGCGCGGGATTTTTCCTCGTCGCGCCGGGCTCCGCCGAAGGCGGCATCGTATTTGTGACGGTTCATCGCCGCCCGCAGCGCCTCGGTCTTGAGCAGCTGTGTGTGCAGTTGCGAGCCGCTGTCCCAGGGGTTTACGCCCCGATCCACGGCCTCTTGGTTGATCTCGACGCGCATCTCCAGTCCGAGCGCCTCGGCCAGCGCATCGCGGTAGGCAATCATTTCGCGGAACTTGAACGTCGTATCCACGTGCTGCAGCGGAAAGGGCAGGCGGGAGGGATAGAAGGCCTTCAGCGCCAGATGCAGCATCACCGCGCTGTCCTTGCCGATCGAGTACAGCATGACGGGATTGGCAAACTCGGCCGCCACTTCCCGCATGATGTGGATCGATTCCGCTTCCAGCGCCTTGAGATGCGCCGACAGCGGACGCTCGCGCGTCTTCGCCGACTTGAAGCGGTCGGCATACGCCCGGACCGTGGCCGTAATATCGCTCATGTCACCCTCAACCTTCGCGGATGGCACGTCGATATTCCGGCCAGCCTCGCGTCAGGCCGATGTAGGACAGCTCAGCGCGGATTGCCACCCGCAGAAGGGGTTTTCGGCTGCAGCGCGTTCGGTGTCAGCAGCCGCACCGGGACTGCGTCAGCCGCGGAAACCGGTCACCGCCGCCACGACCCGGTCGATATCGCCCCCGGGCATGTCCGGGTGCATCGGCAGGGAGACGACCCGGCCGGCTGCCGCCTCGGTCACCGGCAGGCCGCCGGGCGCCACCGGATAGGACGCATACGGCGCATGCAGGTGCAGCGGGATCGGGTAGTAGATCGCCGTCGGCACACCCTGTTCGGCCAGGTGCGCCCGGAAGGCGTCGCGGTCGTCGACCTCGATCGTGTACTGCGCCCAGGTCGACTGGGCGCCGTCGATGACTTTCGGCGTCTTCACCGCATTGCCGAGCCGGCTGTTATAGGCGTCCGCGACGCGCTGGCGCATCTGGATCTCCTCGGCGAAGACTTCCAGCTTGGCCAGCAGGATCGCCGCCTGGATCGTGTCGAGACGCGAATTGATCCCGATGCGGGCATATTCATAGCGCGATGCGCCCTCGCCATGGACACGCACCGACTTCATCGTGTCGAACAGGGCGTCGTCCTTGCACAGCACCGCGCCGGCATCGCCATAGGCGCCCAGCGGCTTGGCCGGGTAGAAGGACACCGTCAGCGCGTCGGCCCAGTTCAGCGAGGCCTTGCCGCCGAGTGTCGAGCCATAGGCCTGTGCACAGTCGGATACGAGCTTGAGACCGTGTTCGCGAGCGATGGGCTCGAGCGCCGGATAGTCGGCCGGCTGACCGAACAGGTCGACGGCGATCACAGCCTTCGGCGTCAACTCGCCCTTCGCCTTCACATCGGCAATGGCCGCTGCCAGGCTTTCCGGCGACATGTTGTAGGTGTCCGGATCGATATCGACAAAGACCGGCGAGGCGCCGGCGAGCACCACAACTTCGGCCGAGGCGGCGAAGGTGAAGGACGGCACGAAGACCGCATCGCCGCGGCCGATCCCCCAGGCCATCAGCGGGATCAGGATCGCGTCGGTGCCATTGGCGCAGCTCAGCGCGCGGCCCATGCCGGCGAACTCCGCCAGCTTCGTTTCCAGCTCCCCGACTTCCGGTCCCAGGATGTAGCGCCCTTCGTCGAGCACTTTCATCACCGCCGCATCCATGCGGTCCTTGATGCGCGCCCGCTGGGCCTGGAGGTCGATGAAGGGGATCATGTCAGTCATGATGGAACACCTTTCGGCGCCGCGCCGGCGGGCCTTGTCGCTGCGGTATACCGGTGCGCTATAAAGGCGCCCTCCTGCCCCGCAAAGTCACGAAACATTTCGCTATTCTACCGTCACCGACTTGGCGAGATTGCGCGGCTGGTCGACGTCCGTGCCCTTGTGAACAGCCACGTAATAGGCCAGCAGCTGCACCGCCGTGGCGGCCACGATCGGCGCGGCCAGCCCCTTCACATCGGGAAGTTTCAGGATGGCGCTCGCCTCGCTGTCCAGCTCGTCCGCACCGGCCTTGTCGGTAATCGCGATCACCCGGGCACCACGGGCCCGCACTTCCTGGATGGAGGAGCGCGTCTTGGCGAACAGGGCGTCGTGCGGCGCGATCGCCACCACGGCCACATCGTCCTCGATCAGCGCGATCGGGCCGTGCTTGAGCTCGCCGGCGGCATAGCCCTCGGCGTGAATATAGCTGATTTCCTTCAGCTTGAGCGCGCCCTCAAGAGCCAGCGGGAAGAACACATTACGGCCGAGATAGAGGACGATGGAAGCGTGGGCGAGCTCGGTCGCGAGCTGGTCGATCTCCTGCTCGATGGCGAGCGCAGCATTCATCTGAGCCGGGATGGCCATCAGCGACGCGACCTCGGCTTCCACGGCTTCCGGCGCCAGCTTGCCACGCTGGCTGGCAGCCAGCACGGCGAGCGAGGCCAGGGCGGAGAGCTGACAGGTGAAGGCCTTTGTCGAGGCGACGCCGACTTCCGGTCCGGCCAGTGTCGGCACCACCACATCGGCTTCGCGGGCCATCGAGGAATGCGGCGTGTTGACCAGGGCGATGGTCTTCAGACCGGCCGTCTTGCACAGGCGCAATGCTTCCAGCGTGTCAGCGGTCTCGCCGGACTGGGAGATGAAGAGCGCCGCATCGCCCGGCAGGAAGGCCGGATCGCGATAACGGAATTCCGACGCGATATCATTGTCGACCGGCAGGCCGGCCATCGCCTCGAACCAGTATTCGGCGATCAGCCCGGCATAGGAGGCGGTGCCGCAGCCGACGACCAGAAGCCGCGACATGCTGGCGAAATCGATCCCCTCGACGGGACGGATCCGGCCGGCTTCGGCATCGACATAGGCGCTCAGCGTCCGCCCGACGACTTCCGGCTGCTCGTAGATTTCCTTCTGCATGAAATGGCGGTGATTGCCCTTCTCGGCCATCGCCATGGAGGCCGGCGCGAGGTTGACCGGCCGCGCGACCGGCTCACCGGAAGGCGCACAGATCTCGATACCTTCGGGACGCACGAAAACCGTGTCGCCATCTTCCAGATAGATCACCGTGCGGGCTTCACCCGTGATCGCCATGATGTCGGAGGCGAGAAAGCCGGAGGTCTCGCTGGAGGCCGCCACCAGCGGCGCACCGCGACGGGCGCCGAGCAACAGGCCGTCCTCGCCCTCGATGATGGCCGCCAGCGCGAAGGCGCCTTCAAGCCGCCCCAGCGTCTCGAGCCAGGCTGCCCGCGGGTCGAGCCCCGTCTCCAGATACCGGTCCAGCAATTGCGCGACGACTTCGGTGTCAGTCTCGCTGGCGAAGCTCCGGCCTGCAGCAGACAATTCCGCGCGCAGGGCCTTGTAGTTCTCGATGATGCCGTTGTGCACAAGGCTGACACGGCCCGCCCGGTGCGGGTGAGCATTGCCTTCGGTCGGGGCGCCATGAGTGGCCCAGCGCGTGTGTCCGACACCGGTGCTGCCAGCCAGGGGCGCATTGGCGAGCTTGCCGGTCAGATTGCTCAGCTTGCCCTCGGCGCGGGCAATCGAAACCTTGCCCTGCGCGCCGACAATGGCAATGCCGGCAGAGTCATAGCCGCGGTATTCGAGCCGCTGCAGTCCTTCGAGAATACAGCGCGAGGCATCCTCGTGATTCACGACGCCGACGATTCCGCACATGCCCTTGCCTCCTGGCCCTCAACTCACGCTCTGGCTGTAGTGCGCTGCAGCATCACCAGCCAATCACTTCCCATTCCCCGATGTTTCAATCGCAGCCGGGGTCATGCCGAGGCGTTCTGTCATCGCCAGGATCTGGGCCCGCAGCGCGCGCCGCGAAGTGATGCGGTCGGCATAGGCCAGGCCCTGTTCCCGATAGCGACGCCATTCGGCCTCGTCCTCGAACACCTGCAGGATCTGCGCCGCAAGCGCGTCGGCGCTATCGGCGACAGCGATCTCGCGCCCGGCCTCCAGCTGCATGCCTTCGACGCCGACCGAAGTCGACACGCAGGGCACACCGGCCGCCAGGCTGGCAGCGACCTTGCCCTTCGCCCCGGCGCCAACGCGAAGCGGTACGACGCTCAACCGGATACGGTTGAAATAGTCGGGCAGCGACTCCACGAAGCCGAGAACGGAAATACCGTCGCGGCCGTCCAGACGCTTGTATCGGTCCGGCATCTTGCTGCCCGCCAGCGCAAACTCGGCCTTGTCGTCGACGGCCCGGACCCGCGGCCAGACCTCGTCGAGGAACCAGTCGACGGCGTCAACATTCGGCGGATGCCCGAAGCCGCCGAGGAAGCCAATGCTGCGGCGCTCGGCAAAGCCGGCCGGCGTGGGTTCGGCGTCATGGATCAGCGGCAGCAGCATGACCTTGTCGGCGCCGAGTGCGGCCTGCAGGATTTCAAGCTCGACCGTCGAATGGGTGAGTACGAGGTCAACGGCCGCCATCACCGCCAGCTCGCGCTCCCGCGTCCGCTCGGCCTCGCGGATCGCATCGGCATCGCCGCTGAGTTCGGCTTCACGCATCTCGCGCAGATAGTGCAGATCGGCATTGAGCAACACGACCCGCGCCTGCGGCGCATACTGGCGGATATCGGTCAGCGTCCGCTCGGCCGTCGGATAGCGGTGCAGGAAGACCAGGTCGAACTCGCCGCCGCGCTCAGCCGCGAAAGGTTTAAAGCGGGAATAGAAGGGATGGTAGATCGTCTCGATCCCTGCCCGCTGCAACGGAGCGGAGAATTCCCGCGTCCACAGGAAGTTGTCCTGCGGCACAAAGGTCACCTTGAAGCCCGAAGCCTGCAGGCCGCGCATGCATTCGACGGCCACGACCGATCCGGCATCGTGCGCCGGCTCAGGCGTGGTGATGTCGACGAAGAGCGCACGCTGGCGGACCGACCGCTCTTTCTCGAGCTGGGGCAGCTGGCCGTTGGGACGGTGGCTCTTGAGAACCTCCGACCAGCGTTCCTTGAAACGCTCCAGATTGGTCACCTGGTGGGCCTTGATACCGCTGCCCGTATCCGTGCCCGAGGACACGCCCTCGAAGTGCAGCAATTGCGAGCGCGGCTGCAATAGAGTGCGGTATCCCGCCTTGCGCAGCCGGAAAGCCAGATCGGCGTCCTCGGCATAGGCCGGCACGAAAAGCTCGTCGAACCCGTCCATCTCGTCCCAGACCGGACGCGGCAGCGCGATCGCGGCGCCGGAAATGTAGTCGACCTCGCGGGCATAGCTGAATTCCGGCCGGCGCGGATCGTCGAACCGGCCCAGATTCCAGGCCGACCCGTCCTGCCAGAAAATCCCGCCGGCTTCCTGCAGGCGGCCGTCCGGATAGATCAGCTTGGATCCCGCCATGCCGATCGTCTTGTCGCCGTCGAGCGTGGCGACCAGTTCGTCCAGCCAGCCCGGCAGGACCAGGGTGTCATTGTTCAGGAAAACGAGGATCGATCCGCGCGCCTCGGCCGCCGTGGCATTGCAGTTCCGCACAAAGCCCAGATTGGGGTCGTGGCGGATCCAGCGCACATTCGGGATGTCGACTTCGGCCGCGGCCAGCGTGCCGTCGCTCGACTTGTCGTCGCCTACAAGGATCTCGAAGGAAGCCGTAGGCTGGGACCGGAACACGCTTTCGATACAGGCCAGGGTGAAGGCGATCTGGTTATAGGCCGGCACGATGATCGAGACGCGCGGCGCTTCGGCCTTGGCCGGTGCAATCTTCGCCAGGGACTGCGCCCAGTCGCGCGCTGTCTCGTCCGGCGTGACGGTGGCAATCGCCGGCATGCCCTCGCGCTGGAAGGGCAGCTGGTATTTTTCGATCAGACCGGTGGTCGTGGCAGCAGCGCCCGGCCCGAACTCCTCACCGAGAAAGCCGGCCAGCCGGTCGAGCGGCGGCAGGACCTGGTCCGCGCCCTCTGCCGCCTCTCCATCCGGCGGAAAAGCCGAAGGGTCATGGCGGGCGGACAGGCGCGCCGGCAGCTGCAGTGTGACCGTCCACCAGACAAGCTTCAGCCCGCGCCGCGTCCACCGCGTCAGCCAGGGCATTCCGCGCAGCATGCGGCGCAACGGGTCGGTTGCCCGCCAGATGGTCGAGTTCTCGATCTGCGCCAGCCGCTGGGCGATATGGTCGCGCTCCAGCCGCAGTGCGATGCGTTCGCTGTCGGCCTGGCGATAGGCGACCTGGGTGTCGGCCAGCTCAGCTTCCAGGCGGTCGGCATGATCGCGATAGGCTTGCACGGACGCTTCGAGTGTCCTGAAGTCAGAGATGAGCCGTTCGATGTCGGACTCGAGATTCTGGATATGAGTCTGAGCCGCCTCTGCCCGCGCGTCGGCTTCTGCCTGATCGGCCCGCGCCTTTTCCAGATCCGCTTCAAGGCCGGAAATGACCGTCTGCGCGGACGCGGCCCGTGCTTCCGCATCCTTCTGGTCGCCGCGGGCTGTCTCCAGGTCCGTCTCCAGACCGGTAATCGTCTCTTGTGCGGCTTTCGCGCGGGCCTCGGCATCCTCCTGGTCCCGCCGGGCGGTTTCCAGATCCGCCATCGCCTCGGCGATCACGGCCTCTGCCCGTTCAGCCTCCGCGGTCTTGGCCGCCAGCTCGGACTTCACCTCTCCCAGCTGTCGCCGGAAGCGTTTGTGGGTCGCCAGCAGAATGCTCGTCGCCGCTGCGATCTCTGCGTCGATCCGGTCGAGCGCCTCCGGCCCGGCTTGCGCCGCCCGGCCCTCAAGCACCTCATCGACCGCGCCGACAATCCCGGCGACCGTCGCCGAGAAGCTCACATCGGCTCCCGAACGGGCCGGCTTCAGAAAGGCCTCCAGGTCGCTTTCCACCTCCCGCCGGTTCCGGGGCCAGGCAAAGCCGGCCGTATCAGCCAGGCCGAAAATCCGGTCCGGCCAGTTCACGACATCCGCGCCATAATCGAGAACAAGATGCGGAGCGTCGCCGAGAACCCGCAGCGTGCTGGTGTTGGACTGGGCCCACAACAGCCCTGCCTCGTCGGCGCTCATACCGTCTCGCCGGTCGAGCGAGGCGGCGACGTCGGCGGCAGCGCGACGGCAATGGATCAGCACGGGCCGGTAGCCGGCCTTCGTGACGGCGTCGATCCAGAAGCCCGGGATCAGCGCACAGCGCGGGTCCTTGATGACGATGAGCGGGGCATCGCCATAGACCTCGCCGACCAACGCAGCGGCATCCGCTATGGCGGACTTGCCGAACGACGCCGTGATCCGGCTTTCGGGAACCGGGTCGTCCCAGCCGAAATCCTGGGCTTCCAGCAAGCGTTCGTTGAAGTCGACGATCGAGCGCGGCTCCCAATAGCCGGTCTCGTTGCCCGCATTGGCCGGCAGCACATCCTCGGGCAGGGCCGCACCGAACAGGTTGGCGATCCGGGTACAGGCCGACGTGCCCGAGCGGTGCATCCCAAGCACGAGAATGGCCGTCTTCTGGGGGGCGGAGGATTTTGCCATATCGCGCCTGCATGCCTTTTCATTATCCGGCGGACCGTCCGGTGCGGGACTTGTGTGCCGGGCGGTCTACGCCTCGGCGTAGCGCCGGATCGCCTCGCCCATATCGCCGAAATACCGCACCTTGCCCTTCTCGAGGAAAAGCCCCTTGTTGCAGATCCGTTCCAGCAGGCGGTTATTGTGCGACGCCAGCACCACGATGCCGGCGGCGGCGACAAGTTCTTCCATGCGCTGGGCTGCCTTTTCGCGAAAGGCCGCGTCGCCGGCCCCGATCCACTCGTCCATGATCAGGATGTCGGCATCCAGCGTGGTCGCGATCGAGAAACTCAGCCGCAACTGCATGCCGCGCGAATAGGTGTCGACCGGCCGCTCCAGATATTCGTCCAGCTCGCTGTAAGCCGCGATCGGCTCGGACAGTTCACGCGCCTGTTTCCAGCTGTAGCCGGCCGCCAGCAATCGCAACTGGATGTTCTCATAGCCGGTGGCATCGCCATTGATGCCCAGGCCGGTCTCCATCAGCGACTGTACGACGCCGACAGACTGGACCTTGCCAGCATCGGGAATGACGACACCGGACAGCACCCGCAGCAGCGAGGTCTTGCCGGCCCCGTTGGCACCGACCACGCCCAGCTTGTCGCCCTCGGCGAGATCGAAGGAGACAGAGTCCAGCGCCAGCTGGTGGGTCGGTTGCCCGCGAACCGCGGTAAACAGCGGATATTTGAGCGTGATGTCTTGTGCAGAAAGTTTGGTCACGTCACAGCCCGTTCAAACCCAGTAGAAGATGCGGTTCTTGTTGAGGCGGAAAACCAGTGCGCTGATGGCGCAGCCGGCAATGGTGATCGCCATGACGATCACCCAGCTCGTATAGGGCACCGTGCCGGAAACGAGCGGTTCGCGGAAGATCGCGATCACATGCGTGAACGGGTTGTAGTCGGCATACTTGCCATACTCGCCGAAAGACGCAGGCACCCACAGGATCGGCGTGAGGAAGAAGAGCAGGCGCACGACGGTCTGGGTCAGGTGAACTAGGTCCCGGACGCGCGCGCAGATGACGCCCAGCAGAAGCTGGGACCAGATACCGTTGATGATAAGGACGGGGATCGACAACAGGCTTGTCAGCGCGATCCACGGGTCAGGCGCCGGATAGATGGCCAGAACGATCAGGATGACAAGGCCGGACAATGCCAGCTGGATCACGCTGCGCGTCACGCTTTGAAGGACGTAGATGCCGTAAGGCAGATCCGTGCCGGTGATCCATCGCGAGCTGGCGATGAAGACATTGCAGCCTTCAACCAGATTGGCCTGGACAAAGGTCCATATCAGGAAACCGGTCGACAGCCAGACAGCGAAGAAGGACATTTCCTCGGCCGACAGCACACCGAAGATGACGATCTTCACGCCCACGAACAGGGCGAAGGACACGAACAGCCAGGCCGCACCGAGCAGCGAACGGCGGAAGCGGCGGCGCCAGTCGTGCCAGGCCAGCATCAGCCAGAAACGCCACAGGCGGATAACGGCGGGCAATTTGATTTCCGGCTGGGTCTGATGAGCGACGGTCACGCGCGTGGTCTTCCTGTTCTGGCCGGACACAAGGCAGCGGCCGTGGGCCGGACTTCCTTGGCACAAGATCGGAGCTGTCGCCAACTGCCGAACGGCAGTCGCGGGTACGAATCAGATACTTCCAATAGCATCCCCGGTGGCCACGGGCACGCGCTACAAGGCAAGCCAGTCCTCCGCCCATTCCATCCGGACGCGGTCCATGCGTGGCGGTGCATAAGGGTCGGAAGCACCCAGACGAGGATGACGCGCGAGAACACGCTGCCATTCGGCGCGGTGCCGGTCGCCGACGGCCCCACGGCCGCGGCTCGCGGACTCGTCGTGGATGCCCGAGACGTCCGGGGTCCAGACGACCGACAATCCACGATCGCGGACATCCAGACACAGGACAATGTCATTGAAATCCGTCGGCCAGTCTTCATCAAGCCCGCCGATCTCGCGGAACAGCCCGGTCCGGATGCCCAGACAAGCCCCGGTCACCGCGAACACCTCACGCGGGATGGTATAAAGGCCCAGTGGGCCGTCAGTGCGCCGCCCCGGTTCCAGATGCGCCGGAAGCCCGTCCTGCGACAGGGTCAGACCGACATGCTGACGCTGCCCGTCCGGATACCGCAGATCCACGCCGATGGCTCCGATGCCGGGCCGGGCGAGCCAGCCGGACATCACCGCCGTCCAGTCTGCCCCGAGACCGCGGACATCATTGTTCAGCATCACCAGGTTGGGACAGGAGGCCAGCGCCGCGCCGGCATTGACCAGCCGGGAGAAATTGAACGCCCCCGCCTCGCGGCAGACACGGGCCCCGCGGTCCCGGGCCGCCTCGATCAGCGCAAGCGCGGCGGTGTCGCGTGTCTCGTGATCGACCAGGATCAGCTCGTCCTGCGGCCGCAAACCGGCTTCCACGCTTTCCAGGCACGCCGCCAGCAGTGCCGGCGCATCCCGCGTGGGAATAACAATCGAGACACCGGCATCGTCCACCGGCACGCCCCCCTGGCGGGTCCAGGGCTCGATGACCTGGCTGCGCCCGAGGCACTCGCTGAGATGCACATGGTTTTCCGACTGGGCGATGTCCTGGGCGGCGCCAGCGCGGAAGGCGATATGCCGCGTCATTGCGCTGGAATACCGGTCGAGCGCTGCGGCCGCTGCCGGTCGCAAAACCTCCCGGCCTGCCACCAGAAAATCCCAGGAGACGCTGTCCGCTCCGGTACGCCGGAGCACATTGGCAATACGCCGCCGGGCGCCCGGCATCAGACTGTCCCCCAGGCTGTGCATGCGCTCGAATTCGGCTTGCGACAGACGGTGACCAGACTCATCGAGATGGACGATCCGGACAGGCACCGGCTTGAAGCCTGCGATGTTCGCCGACCTGGCAAGCGCCTGCCAGGTGGAACGCGGACGCCGGATAGAGCGGCGGATCAACCGGCCGAATGCCGCGGCCAGATGCCGGAGCCGCGCCGGCTCAAGCCGCGCAGCCTGCCGCTCTTTGGTCGCGCAGTCTTCCAGCTCGGCGACGAGATCACCGGCGCCAAGGCCGACCAGCGCCGTTCCCGGACGCAGCCGACCGGACGCCTGCCATTCTCCGCCGGCACGCTTCACGAACAGGTCGAATTCCTGATAACTGACCGGCGTGTCGGGCAAACTGACGATAACGGGGCGCAAGCGTCTCACCCTCACTCTTCCCGGAAGGGCCGGATTGAACACATGGCGGAAGACAGCTCGAATTCAGCCCTTCCGGCCGGGAAATCACATATGAGCCTGAAATCGACCGCCTACCGGGCAGCCCTCAAGACCTACACGCACATCGGCACACGCTTCACACCGCGCCGCATGCCCTACATGCCCGGCATGCCCGTCCGGGTCGAGGGGTTTCATGGCGAAATTCTCGGCATCGGCGAGACGGCCCGGCAGTTCGCCCGCGCCATGATGCAGGCGGGACACGATACACGACCCTGGAGCATCGATCCGCGGCTTCGCCCCGCCGGACCGGCCGCGGCCGACCGCACCGAAACTGCGCTACGCGTGAGTCATCTCAACCCCGATCAATTGCTGGAATTCTCCATGCGCATCGCCAGCGCCGGGGAGCGGCGCATGCCCCATGCCGGCTACTGGGTATGGGAACTGGGTCGCGCCCCGAAGCACTGGCGCCACGCCGCCGGTCTCGTCGATGCCGTTTGGACCCCTTCGCGCTTCTCCGCCGATGCCATAACGCAGATCCTGCCCGAAGGGCGCGTGGCCGAGGTCCTGCCGCCACCGATCTTCGCATCCGGACCGGCTGAAGCTCCGCCCGGGCTTCCCGGACAGGCAGAGGCCGTCCGGGTGCTGGCACTGTGCGATCTGCGGTCCTCGGCAGCCCGCAAGAACCCGCTTGGAGCCCTCGCCGCGTTCGAGGCCGCGTCGGCCTCGGCGGCCCGTCCGGCGCATCTTGTCCTGAAGGTAACGGGTTCCGCGCAATGCCCCGGCGAGATGGCCCGGCTTGCAGCGCGGGTCGGCGACCGGCCGGACGTCACCCTGCTGGAGACGGACCTCACCGACGCGCAGATGCTGGGGTTGATCGAGGCCTGCCCGATCGCGCTGAGCCTGCATCGCTCGGAAGGCTTCGGCCTGCTGGCGGCCCATGCGGCCTATCGCGGCAAGGCCGTGATCGCCACGAACTGGTCAGCGCCGACCGAATTCCTGGCCGCTGACGGGGCCGGCCTGGTCGATTATCGCCTGGTTCCCGTCGAGGACGCTCAGGGCATTTATCCCGATGGGCAAAGCTGGGCTGAGCCGGATATCGACCATGCCGCCGACTGGCTCGTCAGCCTGATTGACAAGCCGGAGCTGCGCAGCCGGATGGGGAAGATCGCCCGCAGGCACGCCGATGCATGCCTCGGCCCGGCAGCCTGGCAGGCCTGCCTGGCTAACCGCCTGGCCGCGCTGCAGGTGTGCTAGGTGTCAAAGCCAAGCAGGTTGTTCACACGCTGCCAGGGTGTGATGCCTCCGATGCCGGAGTGGGGCCGAGTGGTGTTGTAGGCGTCGGTCCATGCGATACCGGCGAGGTTTCGCTCCCGGGATGAGGC
>Ga0213833_1001380_pt1 | contig 17588 bp, 18 predicted proteins | sample SWATP21_FD_160575 | JGI IMG/M metagenome (GOLD analysis project Ga0213833, IMG submission 160575) | Coastal seawater microbial communities from Marineland, Florida, United States - SWA TP2 #1 | ecosystem: Environmental > Aquatic > Marine > Coastal | place: USA: Florida | collected 2016-08-14
CCACCGCCAGCACCAGCAGCAGCGCCAGCAGCAGCGCCAGCAGTGGCAGCGCCAGCAGCACCAGCACCAGCACCAGCACCAGCACCAGAACCAGAACCAGCACCGCCAGTACCAGCACCAGCACCGCCAGTACCAGCGACACCCACACCAGCCTCACCGCCACATCCCACCAACATCCAAGTCCCCATCCGGACCGTCCACGTTTCGCACCTCGCGATCGCCGACGTCTCGACGTCGTCGCCACCGCCACCGCCAACAACAACACACGGCTCCGGGGTCACCCTACGTGGATCCGCAACGGCGGGACCAGCTAGCGCAGCCGCAATCCGGCGGCGGGCGCACAACCAACACGCACGAGTCGCAGCACGGACAGCAGGCGCGGTCGAGATCAAGACCGAGACATGGTCGTCGTCGCACACGCCGTGGCGGCCGGAATCGGTCCAAGCGAGGTGGGAGTGTGGACAGTGTCAGCAGTGCCACCAGTGCCACGAGCAGCGTCGCCAGTGGTGTGAGCGGCGTGAGCGGCGTGAGCGGCGTGAGCAGTGCCACCAGCGGCGCCAGCAGCGTCGTCAGCGGTGTCAGTGGTGCCAGCAGTGCCGTCGGTGGGACGAGCCACACGAAGAACGTGGGCGCGGATGTAGGGGAGCCACACGCAGGACGAACCCCTGCGGGCCTTCTCCCCTCGTCCCCCACACGCCCTGCCTCCGTGGCGTCAGATTCGTCAGCGTTTTCGACGCAGTTGGCGTCTCCGTTTCCTGCGCTGTTGCATTTGGCGTCACTCGACTCGCCCACCGCATCACACACCTCCTCATCCGACGTGTCACCCCTGGGTCGCCAAGACCACCTCCGGCGCCACTCCATTGGTGAGATGCCTCCACGTGACCTCGTCGCCCTGGTGCATGGCACGGATGATCGCGAGGGTGTTGTGGATAACGAGGGTGGCGAAGGTAGTGGTGTTGGTGGCGGCGGTGGCGGTGGCGGTGGCGGTGGCGGTGGCGTTGACATGGCACGGCCACGCCCACGCAGTGCGTCGTACTCGGATCCTCGCACGCAGCACGTGGTCACCCAGCGTGTGCCCAATGCGCGGCCCAAGAAGGGCGGGTTGAAGCACGCAGCAGGGCACGACAGGGGGCGTGGTGGCCGTGGGGAGCGCCGCAAGCCACGGCTGTCGAAGCGCCAAAAGAAGCAGCGCCAGAAGCAGGCGCAGCGCCAACTGCACCTGCAACTGCAGCTACAGCGCCAGCAGGCTCGTGAGCAAGAAGAAGAGGAGCGAGCGTTGCGGAAGCGTCAGCTCAAACGTCACGGTCACGGCCACGGTGGTCATGGTCATGGTCATGGTCATGGGCATGGGCATGGGCGTGGTCACAGTTACGGCCATGGCCGAGGTGCTGGAGGACGCAACGCGCCTGGGCATCATGGTAATGGTCGTGGTCGGGGTCGCAACAACCGCCGCAACTCACCGGTGTTTCGCCATGGCGGGGGCTCCAAGTTCGGGCCCACATCCCCCCCGACGCAGTACGTGTCGTTGGCGGAGTTTCAGATCGCCACCGCCGCACGTCAGTGGTCACGGCTGGACCACCGCCGTCAGCGCCGTGGCAACGGCAACGACAAGGAGCACAGCCCACAAGCGTCACAGCAGCAGACGCAGACGCAGACGCAGACGCAGACCAAGGGGCAGGGGCAGGGCGGTGGTGAGACAGCGGGGATGAACGGGGGCGAGCACCATGGACATGGGGATGCACGCGGCAACAACCCACGCAGCGACTCGTCGTGGCACTCCCCAGGCATGACCGCCGCCGCGAGCGGGTTCAAGCTGTCGTCCTCCGTTCTTCGATCGCCCGCCGACCTGGTGCTCACCCCCACATCCACCGCCAGCGCAGGTGCTGCGGCCAGCCCCGCCATGGATTTTCCGCCCCTGCCCAAGCTGTTGGCCGCCGTGGATGGCAGCCGCACCACGTCTCCGGTGGCGTTGTCCGCCTCTGCGCCCGCGTTTCAGCCTCGGTCCCCCATGTCCGCTGGGGGTGGCGGTGCCACATCGCCGTCGACAACAACGGAAACAGCAATAGCAACATCAGCGTCCGCTGGCGCGGTTGTCGCTTCGTCCACAGTGGCAGCACATGCTGCGCCAGACACTGCACAGAAAGAAGGGCAGGCGGTCACACCGTCTGTGGCTGCGCCGGCGTTGCCTTGTGATGGCGATGGCGACGGCGATGGCAAGGGTGGGGACGAAGGTCGAGGCAGCAGTGGTGATGATGCTACTACTGAAGCGGGCGCGGGTGATGAGGTGGGCACCCTCTCCATGACTTCCCCCAGCGATGAGGTGGGCACCCTCTCCATGACTTCCCCCACCACTGCTGTTGGCATTGGCGCCGCCTCCACATGTCCAACATTGGAGGCGCATACCAACCCACGACCTTCGTTTGCACCCGCGTCCACCAGCACCTCCAACGTCATCAGTATCGACCCCCGGTCCAGCCCCTCTGTCGTGTGTACCACGCCCCGACCACGACAAATGGCAGCCACCGCACCGTCACCACCACCACCACCACCACCACCACCACCACCACCACCACCGTCGTTGTCAGTGCCATCCATGAGCCCTGCCTCCGCTGCATCGTTGCGTGGTCACACCACGACCCTATCTTCTTCCAGCTCCGCGTCACCGCCAGCTGCCCAGCGCCACGACGAGAACGCTCAGCACCCTGAGCACGCCCAACACACGCAGCACGCGCAGCAACCCACCTCGACGGTTGTACCGGTGGCTGCCACCACAGCTCTGGCGACGTACATCCCTGTGGTGTGGAACCCCAGCAGTGGTGGCCCCAGCAGTGGGGTCCCCAGCAGTGGGGTCTCCAGCAGCGGCGGTGTGCAGGTGGGGGTGGGCGGCGGAACCCTGGCCCACCCCATCCACCTCTGCCCTCCCCCACGGCCAGTCGCTCCCTCGGACAACGCTGTGGCTGCACCAGCAGTGGCCATGCCACCGTCTGCTCGCGTTACAAATGCCAACCGCACTGCTGGTACTGGCACTGGCACTGGCACTGGTACTGGTACTTGTACTAGTACTGGTACTGGTACTGGTGGTGGTGGTGCACGTGTGGTGACAGCTGCTGCGTCTGCCGCCTCTGTGTGCGCGACCACCCCGAGCAGTTCCACGTCCATGTCATCCTCCGTCACGCCGCACTCGGTCAACCTCGCACGGGTCGTGGCCCAGGTTGATGTGCGGACAGCCACCCCGCGACCCACGAGACAGTAGCAGTATCGCCGTCGCTGGCTGGCTGGCTGGCTTTTTGTCTCCCAATTGTCTTCCGTGAGAAGTTGTCGCTCGCTCTCTTTCGGTTGTTGTGGTGTGCGGCGGTGTTGGCTTGTCGCGTGACTTTGGAGCTACCACGGTTCACTAGCTGCTGTTCATGAGTCCACACCGGTGTTGACCTTGGAAGCTGCTGTTCAACTAACATACAGAGATCGGTAGCATGGATGAATGCGTTGCGCGCGTGCCATCACAGTGCATTGTGGTTTCTCGATTGCAAGTGAAGGCGGAACAAAACGGAACACCAACGCAACAACAGAACTCGGTTCGAAGAGAAGCCATGAAAGGGAAACACAAAGCCAAACCCCTCTCTCACTATCCCCACTCGCTTTTCTCCACACACACACACACACACACACACACACCTGTGCTTACCGCTACTTCGACGCCCTCTGATGCTTGGACAGATGCACAGCCACCCCCGCTGCCACTCTCGCCTCGTACACATCGTTGAGCATGCCCATCAGCACCTCATGCAAGGCGTCAAGCTGCCCGGCAGACAGCTCCGCCAAGCCCACACCAAGCACGTGCTCTGCATACAAACTGGCGGCCTCGGCGCGTGGAAAGCGACTGTGCAGGCGCGAGGTCAGGTCCTCAACGCTTTGTGACCCCACCGCTCGTGGCGGAACCACGGACGTTTCAGGCCGAGGCGGCACCCCCAACACCTTGTCACGGTACGTGGTGGTGCGAGGTGTGGCCACCACCACCGGAGATGACGGTGGCGCAGGTGCAATGCCCGGCGGGGCTGGCCACTTGCCATGAGAAGCCTGTGCTAGCAGTGGGTGCCGCGACGAGAAGGAGGAAGAGGGGGGAGAAGGCACACGGGCGCGTCGATGTGTCACAGAAGGTGAAGGACGGGCACGGCGTGTTTGGTCCGGCTGTGGTTGTGGTTGTGGCTGCGGGCGCGCTCGTTGTCGACGCTGTGGCTGTGGCTGTGGCTGTGGCTGTGGCTGTGGCTGTGGTGCAGCCGTTCTGGCTGCGGCCGCAATGCCGTCAACATCCCCACTGCTGCCGAGGTCTGGTGGGGCACCTGCGGCCACTCCTGCGGCGACTTCATCTGACGCAGACGTTGCCACTCCTGCCGCCACTTCATCTGACGCAGACGTTGCCGTTGCCACCTGGCCGGCGGCTTGGCCAGCCGTTGCGTTGTCACATGCAGCACTGGTCACACCGCCATCGCCACCCCCCTGGGGAGCAGTGGCATCCATGTGTGGCTGTGTGTCGTCGTCGACGTCACGGGGGTGATCTTGTTCAGGCTCGTCAAGCTCCGGCTGCTTGTCCTTCTCCGTGTTCCCCTGCTGCCTCCGTTTCTTTTTCTTCTTCTTCTTCTTCTTCTTGGCTTTCTTTGCCGCCGCCTTGCCAGCCCCAGCCCCAGTCCCAGCCCCAGCCCCAGCCCCAGCACCAGCACCAGGACCGAGCTCACTCGGAGCTGCTTCAAGTGATCGCAGCAACGCCGTAGCACTCTCTGCGGCTCGGCGCTCCGCTTCCTGATTGGCGGCTGTGATGACAGCCACACCACGGGCCACCACATCCTGCTGCCCCGCATGGCTTCGTTGCCGGCCGGCCGCTTTCCAGAGGTCCAAGACGGACTTGCCGGCGGTGGACACTGCCAAGAACCCACCCTGCTCTGGGGTGCTGCCCAGAACGATGAGAGCCGCCAGATTGAAGTGCTTCGCAGCAAGGTGCGCAGCCGTTAGGCCCGCTTTGTTTCTCACGTGCAACACGGCCTGCAGCGCTTGACGCGAGAGCTGCTGGCGCATCTCATGGAGGAGGTTCTGTGGCGTGGCGTGGCGTGGTGTGGTGTGGGGGTGGCAGTGGAGGTGAGCGCAAAGGTGAGCGCAAAGGTGCGCACAGAACGCGCGCACAGGCAGCCAACACAGCTCACCGCACCATACACGCACGCACGCACCTTCAACACGAGCTGCGGCTGCCGCATGGCAGCAACCATGAGGGGCGTGTCGCCGTGCTGGTTGGTTGTGGACATGTTCGCCCGCTGGAAGGTCGCAGGCACGGTGGGTCCACAGCTTGGGCTGGCCATAGCAAGGTGAAGTGCTGGTGGAGTCGGCGCGCGCGGTTGGCACAGGCACACCACACCAGCAACGACCCACACCGTCGCGCGCGCGCACACACACACACTCACACACACGTTCACGGATGAGTAAGAACAGCAGGGGGAGCACATACAAAGAAACAAGGACCCCACACACACCTGTGTCACCCGCGTGGGATTTAAGATTCATCAGCGTCACAGCGTCTGCGGCAGGAACACCGTCCAGCAGCGCCTGGACCACCTGCGTGTTGCCAGAGGTGGCCGCAAAGTGGACAGGCGTGAGGCCACCCTTGGAGGCGACGCCCACAACAGGAGCACCCTTGGCCTTCAGCAGCCGAATGATGTCGCACACGGCGTCATGACGTTCGTGTGCCCGGCTCGAAGCCAGCAGCAGCGGGTGGTCACCCACACTGCCGTCCCATGCCAGGAGCACCCCCTTGCTGACATGTTCCAACGCCTCCCGCGTGGCATCTGCATCTGCCGCCGCGACGGCATCCAACAGCGCCGCAACCCAAGCATCGGCATCAGCCATGGTTGGTTTGGTGGGCGCTCCGGCACACGGAGGCACCGCACTGTGGGATGTCTCAACACACAAAAACGCTGATGTACTTCACCACGGATGACACGTGTCGAACTGTTCGTGACCACAACCGGTTGTGCCGCTCGCTGTGTCTTGCTGCGTAACAGCCTGCTGCCCCCTCGTGCCTGCACTCGCCCACCGTTGCTCGTCTGCTGGCCGTCGTGTGCCGGGCTGTTGACACACCCAGTGTTGCTCGGGTGTCTGTGTTGAGTGGCTGGCTGCACCCCAGCACCCTTTTATTCCTTTGTGAACCATGCTGTCCTTTGCCCGCACTGCTGTGCGACGGTGTGCACCGAGCATCGGGGCTGTGGCACCCCCCACGCTCCCCTGCACGCGCGCATTCGCGCCTGCCCACGCCAGTTTCGCGCGTACCTTTGCGAAGGCGGCCGCAGGGGGAGCAGCGGCGTCTGACTTTGACATTTCCAAGCTGCGCAACATCGGCATCTCTGCCCACATCGACAGCGGCAAGACGACGTTGACGGAGCGTATCCTGTTTTACACCGGCCGCATTGACTCTATCCATGATGTTCGTGGAAAGGACGGCGTCGGGGCAAAGATGGACTCCATGGAGCTCGAGCGAGAGAAGGGCATCACGATCCAGTCTGCTGCGACGTGCGTGTTTGTGGCCACGCCCCGAAACCGTGGCAACACGCACTCACGTGTCGTTTTCGTGTTGCACACGCAGGTACTGCTCCTGGGGTGACAGCCACATCAATATCATTGACACCCCCGGACACGTTGACTTCACAGTGGAAGTGGAACGTGCCCTGCGCGTTCTGGATGGCGCCGTGTTGGTGTTGTGTGGCGTCAGCGGGGTTCAGTCTCAGTCCATCACAGTGGATCGCCAGATGAAGCGGTACAACGTGCCTCGCCTCGCGTTCATCAACAAGTTGGATCGTCAGGGCGCCGACCCATTCCATGTCATTGAGCAACTGCGCGAGAAGCTTCGTCTCAATGCCGCCGCTGTGCAGGTGCCGATCGGCTTGGAAGCAGAGCATGAAGGCGCGGTACGTTGTGTTGGAAGCAAGGACACATCGGCGTTGGGCCACACGTTTACTGAATGCAATGCGTTCGCATGGCATTGTGTTGCGTTGCATTGTAATGCTGGTTGCTGTGCGCCCGCTGCTGTTGTGGCCCCTTTCGCCAGGTTGACATCATCGGCATGAAGTCGTTCCTGTACGAAGGTGACAACGGCGAGAACATCATTGTCGGTGACGTCCCAGCGGACCTGGAAGACATTGTGGCGGAAAAGCGGGCGGAACTCATCGAGGCGTTGGCGGAAGTCGACGAGGAGATTGAGGAGTGCTACCTCATGGAGGAGGAGCCGACGGAGGAGCAGTTCCATGAGGCCATCCGCAAAGCCACCCACGACCTCAAGTTTGTCCCTGTGTTCCTTGGTTCCGCGTGCGTTTCGTGGTTGGGCTCTTCGATGCCCACTATGTTGTGTTGCGCATGTGTGTGTTTGTGCGCCTGTGTAACTGCACTGAGCGTCGTTGTGTGTTGTGGTGTGTGACGGCGTGTGATGTGTGTCCTGGGTGTGCAGGTACAAGAACAAGGGTGTGCAGCCACTGTTGGATGCTGTCCTGTCGTACCTCCCCAACCCTGCGGAGATCGAGAACACGGCGCTTGATCGCGACAACGATGAAGCACCCGTGCCGCTCAAGTCGGCTGCCGACGAGAACTTGGTGGCGCTCGCCTTCAAGCTTGAAGAGTCGCGCTACGGCCAGTTGACGTACCTGCGTGTGTACCAAGGCCAGCTGAACCGTGGCGAGTTCATCTACAACATCGACAACAACAAGGAGAAGATCAAGGTCCCTCGTGTGGTGCGCCTGCACTCCAACGAACTTGAGGATGTCGATGGCGCCCAGGCTGGCGAAATTGTGGCGATGTTTGGCGTGGATTGCCACAGTGGCGACACATTCACCGACGGAAAGTCCAACCTTGCCATGTCTTCGATGTACGCTCGCCTTGTCCTGTTTTCGTTGGTTGGTTGGTTGGTTGGTTGGTTGGTTGGTTGGTTGGTTGGTTGGTTATCGTGTGTGGCCACGCTCACCTCCCACACACACTGCTTGGGGTTGTCAGGTACTGCCCGGAGCCGGTTATCAGCTACTCCATCAAGGTCAAGAAGTCGAATGACCTCACCAAGCTGTCTCGGGTGCGGCAGTGCTGCTGGCACCGTGTTGTTGTGGCTGCTGCGCTTGACGTTGACTTTGGCGCTGTGGATGCAGGCACTGAACCGCTTCCAGAAGGAGGATCCCACTTTCAAGGTCCACGTCGACCCTGACAGCAAGGAGACCATCATCTCTGGCATGGGCGAGCTTCACCTTGACATCTACGTCGAGCGCATGCGCCGTGAGTACGACATCCACGTGGAGGTGTCTGAGCCGCGTGTGAACTACCGCGAGACGATCACCAACCGCGCCGAGTTCAACTACCTCCACAAGAAGCAGAGTGGTGGCAGTGGACAGTACGGTCGTGTCATTGGCTACGTGGAGCCGCTTGAAGAGGTGCGTGTCGTCGGCGTTGTGGAGAGAGGTGTTGAGGTGGTATGGGTGGGTTGCACCTGTGTTTCGTTTCGTTTCTCACGAGCCGGCGGTGTGCGACACCATGCGTCACATGTCTGCCTGGGCGCAGGGCACGTACGAGTTCGTGAACGCAATCATCGGCAACGCCATCCCACCGGAGTACATCAACGCTGTGAAGAAGGGCTTCGAGGAGGCGCTGGAGAAGGGCCCACAGATCGGGCACAAGGTGCAGGGCGTGAAGGTGGTGCTCACGGACGGTCAAGCGCACATGGTCGACTCCAGCGAGTTGGCTTTCAAGCTGGCCGCACAGTACGCGTTCCGTGAGGTTCTGCCCGACGCAGGCGCCACGATTTTGGAGCCGCTGATGAAGGTGGAGGTGGAGGTGCCCGAGGAGTTCCAGAGCACCGTCATCGGCCTGCTGAACCAACGCAAGGGCCAGTTGCAGAACTCGGAGACGCGTGACGGTAGCACCGTGATCGAGGCGCACGTGCCGCTGAGCTCCATGTTTGGCTTCTCCACGGCGCTGCGCAGTGGCACTCAGGGCAAGGGCGAGTTCACCATGGAGTACCACAGCCACTCCCCTGTCATGCGCGACTTTGCGGACCAACTGCGCAAGGAGTACCAGGCCAGCTTGCCCGGTGCCAAGTAGTCGGTCGGGAGGATGATTGCTGTAGTGTCGTTCGCCCACCGCTTGTTGTTTTGTAACATTACTTGCTTTCACGACTGCAACTGCCACCCCTTGACCACGCGTCACCCACCTGACTTGACTGCTGCGTGTTGAACTCTCTTCTCCCATTGTTTTCCCTGCTTCCCGCCACGCTGCTGCACACTGCGGCGGCCAGGTGGTGGACCCATCACTCACTCCTCATCTTATGTTCCAAACGAAAATCCCCTCTCGCGCCCAACCAAAAATCAAAAACAGAAGCAACCCACCCACAGCAAACGCAAAGGAAGCACACACACACACAAGCACGCAATCCAAACAGCACAAATGGACGCCCGCAACATAACCTCTTTGCCTCGTCCTCTTCACTCTTCCCACTACGCCATGTCAGTGTCTGAGCCGGATCCTGAAACATCTGGTGCCAGCAGTGCTGGGGCAGCGGGTTGCAGCATGGAGGACCCTACGGGAAGGAAATCGCCGTCACTGTCGAACACAGAGCCTGACGGAGTTGGGCGTGGGACGTAATCAACATACTGCATGGCGTAGTGCAGCGACATGTTGATGTCCAACTCGATCACGGGAAGGCGAACCATCCGGGTGCGACCGGCGACCTCGACACAGGCGGACACCACTGTGGCACGCCATTCCAACCCGGCTCGCTGGTACGTGGTGGAGTTCAGGACACCCACTCGCGCGTCCAACGCCTCTACGCATTGATCAACCAAGATCGAGCGCCGGCGGCGTGTAACGTACACGCCTGCCAACCCTACCGCCAGCAGAGGCACGCCGACTGCAACCGGCCAAATCGGGCCTCGTTCGTGCTTGTTGCTGGCGGACACGGCCACCACCACGGCCAGGACACACATCACGACGCCCAACAGGACGATGCCGAGTGGCACAAACCGTGTGCGGCGAATCTCTGTGTGCGCATGCGCAAGCAGGGCATTGAAGGCGTCAAACTGCGCCTGGAACTCTTGCTCGCTCACCTGCACCACCGCGCACAGAATGACAGAATGGATCCAGTGTGAACAACACGCCACACAAGGGCGCAGCTCCAGCCGTACAACAAACACACAGGATAGCCATTTCACCACTCAGCACGCCGCCACCGACCACAGGGACGTACACGGTGCTGAAGTTCTTGCGGGAATACAGCGTCAAAGTGTGGGGGAGGGGGGGTACACAACCCACCCAACGCATAGCTCGCCCGAAACTCAACCGTCGTCACAGTGTTTTCGTTCTCCTTCTGCACAGGCGCTGTACCATCGCTGGTTTCCACAGCAGGCGCCTGGCCTGCGTGGATGGACATTGTCGTGTGGGGCGGATGTGTCACGTGGATCCTGCTGTGACCAGAAAGTGTTGCGACAGCAACTCAAGCAGCTGTCAGTTAGTCATGTGTGTGTATTCGTCACAAATTGTTTGTTGAGTGTAAGATCATACAGTTTCGCGTCACAAGTCATTTTATCTCGTCTGTTGGTGATCCAAGCACACGCGTTGACGGCGATTGGCAGCCACGAGAATGGCACTGTCGTTGATGGAAGCAAGAGTGGATCGTTAGCACCTGTGTCTTGTTTGGCTGAGAGTTGAGGGTGGCTGGTGGGCCTGGGACCGGTCGTTGTGCATTGGGTGCAATACCACACCATCAAGTCAGGGCTTGATGGTTCCTGTCAAGCTGCTGGCATGGCCTGTGTTGGTCTGCCTGCTCCTATCTACCCCCCTCACACCGGTATCTGCCAATGCGGCTGCAAATGCAGAGTGCGCCGCGGCGTCTGTACCCCTGACCGCCCCGCAGCTTCAGGCGTTGATGGAGAACGACTGCCACGACTGCGCGGCGTACCTCCCACACCTCAACACGGCTCTTGATGAGGGCAACATGCTGTGCCCCAAGCGCGTGGTTGCGTTTCTCGCGCAGGCCCGCCATGAAACGGACGGCTTCCAAACCATGATCCAGGTTGCCGACAACGGAGCCGGGTCCATCCACATGCTGCCGGTCAATTTTCGCCTGGCGTGCACGCAGCTGCCCCCACTCGCGGCGGCCTTTGCCGCAGCCTTCCCCACGTGCCCGCTCGCAGCCAGCTCACCGTGCTCCTGTGGCACGGACTACGAGGCGGCGCAGGTCGTGCAGCGGCCGGAGTTCACCTTCCGCGTCGGCGTGTGGTGGTTTTCCACCGGCGCGGCGCAGATTCTCACCGCCCCGTGCGGTGACTTGCGACTGGACGCGGATGACGGTATCGGGGAGCGGGAGAGCCTCATCTCGCGTTCCCACGCCGGAAGTGGGTACTACAAGGTGTCCACCTGCATCTACGGCTTCGCGGAAGACGCGGGGCTTCCGCAGCGCGTGGCGTACTACGTGGCAGCGATGCGGGTGTTCGATCCGTCGTACGTGCCGCCGCTGAGCCCACACGACACCTGCAACAGTGCGCTGGCACACACTCTCACCAGCGCGGAGCTCCAAGCCATGACCGCGTCCGCATGTCCAAGTTGTGGCGAACACCTCCCCCACGCCGTCGCCGCGCTGGCCGACGCTGACATGGCATGCCCGCTGCGCATCGCGGCGCTGGTCGCGGCGGTGGACTATGACACACAGCACCTCACCAAGTTTGTCGACGGCACACGCGGCGGCGGCATCTTGTTGAACAACGCCGGATTAACGCAGGCCTGCAAAGAGGTGCCCGTCCTTCAGTCCGCGTTCCGCTCCACGTTCACCAACTGCACCGTGCGGGTGTGGTCGCCGTGCGAGTGTGGCACCGCCTCCGAAGTCGCGGCCTTGGCTGGTCGACCGGAGCACGCGTGGCGCATTGCGGTGTGGTGGTTTGTTCACGGTGCGGCCCAGCTGGCGGACGCGGTGTGTGGCGACCTTCGCCTTGCCGCAGACGAAGGGCAGGGCACGCAGTCGCAGATTGTGTCCACTGTGCAGCCCGGGACCGGGTTCTACAAGGTTGCTGTGTGTCGGTGCGTGGGTCGTATGTGCATGTGCATGTGCATGTGCATGTGCATGTGCATGTGCATGTGCATGTGCATGTGCATGTGCATGTGTCTGTGTCTGTGTCTGTGTCTGTGTCTGTGTCTGTGTGTTTTGTTGTGATGCACCTGTACCCACCATGCATGGGTTGGTTTGCTTTGGTTTGCTTTGGTTTTGCTTTGCTTTGCTTTTCCAACACGCCGTTGTGTGTGTGTGTGCACACAGGTTCGGGTTCACACTGGACATGGACGTGGATGCACGCATCGCCTCCTACACTGCCGCACGCAAGGTGTTCGACCCCTCCTTCTTCCCCTGCGCCCAGTGCGAGCTGGGCCAAATCGTGCAGTCACCCTGCACAGCCGCCTCAGACACCGTGTGCATCGACAACCTCGACTGCGTGGTGTCCGAGTGGGGTCCGTGGGGCGACTGCTCCCTCACCTGCGGCGGCGGCACACGACTGCGATCCCGCATTGTGTTGCAGCAGCCCCGGGGCGGCTCTGCCTGCCCCGCCCTCACAGACTCGGAGGCCTGCAACGAGCAGTCGTGTGGCGGCGCGGCGTGCGTGGCGTGCCTGGCGGGTCAAGTCACTGTGTCGCCCTGCGTGGGCGCCACCGCTGCGGTGTGTGCCTCCGCCACGCCCGTGCTGTCACCCACCTCCGGCCTCACGCCGCTGACGGTGGCGTTGTTTGCGCCGTCGCCGGTGTCGCTGGGCGGCGTGTCGCGTGTGGGTGTGACGATGGACGGCAGCACGCCCACGTGTGACGGCAGCGGCGGCGCCACCGACCTGAAACTTGGCGCGGAGCACTTCCTGCCCTTCACCCAGGCGGGCTCGGTCGCCACCGTCAAGGCCATCGCGTGTCAAACCGGGCTGGAGCACAGCGCGGTGCTGACCGTCAACGTCACCAACGTCGCCATGGCGTCTCTCACCGGCGAGATTCGCAGCCTGCGCGCCAACCTCACGCTGGGCGACATTGGCCTCCGCACCTCCTCCTTCACCGCGTCGGTGGTGTTTGCCACGCGCCGTGCCGTGTCCGATGTGATGGGCATGCACCGAGACCGTGTGGCGTTGGAAACCGTGCGGTCCAGCGGCGTGAACACGGTGGTGCTGGAGCTGCGGCTGTGGCTCACCCGCGTCGCGATTCCGTCTGCCAACGACGCCGACTTCAGCACCGAGCACGCGTCCTCGACGCTGACGGCGCGTGTTGCGGACCGCTCGCTGCTCACGGCGTTGGCCAACCGGGGCGTGGTGTCGGCGGCGGGCGTGGCGACGTTGGGCGGCGTCGCGTCCTCGTCCGTGACGCTGGGTGGGGCCGGCCAAGGTGGCAGCGACCCCATCGAGGACTTGCTGTCGGAGGTCCAAGCCATGTGCGAGCCCGAGTGCCTGGAGCTGGGCATCATCGTCGGCGTCGGGCTGCTGCTGGTGTGCTGCGGCTGCTACTGCATCTGCACCGGGCGCAAGGCCGCCACAAAACAGCGCGACCAGGTGGAGTTCATTCAGAACCTGCCGCCCGGGTCCTTCCGCGTCTACGACACCGATGACGGCGTGCGCACCTTTGAGCAGGTGCCCGAGTCTGTGGGTGCACCCTCCAGGGGTGGTCGCCGCGGCAGCGAAGCCGAGCAGAGCTTGGCAGGGTTCTCGGAGTTTTTGATGGGCAAGCGGGGCGTGTCATCGTCCTCGCGCCGCCTGTCGTCCTCGTCGTCAGCCTCGCGACAGGGCAGGCGGAACAAGAAACAGAAGGGCAAGAGCAACAAGAAGAAGAGGAGGAAGAAGAAGAAGGGCGACAAGGAAAAGGGTCGTCGAGACATGATGGGACGTGCTGGTGCCAGCGGGAGTCGCAGCGCGCGGAGGTCTAGATCCGGGTCGTCGGGTGCAGGTGGGAAGGCGCGGTACGGCAAAGGGAAGCAACAGCACCCGCACCAACAGCCACTTCCCTTGGGCGCCGTCACACCCACGTCGTTTTCGTCCGATGGCGCCAGCGGCAGCGGCAGTGACAGCGACAGCAGCAGCAACAGCAGCGGCTCTGAGTATGCTCGCCGTGAACGCGGCGGTGGTCAGGTGCACCAAGTGGTGCCACAGGCCCACACGTCGCGGCGCTCATGGCGCACACCAATGGCACACGGGTCATCGCCATCGTTGCGGGGGTCGAGTGCGCTGCACGAAGCGGCACTGTTTGACCTGTCCGCGTCGGATGACGAGGGTGGCAGTGACGACGGCCTGGATGTCAGCAACCCGCACGCGTCTATGGACGGCCGCAACAGCAGCAGCAGCAACAGCAGACACGGTCGTGGCATCAGCCGGGAGAGAGGAAGAGGAGGAGGAAGAGGAGCAGGAAGAAGAGGCGGCGACCACGAACGAGGCTTGAAAGACGCGCAGCCGCGCTCTGCCCAAAGCGTGGAGCGACACGCCTCAAGTAGAAGTCGAAGCCGAGGTGGGAGCCGTGGGCCTCGAAGCCGGAAGCAGGAGCGGGACCGCCAACAACAACGGCGTCGGCGCCGTCACCGTGATCGCTGGGGAAGCCGCGGCGGCGATGGTGGGAGTGTGGAGTACACGCAGGTGGATCCAACGTCGTCCGCCGCTGACAACGCGAGCCGTGCGTCGTCGATTGCTTCGTCTCGATCCGGCTCCAGCGCTGTCTCAGGGGTGGCGTTGGGCCTGATCACCCCGTCCACCCCGCCACTGGATGCCGACGGTGCTCGCCGTGGTGGTCGCAGCCACAGCCACAGCCACAGCCACAGCCACAGCCACAGCCACAGCCGGGGAGTCGGTGACCGCGACTACCGCTCTCACTCTCACTCGTCTCACCCTCGTGATCACCCTTATGCTCGTGATCACCCTCATGCTCGTGATCACCCTCATGCTCATGCCCATGCTCACGCCGACAACGGTGTCGGTGACACGGACCGTGACACACTGGCGCGTGTGCCTTCCCGGCACCATGTCGCGAGGAGCCACCACTCACAGCACGGCGCTGTGACCGCAGCTTCCCTCACCACTACCGCCGCCGCCGCAGCAGCAGCAGTTGCAGCAAGAGCAGGCGACGGAGACCGAGAGCGCCGGAGCAGACGTGAGCGTGGGCGTCGGCCTGAACAAGGCGACGGCGATCATCCTCCTCATCCTCATCCTCATCCCCATCCTCATCCTCATCCTCCTCATCATCCCCAGGGTGACGTGCCGCCCATCAGCTTGGCGCAGCTTGAGGCGAGTGGCCACTCCCCACATGGCACGCATCGTCGCGATCGTGACAGCGATCACCACCACCGCCACCAGCAACAGCAACAACGACGACAGCCGCATTACAAAAATCGACACCGTCCGATGGAGGACGTTCCACCACTGTCACCCCTGCCGCCACCACCTCCCCCACACCATGCACCATCCTCTTCCTTCCGGTCACAAGACCAACTTGATGAAGCCACGCCCTCCGCGACTTCACCAAACCGTGCCCCTGCAGCTGCACCCGCACCCGCGGTGGCTCCTCATCAGCAGACGTCTGGTGGTGCCGAGTCTCACACCAGCCCCGGCATCATTGCTTCCTCCTCGCGAACAAACATGACGCTGCTGGGTATCGCGTCTGCGCACAGCCTGCTGTCCTCTCGGCGAGGGTACCTCGGGTCTGGGCGGGGTGTGGGTGACGATGGTTCCATTGACGCCTCCGGCGACAGCGACGACGACTTGTCCACCGCCTGGAATTCGGGCATGGGCATGGGCATGGGAATGGGCGGCTCTCACTGGCTGGAGGGTGGGTCATCAGACGATGCAGACTATGATGCTGCTGCGTAGGTAGCGTATTCTCATCCTACCCAGCGCGATCACTGGGACACAGCAAAATACAGGCGACGCGCTGGTGTCATGAGTGGTTTGATGAAGTTTGCCCCATTGTGTTCGTCAACGCCGAGTCTCTGCTTTCGTGTTGCCTGCGGCAGTACCTTTGTTGTTCCCACCCACGCGTTTCCCTGTGTTTCGGGCATGGTCGCTGTTTCTGTACGTCGCGTTGTTCTGCTCCCCTGCGTCGAGAGAGGCCCCAAGCGTCTGGGTCAACACAACAACCACCAACCCCAGCACCTCGACGGTCTGGTGCCAACAACAAACAGAGGTGGACTTGGCCGTTCGTTGTGCGTTTTGTTTCGTGCTGATTGGTCGATGTAGCACAGTAGTTGGCTGCTTTGGTCTGGGTAAGAAGGGCGGGCGTGTACATTCCGCACATACCATCGCCAGCACTGACTGCTGCGCACCCCTCCTCCCGCATATGGACCATGTTTGACGACACAGTTTGCTTGATTGTTGAACATACACACACCGACAACAAGTGCAGCGCGGAACGGTCACGAAGAAGCGCCGACGCCGCAACAACAAAAAACGCTACCCTCGTCCCGTTTCTCACAAAGAAGGTAAGCTAGAATCCTCCACCCACCCACACGAACACACAACCGCTTCCCAGGTGGCGAGTGTACGGCGGCACATGAAAACACCGTAAACAGTGCAAAAAAAAAGAGCTACAGCTGCACACTCGGCGTGTTGGTGCCGTCTTCATCAATGGCATTCAGCGGGTTTCCGACCTCCACGTTCGCCACAGTTTCGTCGTCCGACACATCGTCGCCGCTTCTTCGCCTGGAGCTGGCCATGGCATCCGCTCGACTGGAGCGACTGGAGGCAAGCGCGCGACGTGGTGGCCGTCTTGACTTCTTGCCGGACGAAAACAGGGCGAAGATGCCACCACGCTTCTTCTTCTTCTTCTTCTTCGCGGGCTTGAACTTGGGCTGTGGCAAACAAACAAGTGGCAACCACAGACCGCAAGTGAGCACCCCCATCGCCAGCGCTGCCGAAGCCACAACACCCACACAACGCCGCCACACACCTTGACACGCCCACCAGGACCACTGCTGGAGCTTTTCGAGCTTCTGGAGCTTCTGGAGCTCTTGGAGCTACGCTTGCCGCTCTTCCTTTTGGTTGCACCCGCCCCAGCACCCGCCCCAGCACCTGCACCTGCACCTGCACCTGCACCTGCACCTGCACCCGCACCCGCACCCGCACCCGCACCGGCACTCTGCAGTTCCTTCTCACGCATGCGTGCGAGGTACTCAATCTCTTCCTGTGTTTCCGCGTCTGTAAGCTGCCGCGTGTTGCGCTTCTTGGCGGCCGGAAGCTTGGCGCTCTTCACCTTCGCGTGCACCTCCTTCACCTTCTTCAACACCTCACCGCGGATGGTTTTGGCAAACAGCAAGATGTAGGACACCTGGGAGGCAAAAATGAGGATGACCACCACCATGCCCCAGAAGTTGTTGATGGTGGGAGCGTTCAGGAAGATGCCGCCAAAGAAGGTGATGAGCGAGGCGAGCAAGGAGTACTGCAGCGCATGCCAAAGCAATGGCAACAGAGTGAGTGAGGGAACGCGACGCGACGAACAGGTGTGCGTCTTCCACAACCACAGTGTGCCGACCCCAGCCCGTTTACACCCACACCCACACCCACACCCACACCCACACCCACACCCACACCCAC
>Ga0213833_1001382_pt1 | contig 17586 bp, 13 predicted proteins | sample SWATP21_FD_160575 | JGI IMG/M metagenome (GOLD analysis project Ga0213833, IMG submission 160575) | Coastal seawater microbial communities from Marineland, Florida, United States - SWA TP2 #1 | ecosystem: Environmental > Aquatic > Marine > Coastal | place: USA: Florida | collected 2016-08-14
GCAATATTGAATGGTTTTTTTTGTACAATGACCTATGTTATATTCACAGATTTTAAGTATTTTTTTATGATGTTTCCCATTCATGCGATGGGCTATTACCTATCCATGAAAGAACCTTTGTTTGTTGAGCTATACATGATTAAGTTATCGAGATTTAGTCGTTGTGCTAATAAAATATACCATGGTTCTAATTCATATGACCCTTCTTAACATATTGTGTGCGTACTTACTGTTATGTTAGATTATCATTCAGGATATATAAAAAAGAGTAGTAACGGTGATCGTAAGGATGCGGACAGCAAGAAGAGTGTAGAGGGATCTCAAGGTGATGTCTTTAAAGATTATCAATATTTTCTTGATGCAAGGCAGTGGTACGGCAATACCTTCCTTTATTTATACAAGCAGTTAATATATATAATAGTCGTTATGATGATACTAGTGCCGTTTACCTACTCTTTAGCAAAGAAGCATTTGATAAAGCAGCCGTTAGATCCTGTCCCATTCCCTATATTGGCTAAAGATGAGGCTAAGTATGTACCACTGATTTCGCATTTAGGTCATGGTAGTGGTAATATGATGGTTTCTGTTGCGTACTATATGATACAGAAGTATGTGACGATGCGTGAGAGCTATGACGCGTCAATCTTGCATAAGGAAAGTTGGGCAGATTTATTTCAGGGTATTTACTCTCTTTCATCGAGGGAGGTGTATGGTAATTTCGCAGATTATATGGATTTTAGTAAAAACTCACAGAGCCCGGTATTGCAATATGGGTTAAATACTAAAATTATAGTGAATAAGGTGCTTGTGGAGTTTGATGATGGTGAGGGTGCGTTGAATGGCGCTACAGCTACTGTGTATGCAGTGAAGAAAAATATTGTGAGTAATAAACAAGAGAAGATAAATTATAAGATATATATCAAATTTGATCTTAATATACCTGTATTAGAGCAAGATAATACTCAGGAGGTGAATGACAACATCACATTTAAGGTAATGAGTTATCAGCATATATAGATGTATGCGGTATTGTGCTAATAATGGTACAGAGGAGAACTTATGTTTCAATAACAATATTGTTTTTTCCATTTTCTTTCGCACGATATAGGCATTTGTCGACGCGACTAACAAGCTCGTTGCTACTTTCGTTGTTGTATATAAATCCTCCGCCCATGCTGCATGTAATAGCAATGTACAGATCGCTATAGCTATCTGGATGATAATGTGTGAGGTGGAATTTTTCTGTGCGGATAGAGTTCATGATCTTTTTCGTGATACTTAATGCTTTGTCAGTTGTGACGTCGTGTAGTATTATGGCAAATTCATCACCCCCCCATCTTGCGCATATGCCAACATTATTAATGTGTCGTGAGATTCTTTTTGGTAGTTCTATTATTATATCGTCACCCGAAGCATGCCCGTACTTATCATTGATCATTTTGAAGTTATCAATATCTAGCAGAATGAAGAAGGTTGAGGAGATATTGTTGCTGCTGCTGTTCTTGATTATTTTTCTGATATATTCTTCACAGTATTTTCGATTATACGCGTTACTTAAGTGATCAAGGTATGCTTGTTTTATGCGATTAGTGTGTAGGCGTTGTATTTCTGTTGTTAATTTATGTTTCTTGATTTGTGTGATGCATCGTACAGCAAGCTCGTCTTTGTCCGGAGGGAGTATCATGTAGTCTTGTATTCCGACGTTAAGCATATCAGTGAGTAGGCTATTCTTCATATTGTTATTGGCTTGGTCTATGAGTGCAATGATGGGAATATCACGTAGGATTTTGTTGCTGTTGATTTTTGATGCGAGTGATAGTAGCGCTTCTATCCTCCTTTGGCATAATATGATGAGGTGGTATGGTTTGTGACCAGAGTTCTGTATATACTCCGTACTAGCGTTGGTGTTAATATCATTAAGTAATTTATCAATAGCGGTGTTATGGCTATGTTGTGTGTCTATAATGAGGTTATATTCTGCGAGAAGCTGCATGGTAGATTCGTTGATTGATTGTGCATCATCTATAATCATTATTTTACTTTTATCGGTGAATTGAGGAATATTATATTCATCATAGTTAGTGGTAGAATCTTCAATTTTGTTATGTAGTTGCAGTGATTCTATTAGGATTTTAGATTTCGCTAGTGATCGTAATTTTGTAACGAGAATAGGTACATTAATTGGCTTTGTTATGAAGTCGTCTGCACCAATTTTTAATCCATGGATTTTATCTTGCTTTTCATCTAGTGTAGTGATGATGATTATGGGGATATGCATATAATGTGGATGCGTTTTTAGATAGCTTGTTGCTTGGAAGCCATCCATTTGTGGCATGAGCACATCCATGAGAATGACATCGGGCTGCGTTATGTCTATCTCATCAATTGCACTTTGTCCATCATGTACATGAAATATGGAAAAGTACTCCTTTGATAGGTGGTAGCTTAACAGCTGTAGATCAATCTTATTATCATCGACAATCAATACTCTTATAGACATACTTGTATTACTTTTTAGTGAAAGCAAGTGCTAAGTGCTTAATATATTAATTATGTCTGAATTATTTAAGTGAGTAAAATATTTTTATTAACTAAGATGTATGGAGGATGACAAGGAGAGATGCACCTTTAATTACATATTCTTTGCGTATGGTAGATATTATTAATTTCTTGTGCAAAGAAGCTATTGATATCTAGGAAGGTAATCTTATTACTGTTGTTATTTTTGCTATTTGCGGTATGGCATACATATAGCTTGCTTATAGCGGTGGTTTTAATGACATTGTTGTAATAGCGGTTTGATGCAGCATGTGTGACATATGCGATGATTTTAGATGCGCCTGCCTCAAGTAAAGCATGGGCAGCAGCAACTATTGTATCTCCACTATCGACCATATCATCTATAATGATGCAGGTTTTGTTTTGTATAGTAGCAGGAGTATTTGTACTTTTATTATGCTGTGTTGTGTACTGTTGTAAGTTTACGGTGGTAGTGCCATTTATTCTTGTTTTATGTAAATATATCACTTTTGTGCGCAAAGTATTAGCTATTAGTGTAGCTCTTTGTGTAGCGCCATTGTCTGGTGCTACTATGAGGAGCCTGCGCTCTTTTATTTCTTGATGATAGGAAGATGAAGATGTAATGTGCTTAATGAAGAAATCTGTTGTTAGGACATTATGTATTGCAGGAGTATGTTTATCAGGTGGTAGGTATTTTCTATATATTGCACCGTGTAGATCGAGTGTGATGATATGATTTATTCCTGCTGCGTGCAGTAGATTGAGGCAGAATGGTGATTCTGTCGTATTATGTTGTCTGGCATAATATAGCAGTGGTATGATCGCTACAATCTGCTTCACTGATTTTGTAATTTTATTACTTGTTAAACATAACTGCATTATGTCATTATTCACTGAGTCAGAATTATGACAAATAATAGTGACGGTATCATCTTTGTGGAATTGTGGGGTGGACTCCAGATTTACCTCTATCTCACCTCTGCTAAAGTATTTTATCTGCGGTGTAGTGCATTTTACAGTGAAGGCATCTTCAATTTCTGATGCAAGCCTATTATATGGAGAGAGTGATATAAGGTGATGTGGCATCGCAGTATGTTTCCATAATTGTATACATATATAGTATGAAAAGTAAGCAATAGTAGATCAGTTATTGCGATTTAAGCTATAGGGATTGTGGTTCTTATTGAAGATGATTCGTATAGGGGATGAATGGATCTTGAAATGCTCACAGAATGAGCTGATTAAGTAGCGCTTATAGCTTTGAGGAATATTTTCTGTGATATTAAGAAATAGCATTAGAGTGATTGGTCGCGATGCTTTTTGTACAGCGTATTTAATTTTTATTCTTTTTTTATTAGATGATAGGGGTAGTGAGTGCTTTGCCGTTGCTTGTTGTATCCACTTATTCAGTAAGGTTGTTTTAATTGTTGTGCCGGATGAGTGATACAGCTCTACTGCTTTATTTACGAGTCTATTAACATTAGATCCATTGATTGATGAGATATATATAACAGAGATATTGTATATGTCCGTGAAATTATTTCGTAAGAAATCAGAGGCGTGCTTGCGAAAGGTTTTTTCTTGAGTTGGAGAAATGATATCGGTTTTGTTCATTGCTAAGATAATTGGTTTACCCTCATTAATAGCGATTTTGGCTATAGACATGTCTTGTTTTTCAAAAGCGTTTTGAATATCCATTAGCAATATTGTGACATGGGATCTTCTAATAGCGGTAATGCTTTGGCTTAGTGCGATATTTTCTGTGTGGCCTTGTATTTTGTTGCGCTTCCTGATACCTGCAGTATCGATAAACCTTATTTGTGTGTCGTCACTGTGTTGTATAGATTTTTCTATACAATCTCTGGTGGTTCCTGCTGCATTTGATACAATACTTCTGTCTTCCTGTAAGATGTGATTGAATAAAGTCGATTTGCCCGCATTAGGTCTTCCCACTATTGCTAAATTAATTATGTGCTGCTGACTCTCATTTGCCAGAGTTTCTGCGTGAGTATCTGTATCATCATTATGATGGTGATATTGCGCAATTGCGTCATATAGTTCATGCATACCAGTGCCATGCTGTGCGGAAATGAAGATCCTGCTATCGAAGTTAAGTCGTCGTAGCTCCTGATCACTGATATTGCAGGCTGACTCAGCCTTATTAATGAGCGCTATTGTGCGTTTATTAAATTTTCGTATTAATTGCGTTAGGTCATGATCTAAATGTGTTAATCCATTCTTTCCATCTACAACAAATAGTATTAGGTCTGCCTTTGTTATTGCTGACATGGTTTTGCTTACCATCAGGCACTTCATCTCTTCATTATTGGTGGTGGAAGCGTTGTAGTGTAAAGGTATTGCCTGGTTATCAATATTGTGCATTAGATTATCTTCCCATCCTGCAGTGTCGATCAGTGTGCACTGAGTTGTGTCATTGATGTTTACGCTATATTCCTTGTAGTCCCGGGTGATGCCTGCTTTTGCACCGGTAGTTGCTAATTTGCGCTGACACATCCTGTTAAACAGAGTCGATTTCCCCACATTAGTCTTTCCTGCTATAACTATATACATTTATTCGTTTATTTATATTTTTTACTGCAAGATCTTATTGCAAAAAGTATAGCGCCAATTACTATGAAAGAGTCAGCGAGGTTGAATGCTGGATAATGCCAATTTAGTATGTGGAAGTCTATAAAATCTATTACTGCTCCAATATTTATTCTATCTAGAAGATTTCCAATTGCACCAGACATTACAAGAAGTAGAGGGAATAAATACTTTTTTCTTTGTATTTGCGATTTACTGAGGACAATCCATGAGGCAATGAGTGTAGATATTCCTGCAGATATTGCAATGAAAATCAGTTTACTATTTGCGGAATCCCCGCTGAACAAACCAAAGCTAATACCATCGTTATACACAAGAGAGAGATTCAAGAACGATGTAATAATGTAGCTGTGTTGGCGTTGGTGCGATAAGAATTCGATTATGTACAATTTGCTCATTTGATCCAGGCATACAAGGATAAGCGTGAATGTAGTTAAATTTATGAGGTTTTTTATGTATGAGTGTTGTTTATTATGTGATTTCATGATGATCTATGTAATTCTGGACTAATTGCACAAAACTATCTCCCCTTTCTTCGAAATTTTTCCATTGATCGAATGAAGCGCATCCCGGAGATAACATAACGTTGCCTAGCTTGATATCACGATTTTGTATAGCGTTCAATATATAATTTACGGCATTTGTTAAATAATAACATTTTATGTATTTTATATTGTGTTTTGCGAAGAAAGCAGCGAATTTCTCTGTAGATTCACCCACAAGATATGCACATGTAATATTATTCGAATATGGAGATAGCATCTCTATCTGATCATCTTTTATCATTCCTCCAATAATTAGATGCAGGTTTTGCATGGACATGACGGAGTATTTGCAAGATGTAATATCTGTTGCTTTGCTGTTGTTTATGAATGTAATGTTTGCAATTGATCCAACAATCTGCATCCTGTGTCTTAGTGGTTGGAAAGAGCTGAGATGTGTGGTGAATGTGCCAATATTATATTGTTGCTGTTGGCGTGATAAAGTTACTAGTGTGGCATATGCTGTTGCGATATTTTCATTATTATGATCGCCATAAAGTAGAGTGTGTTGGTTAACATCAGCTATGGTTAATACGCCATCTGCATAAAGATTATTATTTACTATTGATATACCATTATTAAGTCGATGTTTTATTGATATAGGGATGATGCTGCGTTGTGAGGAGTGGTGATGCTGCTGTTGTTGATTTGTGCGCAATTCTGTTAGTATTTCTGCTGTTCTACTATAATCTTGCGATATGATGCATGTGGATTGCGTTTTTGTATGTGCAAAGATTTTCTTTTTTGCTGCCGTATACTCAGTTATTGATGCGTATCGCTCGCTGTGTGCTGTATATATATTCAAGCATGCTGCTATATCAAATTTTGTTTCTTTTATTAATTCCAGCTGGAACGAGGATAATTCTAATATGATGATACTTTTGTCATTTATGATGTTATGATCTAGAGACATTACAGCTTTGCCTATATTCCCAGCCAGGATCACATTGTGTGTTTTGCTTTGGTAGTAGTATTGATTTAGCATGTGCGCTATCAATGATGTAGTAGTGGATTTACCGTTTGTGCCGGTGACCGCTATGTAAGTGCAGTGTGGGTGTAATTTATAGAAGAAATCGATATCATTTGTGATATTAACGCTCATTTTATCCATTGATGTAATGATATCATGATACTCTTTCGATTTAGGTGATATCCCAGGGCTTATAAAAGCAATCTGCTTTATTTGGCTGTTTTTTTGTATATCGTTTTGCAGTATGGACAAAGCATGGGGTGGAGTGATGATTTGGACAGTGTTGTTGTTTTGGCTGTCGTTTGATGTGTATTGCGCAAGATTAGCTGCATTATCATCGATGATAACGATACTACGATTATTATATCTATGTGTGATATAGTGATAGATCGATTGTCCAGTTTTGCCGAATCCGTATATTAGTACTCTGTCATAGTTGAAAGTATTTTGCTCTACCATTTCATTATGCTGCATTTAAATATCAGTATTGGTGGATATATAGTGCTGTGGAGATAAATGTTATGCATCCTGCAATGATCCAGAATCTCATGGATATGGTACTCTCATTGTATGATAGCTTTTCAAAATGGTGATGTAGTGGAGCCATTTTAAATATACGTTTCTTTGTTATTTTAAATACGCCCACCTGTATGATAACGGATAGTGCTTCTATCATAAATATGTATCCAGTAAACATGAGGAGTAGTTCTGTTTTGGTGATGATTGCAAGCAAACCAAGTACAGCTCCTATGGGAAGGCTGCCGCTATCACCCATGAAGATCTTTGCTGGGTGTGCGTTGTACCATGTGAAGCCTAGTATTGCGCCGATAAATGCAATGCATATTGATGCTACATCGTGGTATAGATGAAAAGATGAGATTGCATATAGAGATGCGAATGTAATGATTGATAGAATTGCAGCGAGTGAATCCAACCCGTCTGTGATGTTCACGGCATTAGAGCTACCCACTATGATTAGTATTGCGAACGGAATATATAATACGCCCATATCTATAGTAATATTGCTGCAGAATGGTATTGCCATTGTTGTTGTGAGTTGCTTACCATGAGTGAGCAAGGCTATTGCGGTCGTTGCGCAAATGAGTTGTAAGAGCATCTTATATTTGAATGTAACACCATCAGGTTTGCCAGTTTTCACTTTGAGATAATCATCACAAAATCCAAGTGCGGTGAAAGAAATAATGGTAAATAACACAGCGCAGAGTTCAGTGTTTTTGTGATATTGTAGCACTATATATAGCAGTGTTATAGGCATCATTATAAACAGGCCGCCCATAGTGACAGTACCTTGCTTTTTATGTATGTGGGACTGCGGGCCATCCTTTCTGATAGGTTGTGCGTTTTTATGTATTTTTGTGGAGATTTTTAGAAAGAAATTGATCATTATCGCAGTTGTCGCTAGTGCGAAAATGAAGATGGCTACGTCTTGCATATGTAAACTCCTGATTTGAAATATGTGTATAGGCGCCGTGAGATCGGCCAGATATAGGCAATAGAATAGGTATATATCTATACCATACCTAAAGCGGCTTTATAAATTTCCATTAATTCTTCCTCTTCGTTTCTTTTTTCTGCATCTTTCTTTCGCATAGAGATGAGCTTCCGCATTACTGATATATCAAAACCATCAGCTTTTGCTTCCTGATATACATCTCGTATCGCTTCTATTACATCTGTTTTCTCTATATTGAGTCTTTCTATGCGCTCCACAAATTGTTTCAAGTTGACAGAGCCATCATTCATTGTTTCATTACTCATTCGATTTATGCTTTATTATTTTGTTAGAATTAATTGGTGTTGGTGGGGTTCGTCCTCGACTATTTTATAGTGAAGTTGCAGCACTTAGTCAACAGCATCTTGATGATTGTGAGCATGATGACTGTGAAGGGTATTGCTAAGAACATACCGATTAATCCAAAGAAGTGGGCACTTATTACAATGCTGGCAATGGTGATTACTGGGTATAGCCCGAGTGTGCGTCCGAGGAATCTAGGACTAAGGAACAGAGTTTCTAGCAGGTGTCCTATGGCAAATATTACAGCGATGAGCATAATGCGTTCGATGGAACCAGATTGTAGTAATGTTAATAGCAGTATGAGTACAATACTGATAATGCTACCTGCATATGGTATGAGTGACAGTATTCCGACGATTATTCCCACAGCGACTGCAGATTTCATATGTATTAAGTAGAATGACGCCACATAGTATAGTGCTAGTAGTAGAGCGATAATGCATTGGCCCTTTACGTACTGTAAGAAGATGTTGTCTACCTGTGATAATGCTGAAGTTACCTGTATTTTATATCGTTCAGGTATTTGTAATAGCATTTTATCTGTAATCATCTCTTTATCTTTAAGGAGATAGAAGGTGGTGAATGGCGTTAGTATAATGAATGTAATGAGGTTTATTGCAAAGGTTGTTGATTGTATAATGGATGTGGTGAGGTATGTGGTGATGTGCTGAGCAATATTTGGAATCTCTAATATTCCGTCACGTATAGCAGATTGAATATTATGAGGGATCATTCTAAAAATTTCGTACTGATTTAGCCATTGATTGACATGTTGCACATCAATGTTGGAGATGTGGTAGTAAAAAAGAATGAGTTGATGGTATAGTGCTGGTATTAGTATGAAAAGGAAACTAGCGATACATATCAGTATTGTTAATACTATGATCAGTGCTGATATGCAATTACTGCAGTATTGTCGTAGCTTATTATGGGCAGGCGAGAGTAAATAAGCGAAGATTCCACCTAGTATGAATGGTAGTAGTACTTGGTATGTGAGGTATAGTGATGCCAACAATGCTGCACATAATATGGATGTGACTAATTTGCAAATGAGGGTTGATGGGATATGGTTTTGCTGCATTTTTAAAAGAGGTATTTATTAATTTTTATTTTGATTTATTTTCTTTCCTGGTATTTATCATGTCTAGTATTTCATTATTTGTGATATTCTCTTCTAGTGGTGACCTACTATTGCGTTTATGAGTGCTTTCTTGGTTGTTGATAGCCTTACTATTATTTTGGTTTATAGTTTTCACAGAGGTATTATTATATTGTGCTCGTTGTTGGTTGCTTAGTTTGTTATTTTCTGTATTGTATTTTGTTTTGTGTAATGATTCATATAGTGTGTTGTTCTGCTGAGTATTATTGAGTCTGTTATTTGGTGGCTCTGATATAATGCAGTTACTACATTGTGTTAGTGACAGGTTATTTATATCACTTTTGATTATCATATTGTGATATGAGCAATAGGTGAGTATAGCAGTAGCTGAAAGTAATAGAGTTAGAAGTAGTATGCTAAATAAGCGCATTGGTGATTTGGTAATAGTTTTTGCCCAGGTATTTACTTTCTGTTGTATAACCAATATGATAAGTAGTGGTTTAACGTGTAAACGGATTTATAATTAATTAAATTAGCACAATTCACAAAATGAGTATAAACAACATGCACGCAATGGCAAGTAATTTCCCGACAGAATTTGTTACAACGCTATGCAATCATCTACAAATGAATAAATCGCATTTTATATCACGTGGTTTATTGGAAAAGATAGTATCGGATACTCAGAAGAAACTTAGTGTGTCGGGCGACTTTACAGTTGATGTGAGGCAGTATGGCGAGAAGAATGAGCACTATACTGTGGTGGAGATAGTGGGTAATGATATGCCGTTCATTGTTGATTCTACTAGTCATGAGATTAAGGCATGTGCTTTGAATCCGCTAGAGGTGTTGTATGGGAGTGCGAAGCGCGGAGATGGGAGCGACTGCTTTATCATGTATTATTTCTTTCGTCGTAGTGAGCAATTTGATGAAAAGGATATCAAGAAGAGGCTACTTAAGGTGCTGGAATGTGTTCAGTATACAACATGTGATTGGGAATCTATCCAGGATATAGTTAGGGAGAATATCAAGAAATTATCTGATAATAGTAATAAAGGTGGTGAGCACGTTGGACAGTTGATTAAGTTATTGGAATGGTTGCTAAATGACAATTTTCTCTTATTTGGTAGTACATACTTAAGTTATAATGGCGAAGCATTTGTTGAAGATGATAGAAGCAAGCTTGGTTTGGTGCGCAGTGATTTCTATGAGAAAAAGGTATCTGTGAAGATCAACAACTTCCACAATGAAGATATTGTATTTGTGAGGAAGACTGGTAGTCGCTCTTTGGTGCATAGGTCAGCGCAGCTTGATGCTGTATATATTAAGCAATTTGATCTGAATGGGGAAGTGGAGGGAGTAGTAATGATAGTTGGGTTTTTTGCTTCATTAACTTCTTATCAGAGTGTGCAGGATATTCCGGTGATATCTAGTAAAATTTCAAATGTGATGGAGAGATATGACTCTCCACCTCAGAGCTTTAACAATAAAGAGATGTTGACGGTAATTCAGTCATTTCCTATTACTGAGTTATTCCAAATTACTGAGGATGTGCTGTACAATACATCTAGAGAAATAGTGCGACTCACTTTAATGCCAAAGTTGAAGCTTTTTATACATCGTGATTCCTCGAATAATTTCTTAAGCTGTTTATTGTTTGTGCCCAAAAGGGTATTTAGTAGTGCTATCAGAAAGCAGATAGAAAAGATTCTATCTAATGAGTTTCATAGTACAGTGTCGAGAAGTCAGCTGAATATTACTGAATCAGACCTAGTGAGGCTGTATGTTGTAGTGAATATCACGGATAGCACATTGATTCAGTATGATACAAATTATATAGAGAATAAGCTGAGTAATATTGTTACTGAGTGGGATGATCAATTAAAGCAGGCAATGAAAAGTATTTACAGCGAGGATGAAGCAGAGGATAAATTTTCTAGATATGTGAATGGTTTTCCATTGCATTATGCTATTAAATTTGATGCTGTTGAAGCAGCTAATGATGTGAAGTTATTGGAATCAGCAATTGCTAAATCTAGTGTGGAGTTTAATTTTTACAATGATGCAAATGAAATAAGCTTAAAGATATATGCTCCATTAGCCAAGATTGATCTTTCAGAAGCATTACATGTGGCAGAGAATTATGGATTCAAGGGTATTAGCATGCATACGTATAAGATTGATATTACTGATAAGAAAGGTAATAGCCATGCATACATACACTACCTAAGATTATCAACATCTGTGAGTGATGTATTGTTGGATCAAGATGTAAAGCAGAACATTGAGAAATCATTACGAATGGTAGAAGCTGGCTCCTTTGATAATGATGAATTTAATCTATTGATGTTATTTCCTAAGATCTCTTGGTTGGATGTATTGGTGGTGAGAGCCTATTATCATTACTTGAAGCAAATCAAATTTAATTATTCAAAGAATGATGTGGTTCAGGCTTTTGTGAATAATCGAGGGATATTTTGTGACGTGATGTGCTTATTTAATGATAAGTTTCACGGCAAGAAAAAGATTGGCTCTAGAGTATTTAGAGAGCGATATAACGCCATATTAAGCAAGCTTGATGATATTAGTGATATAAAGGAGGATAAAATCATCAGGATGTACCTATCTGTGATTGATGCAACTCAGAGGATCAATTCCATGAGTGTGTCTGATGTTACTGAGCGCATTTCTTTCAAGATCAAGAGCAGCATAATTAATGATATGCCATTACCTAAGCCGTTTATGGAAATATTTGTATATTCCACGAAATTCGAAGGTGTGCATCTACGTGGTGGTAAAGTAGCAAGGGGAGGATTAAGGTGGTCAGATCGTCTTGATGATTATCGGACAGAAGTACTTGGATTGATGAAGGCACAAATGACTAAGAATTCTGTTATTGTTCCAGTTGGATCTAAGGGTGGTTTTGTGCTTAAGATGCATAAATATGGTGAAGCTAGTAATGATCGTATGGCTGAGGGTACGCGTTGTTATAAAATGTATCTCAGAGGTATATTGGATATTACAGATAATATGGTAGGTGGTGCCATCGTGAAGCCCAATGGAGTTCATTGTTATGATGAAGATGATTGTTATCTGGTTGTAGCAGCAGATAAAGGAACTGCGAGTTTCTCTGATTATGCTAATGAGATTTCTCGTGAGTATGGTTTTTGGCTAGATGATGCGTTTGCATCAGGTGGTTCTGCAGGATATGATCATAAAAAGATGGGTATTACTGCAAAAGGTGCATGGATTTCAGTGGAACAACATCTAGCTGCTTGTGGTATTAGTGATGAGTTTACTGTTGTTGGAATTGGCGATATGTCTGGTGATGTTTTCGGGAATGGTATGCTTTTGTCGCAGAAGATAAGGCTTGTTGCTGCATTCAATCATAAGCACATCTTTATAGATCCGCAGCCAAATGCTTTAGTTAGTTATAAGGAAAGGAAAAGGCTATTCGCATTAAAAGGGTCCGGTTGGGATGACTATAATAAAGAGGATATATCCAGTGGTGGTGGAGTATTTGAGAGAAAAGCAAAATCTATTGCTCTGAATGATGAAATAAGAAATGCGTTGAGTATAAAGCATGATATTAGTCACTTAACACCGGATGAATTAATAGTAGCTATTTTGAAGGCGCCGGTGGATTTATTATGGAATGGTGGTATCGGGACATATGTTAAAGCTCACTACGAGAGTCACGACGAGATAGGTGATAAGGTGAATAATAATTTACGTGTTGACGGTAAAGAGCTTTCTTGCAAGATTGTTGGTGAAGGTGGAAATTTAGGTTTCACACAAAATGCGCGTAGAGAATATGCAGATTGTGGAGGCAAAATTAATACTGATTTTATAGATAACTCAGCTGGGGTTGATTGCTCTGATCATGAGGTGAATATGAAAATCGCTTTCGCCATGATGATTGCTGATCAGAAGGTATCTATCGACGGGAGGAATGCAGAGTTGGAACAGATGTCAGATGATGTATCATCGTTGGTATTACTGGATAACACAAAGCAGACTAAGTTGATATCGATGGAGGAGCATTTTGCAGATTATTACTTTAGCAATAGTGTATGGCTCATGCAATACTTAGACAAGAGTGGGGAGCTTGATCGCATATCGGAGAATTTGCCATCTGATGAGGAAGTGCAGGATATGATCATATCATCAAAATATTTTTCTAGGCCAGAATTATCTGTATTAATCGCATATGCAAAGAATTCTATAGCTGGGTATTTAAGTGGCACGCATTATGATGATCATTGGTATTTTGCTGAGTATTTGTTTTCGTATTTCCCAGAAATGATGAAGCAGAACTATACGTCATACTTAGTGAAGCATCCGCTACGTAACGAAATTATTACTACGCATCTTGTAAATGATTTTGTGAATATGCTTGGTATATCATCGTTCCACCAGGTGATGGATATGGCACCCACGCTTACTATAATGAAGGCGTTTGTTATAGGAAAAGCGGCCAACAATATAGATCATTATTGGAGTGAAGTAGATATGCTGGATGAGAGTGATGTAGATTGCAAAATAAAAATGGAGCTATTCCTATCGTTGCGTAAGATGGTAGAGCATAACATGACATGGTTGCTATACAATAAGTATGGGCTAGAGTACATGGATAGAGATATTGCTGATATAGTGAGTGAGCTACGTGAGCAGAATCAGGAATTGGTTGATGCATTACGTAGCAGTGTGATAAGTGACATTCCGACTACCTCTTACATTGCAATTCTATTAAATCAATTTGATATAAATGAAGAGGTGAAAAAGCAAGTTGAAGATTTACCTGTTGTTGCGAATTTAATCAATATGTCCATCATTGCCTATCATGCTCAATCCAATATAGTTGATACAGCTGTGATATATTTCGAGATATTGCGTAAATTGAGGATTAGTGATATATACTCGAAGATAGGAGCGGTACTGATTAAGGATTTAGATGATCAAATAGCAATAAAGCTGGTTGTGCAGGATATTAGCCTCATTATAGATGAGTTGATGTTTAAAGTTCTTCTTCATGCAAAGGATACTAGTAATGCATCATTGGATCATATATTGGATAAAGAGTACTTGAAGAAGTATGATGATTTTGTTAATTTGATCAAGCCAGTTTCATCTACAAAGGTTATTTCGCTACTTATTTTGTTAAAGAAGCATATCCGGGCGTTGCTTTCTTAAACATAGTGCTGTAGTATGGCTTGCGGTTGGATCATGATCGCGCGATGTCATTTAATAGATGGTGTTGAGTGTATGGCCTGTATTTGGAATAAGTAAAAGCATAAACCACGTTTATATCTATGAGTTTAAGGATTGATAAGTATATAGTGCGTGTATACCTATTGAATTTCTTATTTGTTTTCGCTGCATCATCTCTAGTAATATTGGTTTTCGATACAATAGATTTGGTACGCGTATTTTCTGGCAGTAATGTTGGATATCTCACCTTACTTAAAATTGGTTATTTCAAGAATTATTGTACACTTGAGAAAGTTGCACCATTTATGTTCTTATTAGCTGCTGTTAAATCCTATACACAGCTTGCAAATGAATCAGTTGTATTGAGTGCATACAATATGGGTATGTCGGATGTGCGTATTTTGGCCCCCTCTATTTTGGTGATTTGTTGTTTTATCGTGTTGCATTTATCATTATTTATGCCAATTAGCAGTAACTTATTTGCGCGGTATAAGATGATTGAATATAGTAAATTGAGGGACGGTAGTGATACAAATAACATGAACATTATTTATCCAGCTAAGAATGGAGTATGGGTGAAGCAGAAGTGTATTAACGAATCGGATGAGGTGCAATCTGTGATTATTCGAGTATCCAATATAGAGAGGCAAAACAAGAGTCTGATGGGAGTGGACATGTTTTTCCTTAGTGAAAATGGAGTATTTGATAAGAAGATGAGTGCGAAATCTTTACAAGAAGGTGATGATGTTTGGATTGCACGTGATGTGACGATTATAGGGAATGTTGGTGGAATGGTGACGGAGGGTGTGATGAATTTAAAGCTAATGACATCGTTTAATGATATTGTGAATGGGTTAATACCGCCGGAGATGATCAACATATGGGAGTTGCCGAATTTTATTCGTTCTGCCCGTGCAATTGGGTTTAATTTGCATACTTATGAAGTATATATGTGGAGGAAGTTCCTCAACCCCATCATGTTTATTGTTGCTACTGTGGTTGGTTACATTTTTATTAATCCTGTGCCTCGTTATAATAGCAGTAATAGTGGTTACACAAGATCTATATTGATAGTATTTACAATGTATATGTTGAATAATTTCTTTTCTGTATTGGTGTACAGTGATTTAGTTCCAGTGCTTGTAGTACCTTATGCTCTATCGAGCTGTGCTGCGTTGTATTTATTTTGGCGTCGCTATATGTCATTATCATGATGGAGTATATTGTGAGCGAGGCAGATTAAGGTAAGACAAGGAGGTTAGCGCGTCATTCGAACTGCTCTTTAAGGATTCTTTCCTGCAGTGAGTTATGTTTATCAAAAAGTATGGTCATGCAAATATCTTTGCGTTCGATAACATGTGTGTGCACCACGTTTTGTATTTCTACTGAATCTGCTACAGCGTTAATAGGTCGTTTTGTGGGGGCTAAGTTGGTGAATTCCACAACACTATTGCTTGCGAGTACAGCTCCACTCCATCTGCGTGGTCTAAATACGCTAATAGGCGTAAGAAGGAGTACGTCTGCGTTCAGTGGTACTATAGGTCCGCCCACGGCTGAGTTATATGCGGTGCTTCCAGCTGGTGTGGATAGCAGAACTCCGTCAGCAGTGAGGTGATCCAGTCTAATTTTACCATCTATTTTGATTTGTAATTTAGCGGTTTGGCATGTTTGGCGCATAATTGACACTTCGTTTATTGCTAAGGCTGTGTGCTGCATGCCTTGGGAGTCGGTGACACGCATTTCTAGTGGATGTAAGATAGCGCGATTTGCATTTGCGATGGAGGTTAGTATATCTGAGTCCGAGTAGTCGTTTAATAGGAAGCCGATGGATCCAAGATTGATACCATATATGTCTATGGGGTTATCTACTAATTGATGTAACACCTTGAGCATGAGCCCGTCTCCACCTATGGTGATAATGCATTGATAATTTTTGGATGCATATTGTAGGTCTTGCAGGTGTACGCACTCTATGTTTGGGTATTTTTGTGTAAGTGTAGTAGCTGCTATATGGCAATTATCAGATTTCTCATTATAAACGCACCCTATTAACTTTTTTCGAATCATTTCACAATAAGATCAATAGGTTTTTATCGAGAGAGAAAGAAATCTAAATTAGAGCATTTCCAAGAATCTGTTACTTCCTGTGAAGAGATTCGATAAAGATTCGAAGAAAGGTATGTCACCGTTCCAGTATATAAAGAGAGCTTTACCTATAACAAACTCCTCAGGGATAATGCCTACACCAGAGTCATATCTACTATCAAATGAGTGATCTCTATTGTCACCAAGGAAGAAGTAATGCCCTTTTGGTACTACATATGTATGTGTGGTGCTAGGAAAATTGATGCCAAAGTTAATTTGTGCATCTAGGGTAGCATATTGTTTTGTTTTTTCGCTGTTATCGTTCTCACTATGCTTCTGATCAGATGGATCGTTAGGTTTAAAGTGGGAGTTATTATGATCTTTGAGGTACGTATTACTATTGGTGAATATTGTTTCTTCGAATACTCTGCATATTTGCTGCTCTGTTGAGTCTTTGGAGTTGCACTTAGTGTAATTTTCACCCGTATCGTATCTGTATACCGCCTTACCATTTATGTATACAATACTGTTCATGAGTTTTACAGTTTCTCCAGGGAATGCTATTAGTCTTTTGATATAAAACTTCTCATCATCCGTATTTGCTGATCTAAAAACGATGATATCGCCACGTTTGGGTGTGCTTCCTAGTAATCTAGACTTTGTGTTTAGATCAATTGTGCCGAAGAATAGACCCGTTGCGATATATCTACCATAGCCATAGGAGTATTTTGATACT
>Ga0213833_1001383_pt1 | contig 17553 bp, 5 predicted proteins | sample SWATP21_FD_160575 | JGI IMG/M metagenome (GOLD analysis project Ga0213833, IMG submission 160575) | Coastal seawater microbial communities from Marineland, Florida, United States - SWA TP2 #1 | ecosystem: Environmental > Aquatic > Marine > Coastal | place: USA: Florida | collected 2016-08-14
CTGCGGTTGCTGCTGCTCCTGCGGTTGCTGCTGCTCCTGCCGGGAGTCCTGCTGCTGCTCCTGCTCCTGCGGTACCCAAGTCCGACCCTGTGGCAACGGCTGTTGGTCCTGCGGTTGCGGCTGTTGCTCCTGCGGTTGCTCCTGCTCCTGTGGTTGCTCCTGCTCCTACTGCGACGGCCAAGTCGCGGCGGGTGCTGGAGGTTGCGGCGGGTGCTGGGGGGGGGGGGGGAGCGGGAGCGGGAGAGGGAGGGCCCAGTTCGCCCGCCATCCACTTGAAGGAGTGCCACAAGCTACTGGACGATATGCACAAGGCCGCCGTGAATGGGGAGACTGTTAGCGCGACTGCCCTTGAAGAAGCCATGCGTCGGCTGAGCTTCCTTGACGACGTGGTGGAGAGCAGCTTCGTGCTCTACGGAGCCGTGCTCGGCAAGCCTTTCATTGCTGAAGATGGTGAAGTGTTCGTGGCAGTCAAAATCGGCCGGGCAAGCAAGGACAGCCCAAAGGTCGCCAGTCGTGCGCTGAAGGCGGCCTCATGCACACTGGAGGATGCGGTCGCAGCTTCGACAAGCAACCCCCCGTCTGCGACGTGGCTTGATGGTCTCCCGACTACCGACCAGTACTACAATGCCCTCAAGCAAGAGTACCCCACCCATCAGGACAATGATAGTCGGCTGGGAGTAGCAGTGCACCGGGACTACGTGACACGTCCTCTTCGTCGCATCAAGTGCCGTGTGTTGTTCTGTACTCAGGCACCTTCCGTGCACAACGGGACCAAGGTCGAAGCGGGAGTTCGTCAACGTCTTGGCCACAAAGTCATCGCGACACGCGGGTTGGCCGGGGATGAGTGGGCCATGGTCCCTTTGACAACCGCGGCCAAGTTTTTTGGCGCTGAGTGGGCTGACTTCAAGGCACTCATGGACGCTCAGAGGCACACGCTGCGAATCACCCCGCGGCGGGGGACGGGGCCTGCGGCAGCAGTGCGCGCAACCCGGCGCGACAGCAAGACAGTCAAAGTCTCGTACGGTTCTGGAACCCGAAGCGTGTCGGTGTCGTGCGTGGACTGGTAACTGATAGCGGTGCAGGGACGGCTGTGGTAGTTGTTGTCTGGTGGACTTGGACTTACTCCGTACAACACATCTTGAGGGTTCTGTCACACTCAGCTCGTTCATCGCCGCATGCAGGCGGGTCTGTGCTCGTCGCGCTTTGAGGTGTGGCTGCTCTCCTCATCTCACGATTGGCCGCCCTTTTGGTTATGCTTTGGCCATGACGTGCACTCTCCGTTCCTTTGATGGGCCGCGTCCTTGCGGATACAATATCAACAGTCGACTGCGGCCATCGCAGTCTGCGAAGCCCACAGACGCTCTCGTCACACCCGTGGTATGAAAACACTGGCTCCTGGTGACAATGGAGCTTTGGATGTTGTTGCTCACGCAAACAAAACGCAAAAGCTGAGACACAGCTACAAAACGCAACAACTCCCACACCCTGGCCAAACCTCAACCAGCAAGCAAAGATCGCCTGTACAAACATACAACGCACACACTCGCGAAAAAAACATGCAACGACACGGCTGCCAGAACAACCCGGAAGAGAGAGACGCACAACCCATCTATCCATCTCTGCATGCCCACTACTTCCGGGAATGTTGGCGCTGTGAGCGCTCAGCACGCTCCAGGAAGTCCAAGGTGCGCTCCCGTGCAGGGGAGCGATCCAGCTTGCCCACGGACATGCCGGTTGCCCCCGACACGCCGCCACGACCAGCACCCGCGCCGGCACCCGCGCCGGCACCCGCACCAGACCCACGGGAACCCACGCTGCGGGGGGTACCACCGTGGCGGCGCTTGACGGACGCCAGCATCTTCTCCTTGTTCAGCGCCTTCAGGTCCTGCGGCCGCGACGGCAGCAGCTTGACGGCGTTGCTGGCCAGGTGTCCCACAGTCAAGGCGGCCTTGTACTGCAGCTCCTCGTCTGTGCTGCGCGCCCGGGCAAGGCGCAGCAGCGCCTGGATGCCACCTTCCTCCGCAATGCGGATGTGGTTCTCGAAGTTGTCCGCGAGCTTGAGCAGCGCGAGGCCGGCGTAGTGTCGCGGCTCGGCGTGGACAGACATCATGGCGACGAGCGGACGCAGCGCACCCTCCTCGACAATGCGCACCTGGTAGTCACGGTTGGACGCCAGGTGTGCCAGGGAGAAGGAGGAGTACTCTTGACACTCGGCGTCCTCCAGGCCCGCCAGGAACACGAGCGTCGCCAAGCCACCCTCGCGCACGAGGTCGTCGTGGAAGTCAGGCGCCTCGGCCAGGAGGGCCAAAAAGTAGCCACAGTTGCGGCGCACCTCGATATCGTCTGACATGCCCTGGTTCACCAGCGTCACCACGCCGCCCTGCTCCACGATCTTCGCCTTCACGTCCTCGTGCTCCGCCAAACTGCCGATGCAGAACGTCGCCGCGCGTTCGCACTCCAGATCAGGGCTGGCGCACAGCGCAAGGAGCGGCAACACGCCCTCCTCTCGCATGATGCTCAACTTGGTGCCGTCCTCGGTGCCCACCGCCGCCGACGCCAACGCCAGGGACGCACAGCGCTGGATTTCGATGTCCGGGAAGCGCGCCAGCTCCACCAGCGGCCGCGCGGCGCCCTCTTCGACAATGCGCGTCTTGTTGTCGCCGTGGCCGCCCAGCGCCAGCGCGGCCAGCGACAGCGCGGCGTAGCGCTGAATCTCGAGGTCCGGGAAGCGGGCCAGGAACATGAGCGGCCGCACGGCGCCTTCGTCCACGATGCGCGTCTTGAGGTCGCCCGCGCTGAGGTTGCAAAGCGCCAGGGTGGCGTAGCGTTGGCAGGCCACGTCCAGCGACCGTGCCAGCGAGAACAGCGTCGGCAGCGACCGCTTGTCGACGATGACCTCCTTTAGGTGCTCCGGCAGCGACAGCGTCGCAAAGGCACGGGCACAGTCGCGTTGGACGCGGGCGTCACGCAGCAAGCCCACCTGGACCAACACCTCGACGCCACCCTCCCGCACGACGTCGTTCTGGAACTCCACACTGTCCGCGATGTTGGCCAACGCAAAGGTGGAGTCGCGCTGCACTTGCAGGTCGTCGTAGCGGCAGCACGCCAGAATCTGGGACAACGCGCCCTCTCGCACCATCTTCATCTTGTTCTCCTCGTTGAGGGAGAAGGAGGCAAAAGCGGCGGCGGCGGTGCGCTGATAGTCCAGCAACGGCGACTGTGCCAGGGTGAGGAACGGCGCCAACAGACCCTCTTGGACAATGAGCACCCGGTTTTCGGGGTTCGCTGCCAGGAATCGCAGACCCATGGCCGAGTACCTGATGGAGAGCGTTGGAAGGAAGGAAGGAAGGAAGGAAGGGAGGGGGGGGGGGGCACAATCACAACCACACACACAACAATACAACAGACGAGACAACCAGACCAAAAGGGACAAATATTTGCGTGAGCAGCCACACCTTTCATGCCATTGCCACCGCCAAAGGGAAACAACCCAGGGAAACAACGCGAGACAGACACAAAACAAGCCCCCAACTCGTCGCGAGAATTGAAACCCCCAATATGTATCTGGGCAACGGTGCTTGCATACACACACAAGCCACACACACACAAGCCACACACACGGCGCAGCACGCACCGTTGAGTAACGTCCTCCACGCTGTCTGTGAGGGCAATGAGGCGCTTGAGCGCGCCCTGTTGGTACATCGGCACGTGGTTCTCCTCGTTGCTGGCCAGGTTGGCGAGGCAGCGGGCAATGTCTTGCTGCACCTCGTCGTTCAGCACGCCTCCCAGGGCCACCGCCGCACCCACCGCACCGTCCTCCACCAGTGTGACCTGGTTCTCCATGTTCTCGGCCAGGTTGGCCAACAACCCGGCGCACTGCAGCTGCAGGTCCGGGTTCTCGCTTTGGCAGCACCGCAGCACGCCGGGCATGGCGCCGCACTCCACCACACCGCGCTTGAGGCGGTCGTCCAACGACAGGTGGCGGAACGAGGCGATGGCGAGGGTCTGGAGCTCCTCGGAGTTGTCCCGCACCAGCGACAGCAGCGTCTTGAACCCGCCCTCGTCCACAAACTGCATCTTGTGGTCGGGGTTGGCGGACAGATCGCGCAGGGCCACGGCCGCCTGGCGCCGCACCTTGAAGTCCCGCACCGCGGCCAGGAAGAAGAGGGACTGCAGGCCGCCGTTCTCGACGATGCCGCGGTGGCTCGACAGGTTGGGCCCCAGCTTGCGGAAGGCCAGGGCGGCGTTGTACTGGCACTCGTTGTCCGTGGACACCGCCAGGTGGATGAGCCCCGGCAGGCCGTCCTGGATGATCTCGCTGTGGTTGTCGAAGCTGGACAGCAGGTTGGCGATGGCGCGGGACGCCTCGCGGTGGATGTCCACCGCGTCGTGGTTCATGAGGCCAATCAAAAAGTGGCCGCCGCGGTTCCCCGCCACCACCCCGTGCGTCGCGACGTCTTCGGTGATGTTGGCAAAGCAGCCACACGCCTGGCGCGCGATCTCGGTGTCCTTGCTCTGCGCCATGCGCACCAGCGGCTGCAGGCAGTCGCTGGTGGCGATGGGGTACTTGTTGCCGTCCTCCAGCGCCAGGTTGCACAGGCACGCCGCCGACTCCCGCAGCGTCTCCAGCTCCTCGCTTTGCGCCGCGACGGAGAGCGGCAGGAGAATGCCCGCCTCCACGGCGCGCGGCCGGTTGGCGGCCAGGTCGGCCAGCCGGCGAATGGCGGACACCGCCATGCACTTGGTGTTGGGGTCATGGGAGTGCAGGAGCTCCACCAGCGGCGGCACGGCGCCGGCGCGACCCAGGCGCGCGTGGTTCGCGGAGTTGGCCGCGAGGTTGGCCAGCGTGAAGGCGGCGTACTGGCGGATGTCGGCGTCGTTGCTCTCCGACAGCTTGAGCACCACCGCGAGGGTGCCCTTGCCGAACAGCGTCTGGTGGTTGCTCTCGTTGGCCGACAGGTTGCACAGCGCCATGAGCGCGTGGCGCTGCGAGTCCTCGTCCTCCGATCGCGCCAGCTCCAGGATGGGCGGCAGCCCGCCGTGCACGATGACCTGCACCTGCGTCTGCGGCGAGCACGCCAGGTTGCACAGGCCGACGCAGGCGTACTTGCGGCACTCCAGGTCCTCGCCCTTGGCCACCAGCACCATGCCCTGCAGCCCGCCGCCGCGAGTGGCGCCGGGCCGCGTCTCGGGGTTCGCCGCCACGTTGCACAGCGTCATGACCGCGTACCGCTTGCAGTCGATGTCCGCGGACTCCAGGCGCTCAATCAGCGGCTCGCAGCCGCCCTGCTCCACGATGGGCAGCAGGTTGGAGGGCTCGCAGGACAGGTTGTACAGCCCCAGCGCCGAGGCACGGTGGCACTCCAGGCTGCGGAACAGGGACAGGTTCACGAGCGGCCGCAGGCCGCCGGACCGGACGATGACCTTGCGGTTGGCCTCGTGTGCCGACAGGTTGCACATGCACATGCCGGCGTAGCGCTTGCAGTCGTCGTCAGAGGACTGCGCCAGCTCAATCAGCGGCGGCAGCGCGCCGCTTTCGACGATCAGCACCTGGTTGTCGCGCATGGCGGCCAGGTTGGCCAGCGTCATGGCCGCGTACCGCCGGCACGGCACCGAGTCGTGCTCCAGGAGCTCGATCAGCGCCAGGATGCCGCCGTTTCCGGCGATGGACGCGCAGTTGTCCGCGTCGGTGCTCAGGTTGCACAGCGTCATGGCGGCGCAGCGCTGGCACGGCTCGCTGCGGGACGACAGGAGCTTGATGAGGCGCGGCATGGCGCCCTGCATGCGAATCGCGCGGTGGGTGTCGTTGGACGCCGCCATGCGGTACAGCGCGCGCGCGGCGTAGTGCTGGCAGTCGCGGAAGGGCGAGTCCAGGAGCGTCACCAGCGGCGGCAGGCCGCCCTCGTTGCAGATGTACACCTGGTTCTGCGCGACGACGGCCAGGTTGCCCAGCGTCATGGCCGCGAAGCGGCCGACCAGCTGCTCCTCGGACGCCGCCAGGTCAAACACCGTGCGGTAGGCGTCGGGGGAGAACTTGCCGGCCTGGAGCTGGCCGTTGGAGGACAGGTGGGCGAAGCACGCCGCGACGTCCCGCGAAATGTCCGCGTGCTGCACCAACGCCAGCTGGCACAGCGCCGCGAGGCCGCCCGACGCGACGATGGCGATCTGGTTTTCGGGGCGCTCCGCGAGGTTGGCGAGGGTGGAGGCCACCTGGTTCTGCAGGTCCATGTCGTCCTGCGTGGGGGCGTCGCTCGCGGCGCACGCCAGGATGTTGGGCAGCCCGCCCGCGTCCACGATGGTGCCCTTCAGCAGGTGCTTCATGGACAGGTACCGGATGGTGGCCAGCGCCACGCACCGGATCTGCAGGTTGGCGTGCGCCAGGAGCTCAATGGCCACGTCCAGCCCGCCCGCCTCCGCCACGGACAGCTTCAGCGACGGGTTGGAGGCGATGTCCCGCAGCGCCACGGCGGCCTGGCGCTGCACAAACATGTCCCCCCGGTCCTGGCACAGCGCCAGCAGCGGCCCCATGCCGCCGTCCTCCACGACGGGGCGGTGGCTTTCCTGCGTGGGGCCCAGCTTGCGGAAGATGAGCGCGGCGTTGTAGCGGCACGCGGGGTCCTCGACGCGCGCCACGCGGATGAGGGACCGCAGGCCGTTGTAGCGCAGGAAGTGGAGGTGGTAGCGGGCGGAGGTCATGAGGTTGGCGATGGCGCGGGAGGACTCGCGGTACACCTCCAGGTACCGCGACCGCATGAGCTGCACCAGGAAGTGGATGCCCTCGGAGTGCACAATGTGCTTGTGCGTCGACGGCTCCTCCGCCATGTTGGCCAGCGCGCCACACGCCTGGCGCGCCACCTCCACGTCCCCCAGGCGCGACAGCGTCAGCAGCGTCGACAACGTCGCCGGCATCGCGAGCGCCATCTTGTTCTTGTCCCGCAGCGCCAGGTTGCACAGGCACGCCGCCACCTCCCGCTGCGTCTCCAGCTTGGTGCTCTGCCCGGCACGCGCCAACACGGGCAGCGCGTCCGCCGCCACGATGCGCTGGCGGTTGTTGGCGTTCGTCGCCAGGCGGCGCAGCACCGAAATGGCGGCGCACTGCGCGTGGTCGTCGTTCACTGCCGCCAGCCGCACCAGCTTGCCGATGGCGCCGTCCAACGCGATGCCCTCGTGGGTGCTCGAGTCACGCGCCAGCTTGCCCAGCGCGTACGCGGCGTTGAACCGCGTCTCCAGCTCGTCCGTCACCAGCGCCCGCACCAGCACCGGCACGGCGCCGCCCGCCACCAGGTCGGCGTTGTGGGAGCCGGGCACCGCCAGGTTGCCCAACGCCAGCGCGCCGTAGCGCCGCGGCAGCACCTCCAGCGCCCCCACCACCGCCACCAGGTTGGCGATGGCGCCCACCCGCACCACCAGGTCGGTGTGCAGGGGGCGGGTGGTGAAGTTGGCCACCGCCGTGGCGCCGAACTGCCGCACCACCTCGTCGGCGTCGAGCAGCGTCTTCACCAGCCGCGCCATGACGCGGGCCTTCACCATCTCGTCCTGCGTCGCAAACACCGTGGCCATGTTGCTCATGGTGCGCGTGGCCTCGCGGCGCACCATCACCTCGTTCTCCGCCCGCCGCGCCGCGATCTCCGCGTCCGTGCCCTCCTCGTTCAGCAGGTCGTACCCGACGCCCGCGCGCGCCTCACCCAGCCCCAGGTCCAGCTCCGTGTCGCTGTCGTAGTCGCTGTCGTCGTCGCCCATGCGGCGCTGGTCCACCGGCACGCACAGGTACGCACACCGCGCCGGCGCGCCCTTCTCCAACAGGTACTCGTGCGTCGCGGTGTTCTCGGCCAGGTTGGCCAACGCGCCGAGGCAGTGCGCCGCGACAAACGCGTCGGGGTGCGCGGCCAGCCGCACCAGCTGCTCCAGCAGCGGCGCCTGCGCCATGGCCACCTTGTTGGCCTCCGCCAGCGCCAGGGCACAGGCGCAGGCGCCCACCTCCCGCAGCACCCGCACGTCCGGGCACTGCTGCGCCGAGATGCCGAGCGGCTCGAGCGCGCCCTCCTTGACGATGCGCGGGCGGGCCTCGGGCGCGGCGGCCAGGGCACGAAGGGTGCCGATGGCGGAGATCTGGTCGTCGACGTCCTCGGAGCAGGCGAGGGAGATGAGGGGGATGAGGCCGCCGCCGGTGACGATGGCCGGGCGGTGCTGGAACGACGCGGCGAGGTTGCAGATGGAGTAGGCGATGCACCGCTGCGTTTCCAGGTCCGAGGCGTTGGAGACGGCGATGAGGGGCGACAGCGCGCCCTGGTCCACCATGCTGTCGCCCTGCATCAGGTCCGTGGCGATGTTGCCCAGCGTCACGGCGCCGAACAGGCGGTACGTGGCGTCGGCGGAGCACAAAAACGTGACGAGGGACCGGACGGAGACCTCCTCCACAAACCGCATGTGGTTGTCGCCGATGCAGCCCGACAGCGACAGGTTGCACAGCGCCGACAGCACCTCCTGCTGCACCGACACGTCCTCGCAGTGCGTGAGCTTCAGCAGCGGCGCCAAGCCGCCGGCCTGCACAATCTCCACGCGGATGTTGGCGTCGACGGCCAGGCCACGCAGCGCCGCCACCGCGCGCCGCTGCGCCTCCATGTCGCCACACCCCGCCAGGCGCACCAGGGACGGCAGGCACCCCTCCTCGATCAGCATGCGGTGGTTCTCCGGCGCCGCCGCAAAGTTGGCGATGCCGTGCACCGCCGCGTTGCGCACCTCCACGTCCTCCGCGTTCAACAGCGTCGCCATCAGGCGCACCACACCCGACTCGATGAGCGCCTCGTGGGTGGCGCGGTTCGCGGCGACGTTGGTCAGCGCGATGATGGCGTACCGCTGGCTGTCCAGGTCGCCGTTGTCGAACCGCGCCAGCTTCAGCAGGCCGCTCAGGGCGCCCTCCGCCACGATTTTTTCCTGGTTGCCCGGGTTGGACGCCAGGTTGCCCAGCCCCATGGCCGCGTACCGCTGGCACATGGCGTCGGGCGACGACAGCGTGCGCACCAGCGGCATGAAGGCGCCGCCGGACGCCAGCTCGGCGGTGTGCGCAAACTCCGCCGCCAGGTTGCCGATGGCGCGCGCGGCTTCGCGCTGCACGTCCACCGACGCCGAGTGCAGCACGAACTTGAGGTGCTGCAGCACGCCCTCCGCCACCATGCGGCCCTGGTTCTCCATCACCTCCGCCAGGTTGGCGATGACGCCGCAGCTCTGATGACTCAGCTCCACGTCGCCGTCGTGCGCCATCTTCACCAGCACGTCCAGCGCCCCCGACTTGACGATGACGATCTTGTTGCTCTCCGACAGCGACAGGTTGCGGAAGCACGCCGCCACCTCACGCTGCATCTCCAGCGTCGGCGACGACACGCCGCACAGCTCCATCAGCGGATCCAAGCCGCCCATGGACACGATGTCCAGCCGGTTCTTCGGGTGCAGCGCCAACCGCCGCAGCGCAATCACCGCCTGCAGGTGCGTCTCTGGGTCGTCCAGCCGCGCGGCCAGGCCGATGAGGGGCTTGATGAGGCCCATGCGCTCCGCCGCCACGTGGTTTTCCTCGTTCTCGCACAGGTTGTTGAACGCAAACGCCACGCACCGCCGCGTCTCCACGTCCGGCGAGTTGGCCACGTCCACCAGCGCCGCCATGGCCGGGCGCTTCAGCAGCGCGCCGTGGGTGCGCGGCTCCAGCGCCAGGTTCCCCAGCCCCAGCGCGCCGAACCGCTGGCACGCGCTGTCGTCGGTGCGCAGGAAGTTCACCATGTGCTCCGGGCCGTTGGCCTGCAGCAGGTCCCGGTGGCTGTCGGCCTTGCACGCAAACAGCGCCAGCCCGCGCGCCACCTCCCGCCGGATCTCCTCCAGCGACGACTCCGCGAGGCCCAGCAGCGCGTCCAGGGCGCCCTCCTCCAGCAGCTTCTGCTGCGTGCGCCCCTCCAGCATCTCGGCCAGGTTGGCGAGGGCGGTGGCGGCGTGCCGCTCGCGCTCGCGGTCGTCGGACTTGCACAGCGCCACGAGCGCCGGGAGGCAGCCGGAGCGCGCGATGGCGACCTTGTTCTCCTCGCTCATGGCCAGGTTGGCGAGGGTGGCGGCCACCTCGCGCTGCACCTCCACCGAGTCCGAGGCGGCGGCGAGGATGAGGGGCTCCAGCGCCTGCGCCCGCACGATGGCCAGCCGGATGTGGGCCTGCACGGCCAGGCCCCGCATGGCGGCGACGGCCTGGAACTGCACGTTGGGGTCGCCGGGGAAGGCGAAGGAGATGATGGGCTTGATGCAGCCGCCGGCCATGATGGTGTCGCCGTTCTCGGCGTTGGCGGCCAGGTTGCCCAGCGCAAACACGGCGTGCTGCCGGCAGCGCACGTCCGGGCTCTTGGAGAACCCGACGAGCAGGTCCAGGGCCTGGTCGATGATGGCCGGGTGGTCCGGCAGCGACACGGCCAGGTTGGCCAGCGCCAGGATGCAGTACCGCTCCGTTTCGCCGTCGCCCTTGGCCTTCGGGTCCAGGCCCGGCTTGGCCAGCGTGACCAGCGGCTCCAGCACGCCGGCCTTGACCATGCGCGGCTGGTTGCGGACGTTGGTGGCCAGGTTGGAGATGGCCATGGCGGCCATGCGCTGGCAGCCCACCTCTGCGGACCGCAGCAGCACGATGAGGCGCGGCACCACGCCCAGGCGGTACAGCATGTCCCCAAAGTCGCAGTTGGCCGACAGGTTCCCCACGGCGCGGGCCACCTCGCGCAGCACCTCCGGCTCGTCGGCCTTGAACCCGTCCACGAGCGCCGGCACCAACGCGCGCTGGTCCACGATGCGCACCTGGTTGGAGACGATCTCCGCCAGGTTGGCGACGGTGGTCGCGGCCTGGCGCTTGATCACGGGGTCGGGGTGGCGCAGCAGGGCGGCCAGCGGCGGCAGGCCGCCGTTCTTGGCGATCTCCACCTTGTTGGCGTCGGCAAAGGACAGCGTGCACAGCGCCGGCAGCACCTCCTGGTGCACCTCGTCGTCCTCCGTGCGCGCCAGGTACAGCACCGGCTCGAGGCCACCCTCCTCGGTGATGCGCTTGCGCACCTCCGCGTTGTGGCCCACCTTCACCAGCGCAAAGGCGGCGTACTGCCGAATCTCGTCGTCGGGGTGGTTGGACAGGGAGATGAGCAGCGGCAGGGTGCCCTCCCGCACAAACGCCTCGTGGTTCGCCACGGTGGTGCCCAGGTTGGCGATCGCCAGCACGGCGTAGCGCTGGATCTCGAGCTCGATTTCCTCGCTGCGGGACAGCGACATGAGCGGCTCCAACGCGCCGGCCTGCACCAACAGCACGCGGTGCTTGGGGTTGGTGGCGAGGTTGCCGATGCCCAGGGCACCCACGCGCTGGGAGGCGGTGTCGGGGGACAACAGGAAGGAAATCAACAACTGGTGACCCCCCTCGTCCACAATCGTCTGGTGGTTGTAGATGTGCGCCGCCAGGTTCGACAACGCGCGCCCCGACTCGCGCTGCACCTCCACAAAGGGCGAGCGCATGACGGCGATGAGGGGCTGGATGCCGCCCTCGTCGGCAATCCGGATCTGGTTGTCCGGCATCTCGCCGAGGTTGGCGAGGGCGGCACACGCCTGGCGCGCCACCTCCATGTCCTCGCTTTGGGCGCGGGCGATGAGGGGCGAGATGGCGCCGGACTTGGCCACCTCGTACTTGTTCTCGTCGCTCAGCGCCAGGTTGCACAGCGCGGCGCACACCTCGCGCTGGATGGCCACATCCAGCGACCGCAGCAGCAACACCAGCGGCTCCAGGCCACCCTCCTGCACGATTTTCATCTTGTTTTCGTCGTTGACGGCGAGGCCACGCAGCGCGGCGGCGGCTTGGTGGTGCACGTCGGGGTCGTCGGAGTAGGCCAGCGCGATGAGGGGCTGCAGACCGCCCTCCTCCACGATGCGCACGTGGTTGGCTTCATTGGCAGACAGGTTTCCCAGGGCGTACACGACGTAGTACTGTGACAGGTCGTCGGCGGCGTTGGACAGACTGAACATGGACTGCAGCGCGCCGTCTTCGATGATGGCGGGGTGGTTACCCACCGTCGCAGCCAGGTTGCCAAGCGCCAACACCGCGTACCTGCTCACCACAACACATGCATGCACACACACACACACACACACACACACACACACACAACAGCACACCCGTCAGCTCCTTCGAGCGAAGCACGCCCTCATGCAAACGCAAACGCGAGAGGGTTGCGTGAACGCCGCACGCCACCACTGTCGGACACACACATGGCGGGACAACGACAACAACGAACGACAGCAACGACAACAACGGCCAACCAGCACCCCACGCACCGTCGCGCTTCCAGTTCGCGGTCCACGTTTCCTGCCAGGTCCACAAGCACCTTCACTGCGCCTTCCTGCACGATTTTGATTTGGTTGCCGACATTGGTGGCCAGGTTGGCAAGCGCCAAGGCGCCGAAGCGATGGCACAAGGGATCTGTGGTTGCCAAGGCACCCACCAACGGCGCCAAGCCAGCCTCTGCCATCAGGTGGCGCTGCATCTCTGCGTTGGCGGCCAGATTTGCGACGGCACGGCAAGCTTCTCCCTTGGTTTGTATGTCGTTGGATAACACCAGGGCTATTAACGGTGCTAAGCCCTGCTCCTCGAGCAGCCGCTCGTGGAGCTCTGGCATCTCCATGAGGTTTGCGATCGCTGTCACCGCCTTGTGCTCCACCTCTGCGTCGTTGGACAGGGCAAGGGTGAGGATGGAACTGATCGCGCGGTCAGCAATCTCCACCTTGTTCTCCTCCACACTGGACAGGCACGCCAGCGCAGCAGCGACCTCGCGCTTGATCTCCACCTGGTCGCTACGGGCCATGAGCACCAGTGGATCCAGCACACCCTCTTGCACGATCGTCTCTCGGTGTGCCACGGTGGTGGCAATGCCACGGAGCGCGCCCAGGGCTTGGCGTTGCGCCTTCACGTCCTCCTTGCACGCCAGACCCACAAGGGGCGGCAGCGCGCCCTCCTCCACAATCTGGAGGCGGTGCTCTGGGTTGGACGCAAGGTTGGAAAGCGCAAACGCGGCGTAGCGACCAGCCTGCTCGTCTTCTGTCTTCAACACGGTGATCAGGGCACGCACACCGTCCAGCTTCACTATTTCGTCTTGGTTCTCGATTTCGGCGGCCAGGTTGCCGACTGTGAGGGCGCAGTACTGCCGCGCGCTGATGTCACTGTCGTCGTTAAGCATGAACTTGATGAGGGGGCGCAGTACACCCTCCTCTACGATGGCGATGCGGTTCTCGACCGTGGACGCCATGTTACCCAGCGCCAGCGCCGAGAACTGCTGGGCCTCCGCATCGCTGGTGCGCTCCAGAAGCTGCAGCAACGACCGCACAGCGCCCTTTTGCACCATCTTCACATGAACTTCGGGGTGTGTGGACATGTCTGCCAGACCGAACGCCACTTCCCGTTGCTCGCGGGGCCGCCGGACACGGCGCCCGCGAGCGATCAGTGCCTCCAACACCTTCGCCATTGTGCAGGCTCACGGGACACGCACGGGGGCCAGCCCCCACTCTGTGCGGCGTGCGGGAGGGATAGAGTGATGAACACTCCCGACCACTGCACAGCACCTGCCCTGGTGGCACGGGTGTGTGTGCCCAAGGCGGGGATGCACCTCGACGGACAAGGCAGAAGTCGGTTGACGATCCGGACATCAAAAAACCCGAACCTCATCAATCAGCACAGCAACAAAAGCGAAGTGTGTGTATTCGTAACATTGTTACTAAATTGATAATAACGAAACAACCACGGTATTTGATGCACTTGTGGCTGTCTGTCTGTCAGAAAATGATGCAGGGGCATTGCTGCTGCTGTTGCTGTCATCGCTCGTGACGTGCGTGTTGTTGAGGGCGCACCCAGTGCTCCGATTGCCGGTCTGTTGGCATCCGCTGCACCCCACGTGGCATCGTTGTTGTTGTTTCACCACGCAGATCATGCTGCCCGCACGTACCGCGCAGCGCGCCGCCGTGCGAATTGCTTCGAGCAGCAATGTTGTTGCTGCTGTCCCGAAGGCTGTTGCTGCCTCTGAGCCCATGCAGGTCCACGCCAAGGTAATGCTGGGTCAAGGCCTTTACGTGTGTTGCGCATGTGTGCTTGTGTATGCGCTTGTGTGAGTCGCACGGGCCTTTGGGGGGTGTGGTGGATCCGATGTATCAGGGTCTGACGTGCGCATGGTGCATGCACCCTCTCACTTGGCGCTGTCCACAGCGTACCCGTATGGAGCGCACTGGCCCTCCCATGCGCAGTGGATATGGTGGTGTGAAGGCGACTGTCTTTGGAGCGTACGGCTTCACGGGCCGGTACCTGATCAACATGCTCGGTGCGTGGATGTGTGGGTGCTTCGGCAGTTGCTGGCGATACGCCGCCTGGCTGCGTGATATGTCGATCGCGCATGGTGCTCGATCCCATTGCTCATCATGATTGTTGTTCCTTGGCGTTTGTGACTCTAACAGGTAGCGAAGGTGTCACATGCGTCATCCCCTACCGCGGTGATGATATGGAGTGGCGTCACTTGAAGCCACTGGGTGACTACGGCAACATTGTTCCCGTGCCGTTCGACCCGCACAACGAAGATTCGATGCGCCGTGCCATCGCGGGTTCTGATGTTGTTGTGAACCTCATGGGCAAGGTGCGACTTTTGTTTTCGTGCTGCGCAGCGACTTGCGTGTTTGCCCGTGCGTCGAGAGCGCCTCGCTTACACACAGTACTTGGCGTGTCCGTGCGCCACCGCTATGCTCCATCGTTCAGGACTTCGAAACTGCACACTACCTGCCATGGATGACCAACTGGTCGTTCGAGATGGTCAACATTGATCTCGCCGAGCGCGTGGCGCGCCTGGCCCTGGAAGAGGGCGTCTCGACGCTGGTGCACACTTCATCTCTGTCTGCCTCCACCCACTCGCGCTCGCGATGGAGCCGAAGCAAGGCGCACGGCGAGCAAGCTGTCCGTGCCGTCGCACCGGGTGCCACCATTGTGCGCCCTGCCAACATCTTCGGCCCTGAGGACCGCTTCCTGAACTTGATCGCGAAGATGTACCAGATCCTGCCGCGCGTCCCCCTTGTGGATGGCGGTGAGCGCCGCACACAGCCGCTGTGGGTGGGCGACTTTGCCCTGGCTTTGAAGGAGCTGGTGATGGTGCGTTGGGTGTGTGCGGATGTGCGCGCATGGCGCCTGTTTAGATCGCAGTGGCGACTGCTTCCTCCCCTTTGTGCCGCCTGACGTGGTTCATCCATGTGCGTGTTGTTTGTGATGTCATTGTTCAGTCCACGGACCCGGATGAGGTGCTGTCACAGACGTACGACTTGGCTGGCCCGGATGAGTACACTTACCGCGAGGTGCGGCATTGTCATGTCTTGCTCTGTGCGCCACTGCACTCCGTTTGCTCATGTTTTGCACATGTGCGTGCATGCTGCAGATTGTTGAGTTTGTGTTCGAGACCATCCGTGTTGTGAACCCGGATGTTGCCAACGTATCTCCGATGCTCGCCGAGGCCATCGGCAAGGGTCTTGGTATGGCGCCGAACCCCATGTTCACGGAAGACACGGTATGTGGGCGGGCTGGGCTGATAGTGGAAGCGGGTTGTTTCCTCATGTTCATGCTCATGCCCATGCGTGTGTGTCCACCAACAGTTCCAGCGCATGCAGGAGGACTGTATCTTGGACCCCTCCGCCGAAACCAAGCGGCTTCATGACCTCCACATCCAGGCAACTTCGATGGAGTTCCCTGGCTTCAGTTTCCTCCACGGTTACCGCTCTGGTGGCCACTTCCTCGATGTTCAGGAGGCTGGCGGTGTGTGAGTGCTGCACAAGCTCCTCACACAGGGTCGAGCAGTCGGAGTTCGTTGTGTTTGGGCTGCATGAGGATCTACCAGATGGTACTGGGGATTCGAGTGTCATACGTAGCTGTCATTGTTGTTGGGCATCGCAAAAGAAAACGGAAATGGTATCATGTGAAGCGCTGCAATTTGTGATTAGTTTCATAAATATGCTTCTTCCGCGTTGCGGTGCGTGGTGGTCACTTTGGATGCAGGCCACAGTTTGCGGACGGTATCGGGGTGTGCGGCTCTGCGAATGGCCCACAGCACCCCAGAATGATATCCACACTGTGTACGATTGGTTAGATAACGTGTCCGCCATGAGCGAGGATGCTGGTGCGCAGGTGTCAGAGTGGCAGCAGGGCGAAAGCGTGAGGGACACTGTGGGCGCCGCCGCTGATGCGGAAGCCATGGGGGCTGCTGGGGTAGATATGGACCCGTCCCACGGGTGGTCTGACGCCAACAACCCCTTTGACAGTACAGAGGGTGGATACGAAACCGGTGTACCCGGCCACAACCCGGAAGGTGCTGCGGAAGAACCCGCTGCAGGCGGGGAGGATGGTGGCGCGTACGATGCGTCTGAATACGATGCATCTGAGCTATACAACGACGACGACGACCACGATGACAGCGAGAACGCGCCAATTGACGCAGCTGTTGGTGCAATGAATGCTGCCGTTTTCGACGCTGGCGCTGGCGAGGACGCCCCTGTTGGTGTTGATGGGTCAGCGCGTGAAGGCGCTGCCGCGTATGGTGCTTCCGACTATGACGCCTCTGCCTATGATGCTTCCGCATACGATGCGTCAGAGTTGTACGAGGATGATGGCAGTGAGCAAGAAGGACATTGGGCGAATGCGCAGGATGGGGCTGATGCTCAAGAGGATGCTTCTGCCAGCGCTATTGCCAGCGTGTTGCCACACGAGCCTGAGGAGGCAAGCCTGCCTGAAGAATCTTCAGAGCAAGACAACAACCACTCGGCATCACATGATCCTACCGGTTCCATGACGGCGCATGGTGTTGGGGTGGGTAGTGACGTTGCCGCCTACGAAGATGGTGCCGGTTCCCAAGAGGTGGCTCCAAACGATCCATCCGATGAGGCCGCCGGTGATGAACCGCCATCGAACGATCAATACGCGTCGTTTCCATACGAAGGGGACGTTGGTGCATCCGAACCAATGGTTGAAAGTGTGGAAGCACCAGCAGTGCCAGCCAGCGATGTGTACGTTGAGCCAGAGCACGACTCCAGTGCGCAATACGACCCAGAGTACACAGCAGAGCAGTCATATTCCGGCGTTAGCGCGGGGAACAACACCGGGTATGATGACCCTGCGGTGCACGACGACTCTGCCGTGTACGAAAACCCTGCCGCGTACAATGATCCGACAGCATATGACGACTCTGCCCCTGCTGATACCGGACCTGCCGAGGAAAGTGACGCAGCTCAGTATGCTCAGTATGGTGACGCAGCTCAGTATGGTGATGCTGCCCAGTACGGTGATGCTGCCCAGTATGGTGACGCTGCCCAATATGGTGACGCTGCCCAGTATGGTGACGCTGACCAGTATGGTGACGCTGCCCAGTATGGTGACGCTGACCAGTATGGTGACGCTGCCCAGTATGGTGACGCTGCCCAGTATGGCGACACTGCCACTTCCGGTGAGGCTGCCGAGTATGGCGGTGCTGCCACCTATGGTGACTCTGC
>Ga0213833_1001385_pt1 | contig 17528 bp, 13 predicted proteins | sample SWATP21_FD_160575 | JGI IMG/M metagenome (GOLD analysis project Ga0213833, IMG submission 160575) | Coastal seawater microbial communities from Marineland, Florida, United States - SWA TP2 #1 | ecosystem: Environmental > Aquatic > Marine > Coastal | place: USA: Florida | collected 2016-08-14
AAGAAGCTAGACTTCAAGCTGAAGAAGAAGCTCGGTTGAAGGCTGAACAGGAGGCTGCAGAAGAAGCTGCTCGTTTGAAAGCTGAGGAAGAAGCTAGACTTCAAGCTGAAGAAGAAGCTCGTTTGAAGGCTGAACAGGAGGCTGCAGAAGAAGCTGCTCGTTTGAAGGCCGAGGAAGAAACTAGACTTCAAGCTGAAGAAGAAGCTCGTTTGAAGGCTGAACAGGAGGCTGCAGAAGAAGCTGCTCGTTTGAAGGCCGAGGAAGAAGCTAGACTTCAAGCTGAAGAAGAAGCTCGGTTGAAGGCTGAACAGGAGGCTGCAGAAGAAGCTGCTCGTTTGAAGGCCGAGGAAGAAGCTAGACTTCAAGCTGAAGAAGAAGCTCGTTTGAAGGCTGAACAGGAGGCTGAGGAAGAAGCTGCTCGTTTGAAGGCCGAGGAGGAAGCTCGAATGAAGGCAGAGAAGGAGGCCGCTGAAGAGGCTGCTCGGTTGAAGGCAGAGAAAGAGACTGTTGAGGCTGATCGGTTGAAGGGTGAACAGGAGGCAGCTCAAGCACAGCTGAAGACACAGATAGCGAAGCAACAACAGGCGTTCGGGACAATTCCATTCGATGGTGAAGACAGCAGCAGTAGCAGCGACGGAGGAAGGGCCAGGGCTGACAGTGATGCGTCTGCTGACGCGCTACTTGCAGCACTGCAAGCGTTTGATAGTGGAGCCGTTCCGTCTCACCACGTGGCAAGTGACAGCGCAAGCGATGCTTCTTATGATGATGATTTTGAGGACGATGTGTAGCAGGCAGCAACAGCAGTTCAATGTGGGTGCTAAAAGATTCCTGATTGTTACAGTATGCAAACCCTGCAACCGGAACAGCACCACGAAGACAGGGCGTGGCACGCGAAGCAAACGGGAAAAAACAGAAGACAGAAACAACACCCGCGAACTTGAAATGCAGCCAGGGATGTTTCGTAAGCAACAGCTGCAGTGGGAGTGAAACACATCACCACCACGACGCTGGAAGCGGGGGGGAGGAGCATATGACGAGCAACAAGGGTGCCACGCTCGGGCTACACTTGAGCAGGCGGGCTGGCGTGCAGCTCAACGCCGGCAGCTGTGCCGTTCCTCTCGCCCGACGGTGCCAACACCCGGGCTCGACAGAAGGGTAGTGCCGTCCATAGGGACATGAACGCCAGCGTGATGAGCAGCCAACTCACATCCGCGCCACACGAGTCATGGCCGCAAATGCCGAGGTCCGATCCAACGACCCCAACGAGCACCGTGAATGCAACCAATACAAGCGAGATGCCCAGCAACAGTAAACTGCGCAACCGCAGCTTGCGGGCAGCTTCCATGTGAGCCGCACCTCCTGAGGGACCAGCGGGCATGTCTGTTGGTTGTGCAAGCGCGGGATGTGTGCAATGCAATGCACCGTGGCAGGTCAGGGAAGTACGTGCGAGCGACCAGGAGCACGGGGCACACACAGCATGCAGCTCGTTCACTGCGACCGTCGTACGTACACGCATGAGCTGTCCAGTGTGTCCAAATCTCGACGGAGGCACCCATGGCTGCCAAGCCAGACGCCGCAGCCATTGCAGCTGGCAACCAGCGGGGATCACGTTTGGGTGAGTCCACAAGGGGTGCTACGATGTAGGCGGTTGCCGCTCCCGACGCAATGCACAGCCACGCCAGCGGAACAATGAGCTTCAGCGCGTCGCAAAAGCAGCGACCACTGCAGCAGTACCGGGCCATCGTGACGGAGAAGAGCACAGCGAACACGGGCAGGTGCGAAGACAAAACCACAAAAGAAACAACAACCTCTGCCTCCAACACCTGCTGCTGCTGTCGTTGCTACGTCGTGTGGCTGTTGCGCGGTTGCTACTGCTGCCGCAAAAGTGAACACGGAAGCCAAGTGTGGTGCTCAGAAACACGTGGAGCATGTGGGGGTCATTTGTGAACGCCGAAGAGGCCAACACGCACAACAACTGCAACTCTTGCCGTGCAAGCACTGCACTGCGAGTTTCTGTGCGTTCCATACCACAGGGCTGATCAGAACCCACGCAGAACCTTTCAAGTGGCTTCCGTGCGGTATGATGGTGGCGCACCAACCACCACCGCAGCTGCAGCCGAGATGTGTCACGATGCAATCAAGTGTGGCGGCGTGGTGACAACATCATGTTGATGTATTCATCATCCATCTCGTCATCCAGGGCATGTGTGACCCAAAACGCACCGAAACTCGCACCGAGATACGTCCCACTGCTGCGAGGCTTGTCACCCATTCGGGAGCGCGTGTGGGTTTTCGGATGTCCCGCCAACAAGAAACTTCAGAGCGGAGGTGGCTGAAGGGCGAACGTGGCGCAGTTGAACCGGTGTGTTGCGCCTGCTAAACACGCGCGCCACCGCTTGGCTTTCTGCCACCCAGTCAGCTGGAGACGGCTGCAATTGCAGTCGTGGCTTGTCACCCGCCACATCAACCGATATGGCGTCCAATCCCCACAATGACAGCCACAATACGCCCCCGCGCCAAGCCAGCCAGGCCCAGCACAGCCGCCAGACGACGTCAGCGGAACCGGCGTCCACCACCCATCATCATCCCGTGGCCACAGCCGCAGCGCTGTTCTCTGTCGAGCAGCTCGCGGCGATTCAGGCCATGATCGCAAAGGGCGGCATCACAGCTCTGCCCTCCACCACTGCCGTCTCCTCGCCACCACGGCAGCCCACCGTGGTCTACGCTGGTCGTCCGTTCCCTGCCAATCCGCCGCTTTCCTCCACACTCGCACGCCCATCGGCACCGGCACCTGCACCGCCGGTACCACCACCGACACTCGCACCTGCACCGGCGCCTACGCCTGCGCCTGCGCCCGCACCTGCACCTGCGCCAGGGTCGGTGTCCGCGGCACCGGCTTCCCCAGCGCCGGCGCAGCAGCCTGCCCTGTTCCGACGTGTGAGTGACGACTTCGCGACTGCGGCAATGGCTGGGGACGCACGTCCGGCCCATTCCATTCGTTTGGTGCGGTCGCCGCCACCGCCACATGGCCGTGGGTACTCTGCAAGCTCCGCACACGCAAGCACCGACACGAGCACATGCGCTGGCACCGGTCGCTCGAGCGGGCATGGCATGGGTGGTGATGGTGGTGGTGGCATTGGTGGTGATAGTGGTGGCATGCGTGGTCGTGGTAGTGCCGCTGTCGTACCACCGTCACCCGCCCCAGCTCACATGGTGCCATTTCTATCCGGATTAGCCCCACAGCTGGCCACACCTGCGTACCGCTCGCACCCACAATCCCGCCGCCATGGCCATGGTGGTGGTCACGGCAGCGTCGCTGCTGTGTTCAACTCGTATGGGTCTCCCTCAACGCACAGCGGCGACGGCAGCGGCGACGTCGGTGACGGTGCTTCATCCCACACCACACGCACACGGCAGCTGTGGCGTGCCGTGCTCGAGGGTGGTGCCGCACCGATCGTGTACAGCCCGTTCCTTCGCGCGTCGCCACTCCACACGAGCCACTCTACAGGTCGGCAGGTGGGGGGAGGTAGTGGCAGTGGTAGTGGTGGAGGAAGCGGCCGGGGAAGGGGCAGGGGTGCGTCAGCCACGGCGACGGGTTCACCTCGACGCACCACGCCACTGCCAATGCCACTGCCACCGCCACTGCCACGGGTGGTGGACACAACGGCGGCGCTCAAGGCTGCGCTGCGACACCAACGCTTCGACGCATTTGTTGCGGCCGCGGTGTCGGATGCGGCAGTGGACCTGCAACGGGTGCTGGTGGGGACGCAGGTGGCGCCGGGGTTGCTGCTCAAGCTGCACGCCGGTCGTCGTTCCAGTTACCTGCTGACGAGCGGGGAAACGGGTCGTGAGGAGGCGTTGTGGGTGCTGTACTTGCGGTGTGTGTTGTTCCACCTGCTGCAGGCCGCACCCGATTCAGACCCCGGGCACCAAACACTGCATGGCGCCTCGTTCCGCGCCATCATGTGCGCCCTGCCCACCAACCCTGCGCGGGCGAAGCACCTGTTCCAAGAGGCGTCTCGGCTTGTGGGTGTGGTGTGCGAACGGCGAATGGGCTCGGCAGCGGTCCCTGGTGCTGGTGCTGGTGCTGGTGCTGGTGCTGGTGCTACTGCTACTGCTGCTGCAGCGGCCACACCCAGCCGAGGTGGCACAAGAGGGGGAACACGAGCGGAAGAAGAAGAAGAAGAAGACGGAGGAGGAGGAGGAAGAAGAAGAAGAGGAGGAGGAGATGGGGAAGCGAGGGACATGCGGGGAAGAGGAGGGGGGACGGGGGAGGGTAGCGGTGGCGAGCCTCACAGCAAGGTGGAAGAGGAGGAGGGCGGCGAGGGGGAGGAGGAGTCCAGCAGCGGTGCTCGAGGTGATGGCACCTGGGCAACGCCCTCCACAACCACGACGGGCACAGGGACTGTTCCTTCAGCATCCTCACCGCACCAACAGCGGCAGCGACGCCAGCAGCAGCAGCAGCAGCAGCCAGGGCAACAAGAGCAGCGTGGATTGGTAATGCCACAGAAAATGGCGGCATGCGTGTCACAGGCAGCCACTGTGGAAGCGGTTGCAGGGTTTCTTTGTGCCAAGTGTGGGCGGTTGCTGTCTTGGGATGGCTGTCCTGTTCACAGCCCTGCAGCAGTCGCTCGAGCAGAGGCAATCGCGCATGCCAAAGCCGAAGCTCGGGCTGAAGCTCAGGCCCAAGCTCAAGCTCAAGCTCAAGCTCAAGCTCAAGCTCAAGCTCAAGCTCAAGCCCGAGCAGCTCGTGTTGTGTCGGGAGAGTCCGTCCATCATGTGGGGAAAGCAGACGTGGAGATGCGTGGCATGCCTCGCCATGGGCATGCCGGCGATGCGAAGTCCATGGCCAAGGCATTGCTCGGAGACCACGACGACGTGTACGCCCAGATTCAAGAGGGCGGTGCGGACACGACGCAACAACTCATCACTGCCGCGCCCGTGTCAGTGTCACTCACGTTCCCGCGTGACCCGCGCTTGCTCCGCCCCACAAGCGGCACAGCCAAACCCAGCGCCAACGCACCGGTCTCGAAAACCAAAGACCGTCCCTCCCCGTCACACCTCGCCCAGCCACAGCCCCCACAACCGTACGGTCGCATCCGAACCTCGTCGCTGAGCGACCCCTCTGCGCCGCTGCGGAAGGATGACTCGGCGCGCAGTGTTGCATCCGCAGCACCACCCCCCACCACCACCATCCCGTCGTCTGCGACTCCCCCCACGGCCACACCAGACACGTCGTTGCGCCAGTTGTCGCCCCGGCGCAAAGTTACGTCGCCGCCGCCGCCACCGCCCTCTTCGGCAGGAGTGGCGCACAACACCACCGTGGTGCATGATCGTGTGAGCACCTCACCCACGCGCCGTGACGCCACAAAGCCCCAGCACCAGCACCAGCACCAGCACCAGCACCAGCACCAGCACCAGCACCACCAACGACAGCGTACCATCCCTGCCCACACGGACGGGGATGTGGAGGGGGGTGGAGCTGTGCGCACTCGGTCGATGCGCGTCCGCGCGCCGTCGCTGGGTGGCAACACCGAATCGTTGAGCAGTGTCCAAGAAGGCGGCCGCGGTTCACACGACGGTGGTGCATACGACGGTGGTGCATACGCCAACAGCGGTGGTGCATACGCCAGCAGCGGTGGTGGTGGTGGTGGTGGTGGTGGTCGCGGCGGCAGTGGTGGTGCGGACGCGACATGGCTCCTGCGGGCGCAAGACTTGACGAGCTCTGTGACAGAGCTGGAGCGACCGCGGTTCGTCTCCATGCAGCTGCGGCGTGTGCTGGAGCCGTCGTACGGCCCGGGCACGAAGAGGGTGCTGCGCGTGGTGCAGGGGCTGCGGGGGCAAGCCGTGGTGACGTCGGCGTTGTTGAAGCGCCTGCTGGATCGGGTGGGGGAGCGAGGCTTTTGCCGGTGTGCCTCGCCCAAGCAGCGGGCGTACACGCTTGAGCGCCACTTGGCATACACCTTTGTGCGTGCGGCTGAACAAGCGCGGGTGCACTACAGCCCGCCCGGATCACACCATGCGTACGTATGCGTGCTGTGCATGCCTGTCGTGTGGTTGGTTGGTTGGTTGGTTGGTTGGTTGGTTGCGTTGCGTTGCATGCGTGGCGGTGTGCTCGGCTTGTGCTGGTGCATGGTCGGCGTGGACACATGGTTGCATTTGTGTTGTTGTTGTGTGTGTGTGGTTCAAGGACGCAAGCACACGGTGCACTGATGTGGCCAATGCGCCGTTTGTGTGTCGTGTTGTCGTCTCGAACCGACCCATGCAGGTGGATGGTGTTCCACACGGGACTCAGCACACCCCTCGGTGAGTCGCTGTACCTGTACCTCCAACGCCGGCGAGAAACGTCGCATGGTCACGAGCCGGGGCGTGTGGTGGAGTCGTTGCGGCTTCAGCGCCAACAGCGTGTCGTTGGTAGCGTGGTGTGGTGGAAGCGAGGCAACGGCGAGATCGCCTTCGCTGGCGCCGGCGGCGAGCACATGTATGTCCACTACTCGCAGCTGTGCATCGCTCGTGGGGGTGTGCAAGAGTTGGAGGTGGGCCAAGACGTGGAGTTCAGTGTGGAAGCGAACCCGGAGAAGGCTGGGTGTGTGTGGGCTACATGCGTGACACAGCCTGGCGGCACGCCACTGCCTGGTACGTGCCGCAAAGCTGGCTGTGGAGGGGTGTAGGTGTGGGTGGGTGGTTGGGTGGGTGGGTGGGTGGGTGGGTGGCTCTGCTTATGCACTGGTGCTGTTGTGTGGCTCGTCGTGGTGCTCTGTACAGGTGCCACCAAGCGGTTCTTCGGCAACGAAGAGAGTGTGGTAACGGGGGCGGAGCTTGACACTCGACATCTGGGAGTGTTGTCCAATGATGTGCGCCGTGCCACGTTTTGCCATCCTGCCGATCCCCGCCTCAGGTCGGTCGTCGTTGGTGTGGCGCGCACGTGCTCCCTTTTGGTGTTGTCTTCTTCCTTTCTGCCAAGCACTGGCTGAAGCCGAAGCACTCACCCCTTGCCTTGCTTGGTTCCCTTTTTGTCCTGTCTTGTCCAGTTTCGATCCCAGCGCCAAGGTGATTGGGAACTGGAAGCACATTGCCGAGGAAAACTGGACGCGCATCGTGACCGCCATGCGGCTGGATGAACTCAACCCGAGCTTTTCCCATTCCTCCACCCGCATGTCCACCTCCGGACGCCCCGTGGAAACCGGGACCCCAGCCGCTGTCATGGAGATGGCCAATCGCATCGAGGCTGCCATGGAAACCGCTCGGCGCCTCGCGAGGGACGATCGGTTTCTCGTCGTTCCACAGTACTACTTTGCGCAGGTGTGCATGGTGGTGGTGGTGCCCGTGCGGTGTCCGTGTGCGTGTGTGTTGTTTCCTCGAGGCTGCCACCTCGTCGAAGCTTTGAACGTTGCGCCTCTCTCTCTCTTGTGGTGACATTGTGCTTGTGTGTGTGTGTGTACCATAGGTCCCTGCGATTCCAGAAGACGCGATCCAACAGGGGTTGGAGCCGGAAAAGGTGTACCAAGGACAGCTTCAGCTCCTCATGCCCCTGTACATGAACGGACCGGATCAACCGCCGCCACTGTGTGTGACGATGGTCATGCAGACTCCGTTCACACACCCCCCCAGTTACCTGTGCTCCACCATCCTCACCATGAAGGTTTGTTGGGTCCTGCTGCTTGGCTGGCGGCTTTCTCTGTGGCTCTGTGCTTGGGAGGTGGCTTGGGTCCGAGATGGATGTGCGCTGCGCTGCCAAACACCCTTGCTCACCACGTGGGTGCGTGGATGTGGTTGTGTATTGTTACCGTCCCTGGTGGTTTGTTTGCCGTTTGGTTGCGTTGCAGATGGCATGGAACAACGCTCGCCTGGTTTCTCGACTTCCCCTCGGCCACTGGCTGGAAGTGGGTGGAGTCGGCATGCGTGCCACCACGGAAGCCGCACTTTCATCGGGCCGGGCCCTGTCCTCGACCACCACTCCCCGCCCCCACACTCGTTCCTCCCCCTCCTCGTCCTTGGCCATCCCACCTCGACGCACACCACACATCGCGTCCAGTAGCACTGCTGCTGTTGCAGGCGGTCATGGTGGTGGCGGCGGTGGTGCGGGTGCTCAATTCGCCGGCTCCGGTACCCAATTGGGTGGTGCCACGTCTTACCTGTCCACAACCACGGCCACTGCCACCGCCTCGTCCAGCGCGGTGCCCAACCCCACGCGTACGCCTCCCCGCACGGCGTACAACAAGGTGACCAACACAGGTCCCAACTCCAGTGGCGGTTATGCACCATCATCGTCGCACATGGGCGTGGCATACTCACAGCACCACCCTGGCGCATCACCGTTTGCTGCGGCGCATACCACCCAGGGGAGTGGCGGCGGCGGCAGTGGTGGTGGTGGTGGTGGTGGTGGTGGTGGTGGGAGCAGTGGCTCCCATGTGAATCCTGGGGGTGGAAGCGCCCGAAGTCCGCAGCTGATGAATCCCCACCACAGCGTGTCGAGCACGAGAGGCCATCCCCACTACACAAGTGCAGACGCATCATCGACTGCGTCGCCTGCTGTCAGGCATGGCCATGCCCCCACGAGTGGGGGTCCGCAGGCGGTGTCGGTGATGGGCCAGGCTTCGATAGCGATGGAACCGCTGCACCTTCAGTATGGACGCGTCACCACTTGGCAGGGCTCCCACGGCTACATTCTGTGTGACATGACGGGCGAGTCCACGTTCGTGCACATCTCCGACTGCCCCAACCGCATGGCGCTGCGTGTGGGTACGGTGGTACAGTTTGCCCAGCAGTACAACCCCCACGCAGGGAAGATGAAGGCGACACATGTCACGGTTGTGCCCCGGCCTTCGCTGCACGTGACCGGGGAGGTGGTGCAACGTCGCGGCAAGGCCTGGGTTGTGGCACCCGCGGTGGCGCTATCGTCATTCCCTGCCCGCGCCACGTTTTACGTCCACCCCAAAGAACTGCGCCGCAGTGGTCATCATGCCTCCGCGCCCATGGCCCCCATGGCCGTGGGTGCGTCGGTCATGTTCATCCCTGGGCGATTCAAATCACGGAGTGGCGCCCGTGCTGGCGGCTCGGGCGACACCTCGCTCGTGGCGCGTGATGTCTACGTCACAGCCCCTGCACACCAGACCCACCACTGGGGGCATCGATAGCTGCAGTGCAGTCTGGCTTGCAGGTGAAGTCACTCTACTGTTGGCTGGGGCCGTCGTTCAATGTAGGTGTGTTGTTGCCCCGACGTGAGGTGCGGCAGTTTGTGATGCACGCTGTTTGTACCACTGCATGGCACCTTGGGACGTGCTGCAACCGCATGCTGTGCTCCGACAATCATCTCAGCCGGACCACTGGCTGCACCGAGCAGGGAGCTCCTCTTGTACTCTTGTACTCTTGTACTCGTGTAGCGGAATACGTGGGTGCGTGTAGGCGGCCGCTTTTGTCACACAGATATGTCACTATTACGACCTTTTGCTCCAATCTTTTTGGCACAAGTTGCATGCCAGGCCTGCGGACGTGTCCACTTCGCATTCCATCGTTCCCGCACCCTTCACTGTGCCTACACCATGAAAACGTTCGCTTTTGTCGCCATCTTGTGCGCTGGTAGGTTGCGTGTGGCGGTTATGTGGCTTCTGGGCGCCGGTGTGACCTGCTGTGTGCTCCTGTATGCGTGTGCGCTGCGTGTGTGTCCAGTTGCGTGCGCCGTGACAGCGCCTGCGGCAGCTAGCTATTTTGAGCTGCCGTCTGCATCGGACCATGCCCGGCACCTGGCCGAAGTGGGCCACGCCTTGGCCAATGGATGCAAGCTGACTGCAGCGGTTGCTTGCGCGCGCGAGCAGAATGACTGCCTGGGCAACCTGCACAACCACAACCGGGTGCGGGATGTGTGGGGGGTGCAGGGGCTGCGTTGCGCAACAACACTGACATACGTGTTGTGGGGGTTCCATTCCACAGACTGCTGCATGCCTGTGCTTTGAGTCGATGGGTTCCTGCTTGCACGCTGCGGGTTGCTTGAACGGCACCAACGAGGTATGTGGCGTGTGGGGGTGTGTTGGTGCCTTGATCCGACTGCTGCTATTGCTATTGTGTGTGTCATGTGCGTCTGCGTTGTTGTTTGTGACCGTGCTTGACATGGGTGACCCTCCCAATGTCTCGCGTGTGCAGGACCTCCACCAAAACTATTGCACCAACGGAGACGCCTACTGCTGCTTGAACCGTGGTGATTTCAACGGCTGCGGGCAACGTGCCGACTTCAACGGCACCGAAATGTGCCTGTGCGAGGATGGGTACAATGGCATGCACTGCAACTCCACCAGCGCCACCGTGTGTTCCACTGACCTGAGCAAGTGCAACACGTGCTCGACCTGCTGCAAGGACTACTCGCAAGCCACCTGCGAGGCATGCACTGTGGACGAGTGTGACGATGTGAATGTGTGCACCAACGTGCCCGGCGAGTGCAACGTGTGCTCAGCGTGTTGCAAGCCGTACTTGGCAGGTGACCGCGATGACTGCAACCTGTGTGTGGAGGAGGAGTGCTGAGTCTGCGAAAGGGGAAAGTGACTTGGGAATTGAAAACAAAAACGCAATAATTGCCAGACAGTGTTGTTGTTGTCGCGCCATCCCATCCGTATGCAGCGTGCACTTGCATGATGACAAAGCACACGACACACCAGCCCCAACGAATTCACTGGTTGGTGCCAACTACATGGCGGCCAACACGAAGCGTTCAGACAAGCAGCGGGGGCATGCTGATTCTTCTCGGCGAATGCATGTTTCGTGGAAGGTGTGCAGACAAGGAAACACTTTGACACTTGCAACTTCGTGCCCTGCAACCCATCATGAGTGTCGCATTCCAGCCACGTGTGAGTCACAGCAGCAAACGTCATCTTCATACCCATGCGCGCGCGCGCACGCACACACACACATGCACACACACAACACACGTGCGCGCACGGTGACACCCATCCACCCACAGGCACACACGAAAAGCACAACAACAGCCACAACCAACATCACAACAACAACACGAGCAGTTGTTGCGAGCGTGCGAGCGTGTGCGTGTGTCCGTCCGTGAGTGCGTGCGTACCTCCAGGTGAGCACCCCATGGCGACGCCACACACGGTGCAGGTCTGCGACGGCAACGGTGTCCGAGCACCCCACTGGCCTGCACCATGCTCCAGGCGCTTCGGCAGCGCTGAGGCGTGGTTGAATCCCAGATGGGCATCGATGGCACCCGAATGCAGCCGCGTGCCGGTTGAGGCTGTTACGGCTGTTGCGGGTGTTGCGGTTGCAGTGGTCGGGGTGGAGGGAGCCTTGGGGGCGACAACAAAGTGTCGAGCCGCGTCGATCAGTGCGCGCACGGAGGGGCCCTCACGCACACCCGCGTCGCCTTCGTCATCACCGTCGCTGCCGTCGTCACTGCCCTCGATATAGCCACCGTATGCGGCGCGCTTCAGGCCATGACAATGCTCCAACATCTGGTCTCAAAAGAAAACGAAAGAAAAAGAAAAAAGAAAGAAACGAAGGAAGGAAAAAAATGGAAAACAAAGTCAGCACAAGGTCACGCCCATGCCCCAACACCGCGACACGCACCAACAACGACTTCATCTGCGGCGGAATGTAGTTGGAGCGAGGTTGCCACAAGTACGAGTCCACCGCCTGCACCACATCTTCCGCAAGGGTTGCAGCCCTACTCCACACCACACCGGCCCACAAACACACCACGTGAGACGTCAAACCTCTCGTGCACAGCAAGCCACGCCTCTGCCGGCATTCACACAGACACAGACACACGGGGCGCACGCACGCACGCACGCACCTCATGTTGAGCATGGCGCTGTCCACGAGGCAAGCAAACGCTGAACGATCGGGCAGCGCCTCCAAAAACGGACCAGCCGCCATGAGGACACGGCATGCCCGTTGTGGCCCCACCACACGGTTCAGCCACCCCACCAGCATGCCCAGCACGTGAGCGTCGCGGCTGTCAACCGTTTCTGCCGCTGCGCCAGGCAGCAATGCACGACGACTGTGGCGGTCCGTCCCCGACTGCTTCGCTTCCTGCGCTTTGCGAACGGCACTGCGCTGCGCCAGTTCGTGCACGACTTCACGCAGCACCACTGCGTGTTCCGAGTCACGAAGTTGTTCCGTGTCGACACGGTGCCCGACGCCTGGCACCATTGGCACCATTCCAGCAGCCGTTCCAGCAGCACCGGCGCTGCCTGCCAAACCATATGCCACCTCCAACGCCGACAACAACGCGCCCATGACAGCTGCTGTGCGGTTGTCATCGGGCTGGTCCAACGCAAACACCACGACGCGGTGCCTGGCAGCTGCACCAGCGGCATTGAGAAGGGAAGCCGGAGCAGCGGTTCGATTGCCGGCATGCAATGCAAACGATGATGAGCTTCGTGATGCATGCTGTGCCCCATTCGCACTCGATCCAGCACCTGCACCTGCACTTGCACCCGTCCTTTCACCAGCACCACCGCCGACCTGTTCACTGGCACGCACGTCTTCACCATGCGCTGCTGCGTTGATGGTGGTGTTGCTTGCTCCCAAACGCCGTGGCACAAAGGCCACAACATTGGTTGAGGCTTCCGCTTTAGTCTCTACATCAGCATCAGCATCAGCATCATAATTTGCTGGCGAGTGGGATGCTGGCAGGGCAGCCGTTGCAATGTCCCGCAAGTCGCACATCACAGTGGCATGTGGAGCGTGAGCCGAGCGACACATGGCTGCCACGTCTTTGGCGTCACGACGCGACACATCAGGCGACAGAATGGCTCGCATCAACAGGGCATCGCGAAAGGCAGCAGGTGCGATTGGTGGTGCGGCATGTGCCGGCGCGTGGTTCACCGACACTGACCCTCCCACTTCGCGGCGGTCGTGTGCTGGCGCAAGTAAGGCTGGGACGGGCGTGGGAGCATGCAGCAGGACTTGCACCAACGCAACGACCAGACGACCTGTGTTCAATACACTCGCCACACTGCCACGTGCATCCACATCACTGGACGCAGTGTCGGTGCTAAGGCCAGGCGCGCGTGTAACAGCGCTGTGTGCCGTGGCCACCACACCGGCGCCCACACCAACACCCGCACCTGATGGCGCAGCTGCCACAGAATGCACCGCAGATGCGACACCTGTCCCGGCGTGCAAGCCGTGTGCATTGCCCCAGAAAGAAGCCAGCCCCGGTGGCGAAGCGGTGGGGTGAGGAGTGTGGCTGCGAGCTCCCCAAGGCAACGGGGTTGGGGGCGCGACCCATGATGCTGCGGCAGGCACAGAACCGGCGGTGGTAGTGGCGCTAGGCATGGCACGAGTGCCACTTGCCGCAGCTGATGCAGACGCGGACGCGGGCACCGGAGCAGGTGCAGAGGCAGAGGCAGAGGCAGAGGCAGAGGCAGAGGCAGACGCGGTGTTCGCAGTCGGGGAGGTCAAAGGTGGGGAGGCACCAAGGGCTGCGCAGGCGAAGGAGTCGACGTGTGCCCACTGTTGGCGCCACAGGACACCAGCAAGGTACCGCACCGAGAACGTCCAGCGCCATGGTTGCATGGAACGCGCCGCCGTTGTAGTGGTGCTCATGTTGTGAGAGCCTGTGTCTGCGACAGAGACCCAAGACAAAGAAGCCCAGGTAGATGAGGCCGGACCACGAGACGGAACCTGGTCACCTTGGATGGCCTGTCGAGGGAAACAAGCAAACAAAACAACACCCAAGGGTGGCGGAGGGATTAGAAGGACATGCCCCGCACGACGCCAACGTGAAGACTGTCTGCCAGCCACCAAGAGACAAGAGAGCACAAGAAGGCACCCACACGCACCCGTAGTAATGTGGCGTTAACAGCCCACGGTACCACACCGAGTGGCAGCAGCCGCAACGCGACTTCCGCGGCATCCACGGGTGCCGCTTTTGCGAGGGTGGCTACGACGTGCAAGAACGCAGTGACACTGAGCATGGGGTGTCCAGCGGCTGCGTTGTGAGCAGACGGCGACAAGAGAAACTGTGCGGTGGCCGCTCGCAGCGACGCTCGATCCTGTGATGTTTGTGTCGAGGGCAACATGTGCACATTCATACGGGTTTCGCACATGATACAGCAAAAGCGGTTACAAGTAGAAGACGAACACGAATCGGCAGTGCGGCCCGGGAAACCAAAGATGGGCACACAAAACAGACAAGCAGCGACAGGAAGAAGAAGCAAGTGTACACACCTTCGCAGCGGCTGTTACAATCGCTTGGATGCGGCGGGAGATACCAGGGTTGGCTTTACCAGCCGCCTGATGATACACGCACAGTACACAGCGGTGGTTCACAGCACCATTCGAACGTCAGCACCCGCCCGCGTATGCGTTCGAAGGACGTGCGAACACGTATGCACATACGCACCATCCACTCCAACAAGGTGTCATGGAAACCACGCAGCATGCACACCGCCACCACACGATCCACATCTGCGGAAGCCGCAAGATCCGTGGAAAGAAACTGCCGCAGCTGCTGCTCCGTCCATCGATCAGGGATGTCGTTGCCGCCACACCCACGCCCACATCGACCACCCAGCAAGCCGCCAAGGCACTCAAACTCCATCAACGACGTGAGCAACTCGATGCGCTGCACACTGTCACCGTTCCCAGCTGATACTGCCGCTGACGGCGCTGCTGTTGTCGTCGTTGTTGTTGTTGCTGCTGCTGTTGCTGCTGCTGCTGTTGCTGCTGCTGCTGTTGCTGCTGCCATGGTCCGTTCCGCACGCAACCATTGCCGCAGCTCGTCACGCATGGCAAACGCAGCACCGAAACGCCTCGCCGCGGCCAGGCGTTCAAACAAAGCGCGGGTGAGTTGGGCGTGGCTGTGGCTGTTCCGACGGTCACCACTCTCGCGGCATCCATCCTCGCCACCGTCGCCACCGTCGCCATTGACGCCTGCTGCCTCCCCCACCCCACCATCACCCCCACTGCGTGGACGCGACTGCTGCATCGTGTCAGGCACCGCCTGCACCGTCCACTGTGGCGCGGCCCTCAGGCTGGCCTGCAAAAACGCAACCGCACGAGACGGTTCCTCATGCCCGGTGCCATCGCCCGTGCCGCGGCCACGGCCCACCCCATCTGCAGCAGCAGCAGCAGCAGGCACGCACCCCTCTGCCGCGGAGCCCCCGTCATCCGAGCTACCGCCGGCGCCGACGCCGACGCGCAGCGTCGACGCGGCAAGTGCGACGGTGGAGGCACGACGAAGGGCGCTCTTCGCACCGTGCATGAAGGTCGACAACGCCGCGGTGGCGCGTGGTTGCACCGACATGAAACCGGACAAGCGACGGGCCATGGAGGAAGGTGACAGGGATCGCGCGCTTGTTGATCGCCGGCGAGAACGTCGACCGCCATCCACAGCACCACCACTGTCGTCGACCCCACCACCCCCATGGCTCCCATCCCCAGCTGCCTTGCTTGCGCGGCCTTGGAACAGCAGGGTTGCGTCGCTCTTGCCGCGTGCCAGGCTGCGTGTTCGTGCCCCCTGGCTGCGTCGGTGCGTGGATCGTCCAGTGCGAGTTGTGGTGCTGGACCAAGCCCCCGTGTCACTGCCGTCCACACCACCGGTGTTCGAACCGCCCACAGCCGTGACGCCGCCACCATCACCGTCACTACCACCATCGATGCCATCTTCGCGCCCGCCCGCTGCCGCATGACTCTGACTCTGACTCTGGGTGGTGCTGTTGTTCGGACCGATGGCGGCAGCGGCGGTGACGGTGGCTGTGAGTCGCCGGCGTCGCTGCTCCCGTTGACGTTGACGTGCAGCGGCCTCCTCCTCGGCACGCATCCGACGTCGAGCCGCGTCCGCGACCTCCTTGCGACGAGCACGCAGCGCCAGCTCCTCTCCGATGGCCGTCACACGTCGGCGCATGTGTGCTTGGCGTTGGCGCAGCTCCGCAACGGCTGGGTCGAGTTGTGGCTCTTGGGCTGCAGCCAGTGCCGTAGTTCCGTCGTTGTTGTGGCTGCCGTTGCCGTTGCCGTTGCCGCTGCCGTTGCTGGGAGGGGAAAACGGAGCGCCACCATCAATGCGGGAGGCATGTCGGGGCGGCGATGGCAATGGTGCTCGCGAAGCGGCGCCTTGAGTGGTTTCACCATCGCCACCACCACCACCACCACCACCACCACCCGTGTTCATGCGTGACTCCGACCGTGGTTGGCGTTGTTTCCGACCGCGTCGCTTGCGCGCTTCCTGGCCACGCCGTGCCTTGAGTCGTGCACGGGCGTCTGCAACACCAACACTGGTGTCCAAACTGGCACCGGTGGCAGTGTCTGACACACCAGCAACAGTACCTGCACCTGCACCTGCACCTAACCCAGCACCGGCACCAGCACCAGCACCAGCACCAGCACCAGTGTCCACACCGGCACCAGGTGCAACACCCATGCTGGAGGAGGCACCGCTGCGTGCAAGTGACGTTGAAGGCGTGTGTTGGCGGGTAGCGGACGAGAGGTTGGGTGACGGCAAGGGTGTTGAGGAGGAAGGTAGCACACCCACATCCACCACCGTAGCACGGCGTTTCTTTTTCTTTGCCTTCTTCTTGGTTTTCTTCTTGGGTTTCGTGGCGCGTCCTTTGCGGGTGCTCCCTGCTGGTGCTTGAACAACAACACCAAAACAAAACCAAAATCAAGAGAATGATCGGACCCAGTGCGCACACGCAAAGAAAAGAACAAGTACAAAACAAGCAGCCAAGCACGCGGCAAACATGCACCACAAAACACACGTTGCGTATTGCGCGTCGCATGCACACAGGCGAGGCGTCCACAATCACCGTGCAACCACACACAAACACGCGCGCGCAAGCCGCACCTTTTGCATCACCGGTGGTGGTCCTTCCACGAGACCGGGATCGGGGCCGTCGTGAGGTCGCTTTCGATGACGAGGATGAGGACGAGGATGCAACAGCTTTGGATGTCGTGGATCCAGCGCCACGCACATCCACAGCACCATCACCATCACCATCACCATCACCATCACCATTGCCTTGACCTGGGGGCATTGCTGTTGGCGTGACTGCTGGCGCCTGTGGTGCTTCAGGCAGTGGCGCCTGTGATGCTTCAGGCAGTGGCGGTGGCTGCGGCTGTGATTGCTCCGCAGCGGCGGTGTCTTTGTCAGACGGTGATGGAGCCACGATTGGGGCTACTCCATCCACGTCGTTGGTGGTGACTGAGGCGCCGGACTGCGTCGATGCTGTCGTCGACGCCGGTCGTGTGGCGCTCACAACAGTCGCAGTGCTGCTCACAGCAGCAGTCGCAGCATCAACAGCGGCGGACTCTGCCATTGGAGGCTTCGGTACGACGTAGCGTGGTGGGGGTGGGGGCGGAGCGACCAACTTCGTTGCTGTTGCCTCTGTCGCTGTGGCCTCTGCCGCTGTTGTCACGGGCATCGGGTGTGTGGTCGCAGGCGCTGATGCAGCGGTGACATGCGGCTGGTTCGAAGAAGGTGGAGATCTTGGTGCAGTGGCGGCGGCAACAGCAACAGCAACATCACCAGGAGGCGTATCATCGTGGGAAACAGAGGGAACGGCGCTACTGACAGGCGCCGC
>Ga0213833_1001386_pt1 | contig 17526 bp, 25 predicted proteins | sample SWATP21_FD_160575 | JGI IMG/M metagenome (GOLD analysis project Ga0213833, IMG submission 160575) | Coastal seawater microbial communities from Marineland, Florida, United States - SWA TP2 #1 | ecosystem: Environmental > Aquatic > Marine > Coastal | place: USA: Florida | collected 2016-08-14
GGGGCGGGGGGGGATGGCGTACCAACTTTCGACTCGCGGAGTGGCGTCGGGAACAGACGCTCCGTGAAGTTCATGACGACTTTCGCGCTTGACCGAGGTGGCGGAACATACACGATGTCTTCATCCTCGCTGGCGTCCGACCCATCAGGCTCCGCAACAGCATCTTCCTCGGTGAAAATGGAGCCACCAGCTTTCGCAGCACCTGCTGAGTTTTCGGGGTGATCCGGCTGGGGAGGAGGTGTCGCTGTCGTGTCGCGGCCACAGCAGGTGAAGGTGATGGTTGGAGTACGCGGTCAGCAACGAAGCAAGCAACACCAGTGACTGATTGCGGCGCGGACGCACCCTTCGACTCTTCCACGCCGCCCTCCACTGCTGCCGGTGCAGATTCGATAGACGACTCAGAGACGGCGCCGCCCTGTTTCGTTTTCTTTTTGCCAGCGGCGCGCTTTGCCCAAAGTCTCTGTTCCTTGGCGTCCATTTCGTCTTGCACTTTGGCAAGCGCGCGATACACGTCTTGCTGCAGGCGGCAACGACGAGAAGCGTGACGGGGAGATGGTGCGGTGCCAAGCAGGCGCAGCCCCAACATGCACGTCGCGATGTCAGCCCCCACAACGCACCTCGGCCTGTGTTTTTTCCTCCTCCTTGAGGTCCGCGATGTGTTTCTTCTCGGCATCCACCAGGGCCCACTGCACAAACCCACACAAGACAACTCGTCACCACTACGTTGACACGGACAACGCACCACAATCCGTAAACACACCTCTCGCTTCATTGCAAGTTGCTCAGCGTTGTGGCGCGCGTCCTTCTTTTTCTGGGCCAGCGCTTGCTCGCGCTCGGTTTTGGCAACCATCGCCTTGTCACGACGCGCACGTAGGTCCTTCTTGGACAACCCTTCAACCGTCAACTCGGGCCACAAGCCCGGAGTAACCTTAGGCAACACCAACTCCAATGCTCCATCCTTGAAGACAGCCTTGCTGCTTTCGTCATCAACACTGGCGTGAAGGTCCAGCAGCAACAGGTACGGTGCGAAGTTCACTTTCACAAACACGTCTGTCACCACAATGTCCACGGTCTTCCGCGAAGCCCCTTTCAGAGGCACAGTCACAACGACTGTGCTTTCATTGTCTTCCCACGTGTACGTGGCCGACACGGGCATGGTTGCTTGTCTGCGGGAGACACAGTTGCCGACAAGTGCTGTGATGCACCGGAACTGACATTTGCAGCGTTCGTACCGGATGTGTAAAGAAATTTGATGGTTGTGTAATTTCAGTTTTATCATCGTGCCCGATGATCGGGCCCCGATCCATACGGGACCCGTTACGGTCACCCGTATTACGGGTGCCCTCGGCTCTGGTATCAGCAAACGTTGCACCTTGTTGTGGTTGTGGACTCCGCCGCAACAACGTGTGTCACCAGCGAAGCTACAGTATCAGTGAGCGTCGTGAGAGGGGGAAATAGTGCAACTGCAGCAAATCGTGCTTCTTCGTTCTAGATCCAGCAGCACACGCACACACACCATCTAAAGCTGGAACCCGGGGGTGGAGCGGCTCACATCGAGTTCCTCTTCATTCATATCGGCATCAATATCGCCAAAGAGTGGCGTTGACATGTATCGCTCCGCGGTGTCCGGTAGCATGGTCAGAATCGTGGAGCCGGCAGGTGCGGACTCCGCCACCTTCAGCGCAGCTGCCATGGAGGCACCACCAGAAATGCCAGTGAAGATGCCTTCCTTGCGCGCCAGCAGCAAGGAGGTGGCGATGGCTTCGTCGCCCGTCACACGTTGGATGTCATCCACAAGCTCCAACTCGAGGGCTTCCTCCGTCACCTTGGGGATGAAGTCAGGCGTCCAGCCCTGGATCGGGTGTGGGGAAAACGCCTCGTGCGTCTCTGCAGAGCTGCCGTCGGCCTGGCGTGCCTGTTCCTTCCCGCTGGACACCAACGGCGCGTTCTCGGGCTCTGACAGGATGATCTTGATGTCTGGGCGGGCTTGCTTCAACATCTTTCCCACACCTTGCAGCGTGCCCCCCGTGCCGTATCCGGTCACCCAGTAGTCCAACCCACGGCACGCAAAGTCCGACAGGATCTCTGGCCCGGTGGTGTTGGCATGCATGGCTGGGTTCGCCTCGTTCTCAAACTGGCGCGCCAAAAACCACCCGTGCTCCTTCGCCAGCTCCTGCGCCTTCTTCACCATGCCCGTGCCCTTCTCCGCTGCTGGGGTGACGATCACCCGCGCGCCAAGAGCGCGCATGATCTTGCGGCGCTCCACAGAAAACGGCTCGGCCATTGTGATGACGCATGGGTAGCCGCGCTGGGCGCACACCATCGCCAATGCGATGCCTGTGTTGCCGCTGGTCGCCTCCACGACCGTCTGCCCTGGCTTCAGGGCGCCCGTGCGTTCGGCGTGCTCGATGATGCCCAGGGCCAAGCGGTCCTTGACGGACGACAGTGGGTTGAAATACTCGCACTTTGCAAATACGTTCACCCCCTCCGGAGCAAGCTTGTTGATGCGGACCACGGGTGTTCGGCCGATGGTATCCAGAATGTTCTCATGGATGGCGCACACCGGTGCAGCGGTGTGCACGGCACGCACACTCCGTGCGCCGCCCAACACTCGCGTAGAGACCCGTGAAAGCATACTAGTGAATGTCACAAACGATGCTAGTGCAGAAGTGGCGCCTGTTGATGCTGTGTTGGTGGGTAGACGCAGGATGCAAAATAACCGCTGAAGCACGCGCCCACCACATCACGCCGCGCCATGATTCACGCTTTTGGTTGCGTGAAAGTGTGAATTTATCAATCTTTTGCGCGTGACGAAGCCGCGTGACGCGGGTGTCTCAACTTGTGACTCTCAAGCAGACTTGAGCCAAGAGCTCCAGGCGTGAGGCAAACGCACAACAAACAGTGCCCACGTGCAGCGATTGCCATTGAGAGCGCCTGCGTGTAGGAAACAGACGCCACGTGTGCAGGAAATCACCAACGCTGCTGAGGTGCACTTGAGTGCCTCAGAAACAAGGTCAGGTCCTACTCACGATCCTCCAGCATGTGAAGGATGTCCAGGAACGAAGGGCGCTGAGTGGGATCGGCATGCCAGCAGCTCTTCACAACGTTGGCCACCTCTGCGGAGCAGCAAAAGCGTGACACAAGCACAACACCAGGGTGGTCTCGCTAACGAACCTGTGGGTGCCGAATCTGGAATGGCCAGGCGTTTGCCTTCGTTGAGCACAGCCATGGCAACCTGAATCTGATTCAATGACTCGTACGGACATCGGCTGGAGCAAACGAGGCAACACGGGGAGCCGTCAGAAGCAACGAATTCACCACAACAACTGAAACCTTTGACGAGCCAGCCGCTCACCTGGTAAACAGTTCCCAGCATACAACTCCAAAAGAGTACACTGCGAAATTAACCACCAGTGGTCAGACCTCAGTACAAAGGCATACACCACCACCACCCACCATCTGCTTTCTCTGTGTAACGGGCGTTGGCTAAAATCTCAGGAGCCATCCTGATCATACATCACACACCATGACACACAACATGATCAGAGAGCTGCCCATCCATGGTCGTGACCACAACACAGAAGCTTCGTACCACTGGAACGTGCCACAATTTCCCGTCATGGTGGCAGTGTACGCCTTGACACGAGCTAACCCGAAGTCGGAGAGCTGCGCAGGACCAGACAACACCACATGACACAGCGCACGTTAGACTTTTCACACGTCATGGGGACCGTCACGGGGCCTAGTTGCTTCCACGGAACGCACTTTGATCGAGTAGGCCTCATCCACCAGCAAGTTGCCGCTCTGCGCACCGCACCACCAATTGTCACCACACCTCTCCGCTCACACAGCACCTCGGACAAAGACAAGACAGCCCTACCTTCAAGTCGCGATGGAGAATGGATGGCTTCGCCGAGTGCAAGAACGCCATGCCTCGAGCTGTGTCTCGGATCATTTTCAACACAGTGGGCCACGCCAGCCTGGCAGACAGCTCGAGACCGTGATGAATACCAGCAGCCTCGTTGAAACCATCACCAGGTACACAGGCGAGGCGACGCGTACCGGCTGCTTCGTCCATGAAGTACACCCCAAAGAGACCCACGAGGCGCCAACTCGGTCACAATGCAAAGATGTGGCGCCACAGTGCATGCTCCCATGAAGAGAATGATGTTTGGGTGGCGCAGTGCACTGCACACCACAGCCAGCATGGTTTACTTTACTCGTCACACCCCGTGCTGTGCTGTGGAAACTTGGCCACACAGCACAACAACATCAACCCTGCACTGCACGCACCTCAGCACCGCAACCTCGGCGCGGAACTCTTTCACGACGTCTGCTGTCAGCTGCTGGCAGACCAGCATCTTCACAGCCACCGGCGTCCCTGTTGTGTCACAGCCATCAAGGATGCAAAGTCAAATGTTCACAGCGGATACATAGCCCCCCCCCCCCTGTTTTTCTTCTTTTTCTCCCACGAAACGAAACATAGCCGAGATGTACCTCTCCAACGCCCATTAAATACGCGCCCAAACGCCCCCTGACCAATCAACTCCTTGGTCACGAGCTCCTTGTAGGGAATCTCAAAGTCTGTGCGCGGAACTCGACCGTCCTGCAACACACCACCGTCGGCACACATGTCAACAGCAGCGCAGACATAAAACGTGCTCCTGCTCTCCAACCAACCCCAACCCCAACTCCAACCACACGTCGTGGACGGTGCCCATCAAGGTGTGCAGACCGTGTGAAGTGCCAAAACAAACCGAGGCACGAGCCCCACACACGTACCGAGTTTCCGAGCATCGGCTCGTGCCTTCGCACTAACGGCGATCTTGCACGACCGTGTTGCAGGAATCGCGGAAAGGGCACTCCGCCACCTGCTGCACCCACCATCTCACCCGCCGCACCCTGCTGGTTCACCGCTCCGTCCACCCCGTCAGCTCCAGCTCCAGCTCCGGCTCCAGCTCCGGCTCCAGCTCCGGCTCCAGCCGCGTCTCTGGCTCCTACACCTGCAACGGCTTGGGGCAGAGGGGGAGGAGGCGGTGGGTGTTGCGCGGGGGCAGGTGTGGCTTCCACTGCACGCGGGTAACCCGAGGGACGTGGCAGCCCGTCTTGATGGGCCGCGGGCGCGTGGTTGTCGTTGTTGTTGTTGTTGTTGTTGTTGTTGGCGTCGTTGTTGTTGGCGTCGTTGTTGTGGTAGTGATGACGGCGGTCATGGTGGTGGTGGTGGTGGCGCGCATACGCGGCAGCAGCAGCGGCGTCATTGGCGACTGCATAGGCCCCGCCACCGGCATCCACACCAGCAGCAGCGTGATCACCCACACCAGCCGCTTGGGCATGGGGACAGCGTGGCGCAGGAACCGCAGCAGCAGCCGCAGCCGCATGAGGGGAGGGCACAGCCGGCGGTGGTGGCGGGGGCATATGGCCTTGAGGTCGTGGCGGGTAGGCTGCCTCGCGCAAAGCAGGGGCTGCTGCTGCTGCTGCAGGGAGGTGGGGGTGGTGGGGGTGGGGGTGGGGGGGGGGGGGGGGGGGGGGGGGGGGGGGGGGGGGGGGTGGTGGACAACATGAGGAGGCAGGGCGGAGACGTCAGGGTTCATGAAAGTCGATGGCGGGATGGGGGTGCTGCCTGGAGGAGGTGGGACCACCTTTCGTCGGTTCTTGTGGACATACACCGCCCCGGCGGCAGGTCTCAGGACCGCCGCCGCGGCGGCAGCGTGACCAGGACCAGCATGGCCAGGACCCACATTGTGGTGGTGGTGGTGGTGGGTGTTGTTGTGGTTCAGGTTGTTGTGGTGGTTGTGGTTGGGACGGGGTAGGTACATGGGCACGGGTGGTGCGTGACCCAACGAGGGCGCATCAGTCCCCCCACGACGACGCACGTGGGGTGGAAACTGTGACAGACCACCGCCAGGAGCGGGAGTGGTGGTGCTGGCGGCGTGAGCAGCGTGAACGGCACTGGTGGCCAGACCACGATGGTGCCGATGATGATGGACACCGGCCGGTGCCCATGCGTCGTGCAGGGGCTGCTCATCCGTTTTCTTGCCATGACCCAGCCGGTGCTGCCGTGTGCGATGGAGCATGTAGGCTACAGCCGCGATGACGAGCAGCGAAGCCACTACCCAGGCGAAGAACACGTCCTCGCCTGGCTGACCATGCACTCGACTCTGGCGTTCCACGTGCTGCTGCTGCTGCCGCTGCTGCTGCTGTTGCCCAGACGCCGCATCGATTCCATGACGAGGCGCCCCTGGTGGGCGGTACGCTGCAGCCGATCGAAAGGTGTCACACAACACGCACACAGCGACGGCGATTGCGGGGACGAAGCCAGAACGCCACCTCGGGTTCCACTGGGCACGGTGTGACATGGCAACCGCGGAACTCGTGTGCAAACAACGTCAGTACAGGACCCGCACTACGACGCAGACGAACTCCGACGCAGGCACAGCCACCGAAAAGCACAATTAGGGTGCCATCCAACCCAGCGGCTCCCGCTACGATGATCAACCGCAGCTTGAGACAGTCTCGGCAGTTTGCACACTTGAGCTGGGCGCAGTGACGTCAGGACCTGTTTTGGGGTATATATGTGGCGTTTGTCGCCGACGTGCGCGTGTGCAAGTCCGCCAAGTGCCGCACCCTTGTGTGTGCTGCCACCCAATGGCAACGGGGGTTTCACGCCACGTAGCACTGTTGGCTATCCTTATTGTGCTATGCTGTAGTGGTGTTGTGGGTGTCGAACCACAGGGTGGTGCTGCGGGTGCCTGCAAGGTGCAGCTTGCGCCAGCCTTCGCGCAAGCTGGGGAAGAGACGTGCATGGTGTGTGCCGGGTGGGGCGTGTCTTCTCCACCACTGCGTTGTCTCACGTTCCCACGTCCCTGATGTGTCCTCCACGTCCTTGGCGTGGTATGGTTGGTGACTGTGGTCGGTGGCATCGCGTGCGCTGTGTGTTGTGTGGGGGGAACCGGGGGGGTGTTGCTGTGTGCGTTGTGCTCTGTGTGATCCAGGATGAGGCACTGCAGCAAATCGTTGCAGCGACACCTGTTCGTAGCACGCCGCCTTCCGCGTCATCGCCCTTCATTTTCTTTCACGCTCGAAAGTGCGCGGGTACGAGTCTGCGTGCCCACATAGCTACAAGCGCGCTAGCGTCTGGACTGCCGCCGCAACAGGTGCTGGTTCCCGGCGCGCATCCCGTGCGTTACGATGTGTACACCCCCTCCGTCTTGACACCAGCGGAGGCCAGCCGCATTGCAGTGGCGGGCTTTCATATTTCTTGGGGACGTGATGGCTTTCTGGGAGTGCAACAGCCGGTGGCCCCCTCCAGGCACAGGTCGTGTGTCACGGTGCTTCGAGATCCCATAGATCGCGTGGTGTCCTGTTACTACCATCGGTTCTTCTATGGGATCCAGCCACAGCGCCACATGTGGGAGTGGGCCCCCGCGGAACTCATTCACATCTTGATTCACTTTGTCGACCAGTGGGGTGACGGGTGCTTGAACGAGTTGCTGAGAATATTCAGGTAGTTCGCGCAGCGAAACCTGTTGTTGTTGTATTCCCTTCCGCTCTGTGAGCGCTCACTTACTCCTCCCTTCTCGTTTTTGTTTGGTTTGTTTTTTCCTTCCTTCCTCCCTTTCTTTGTTGGCTTTCGATACTCGGTTTGGAGGTTGACGGCAGTGGATATGAGCATTCTGCGGTGATCAATCGCGCCGGTAACCAGGTGCTGTACGGGCAGCCGGCCAGTGAATTGGACACGTGAGTGGTGCTGCGGCTGGGTTGTGCGCACTCTGACAACCGCGCTGGTAGTAGTTACCGTTACAACTGCTGCTGCAACTGCGATCTGACTGCCGTCGTTTTTGTGGTTGTGCAATGCAGTGTGTTAGCCACACGCTCCATTCTGAATATGGCACAGTGTGCACTTGCTGTGTTGTTGCCAGCCGCAAGCCCCAGCAATGACACTTCGTCACATCCGCCACCGCGTTACGATGTGCTTCATGCGTTGCGTCGGTGGCACCCATGGCTTCTCCCGGGCCCGTTGCGGCGTGTTATGCCCAACAAAAACATGCGCCCACAAGATGCGTTGGGGCAGCTGCAAAGGTCCCCGCAACACTGGGAGGTGCTGCAGCGGCTAACAGCTCTCGAAAGATACGTGTACGACGCAGGTCGTTCCATTTTGGAGTTCCAAGATGTGGAACTGAGGAGGAGGCAGGACGCTGCGCAGAATGTTACGTAGTTCCGCTGTGACAAGGTTTTGCTCGGGGTTGGGGGGGTTGGCGTCAGCAAAATTGTGGACTTTTATTTTGGACCACAGCCCCACAATGAGCAAAAAATCTGCAGGGCAACTCCTGCACAACAATGACTGCGGCATCAGCGCATGCATCGCATGAAGCTGTCCCGTCCCACCCGGCACGACTAGTGCTGCGTCCACTGAATGTCCTTGAGGTCGATACCCTCTTGCACCATTTCCCAAAGCGGGCTCATTTCCCGAAGACGGCTCACGTGCTTGACGCACTCGTCAACGGCGTAGTCCACCTCGGCTTCAGTGGTGAATCGACCCAGGCCAAACCGGATCGAGGTGTGCGCAAGGTCTTCCTCCACACCAATCGCACGGAGCACGTACGACGGTTCGAGTGACGCACTGGTGCAAGCAGAGCCGGAAGACACGGCCAGGCCCTTCAATGCCATGAGGAGACTCTCACCCTGCGCCACGCACCCGGAACGTGAGCGGGCGGGCAACCATCACACAAGCCACACCACTGCACGTACTTCCACGTATGCAAACGACAGGTTGACGTTGCCTGGGTACCTGTTGTGGCGCCGTTCGTGGATGCAAATCACACAAGCACGCACGCGCACGCGCACACGCACTTGCGTTGAGTCGACCCCTTCTCATGCAAACCGAGACACGGCCCATACAAATGCGCCTACCGCATTTCGGGGTCGCCGTTGAGAATGACTTGATCGAGCTGGGAATTGATACCGTTGATGAGGCGCTCGGCGAGATGGCGCACCCATGCTTCGTCGCGAACCATCTCTTCGCGCGCAACGCGGCAGGCTTCACCGAAACCCTGTTGCACCGCACAGCCATACAAAGTGTCAGTGTACAGACTGAGCGTGCGGCCTGCCCCCGCTTTTCCCTCCCCCCTGCCATGCTTGGCTTCGCGTACAACGAGCAACACCGCAATGATGATGATGATGATGGTGGTGGTGGTGGTGGTGATGGTGGTGCGACAAACGGCGATTATCGACGTACCACAACAAGCGGTGCGGGGAGCGTGCCGCTTCGAAGCCCGCGTTCCTGGCCACCGCCGGACATTTGGGCTTCCATGCGCACACGAGGTCGGCGACGCACATACAAGGCACCGATGCCCTTGGGACCATACACCTTGTGTGAAGACATTGACATGGCATCGATGTTCATGTCATTCACGTCAATGGGAAGCTGCTTGGCCACATAAGTTACACACGCAACAGATGAATCAACATCAGTGGATGGGCATTCGGGCTCTCTCAGTCACGTCACAAAGCGTCCCCTGCCACGACTCCGCTCCCACCTTGCCAAGCATCTGAGCATTGTCAGTGTGGAAGTACGTTTTGTTCGCCCGGCACATGGCACCGATCTCTTTGATGGGCTGCAGCAAAACAAGAGGGCAAGCGGACACAACAACACCACAACATCATCAAGACATCCATAACATAACAGCCCCCACACACTTCTACACCCCGCACCGTCACGTCACATCACATACCTGAACCACCCCAATTTCGTTGTTGACTCCCATCACAGACGCCACGACCGTGTCCGGCCGCAGCGACGCTTGGAACTGCTCCAGATCAACAATGCCGTTCGTCTGCACGGGCAGGTAGGTGACCTCGAACCCGTTTTGCTCCAGCCAGCGGCAGGAGTCCAACACACACTTGTGCTCCTGCACGTGTGCCACCAGCCCCATGATCATCGCAGCAATGTGAGGGAAGGCAGCGAAGCAGCGCGAGGCAAAGTCCGGAACACCACCCGTACCGTCTGCGTTGTGATAATGTGCTTGCCCTTACGACGAGAGTAGAACTTGGCAATGCCCTTAATGGCCAAGTTGTTGGACTCTGTGGCACCTGAGGTGAACACAATCTCGCGGGGGCTGGCACCGATCAAATCCGCGACGTGCTGCACAACAGCAAGAAACGCGCTCACGTCACAACGGGTGATGCCAGACCAGACCCCCACTGACACCTTGGCTTTCGCCGTGCACCACGCAAACACATACCTTGCGCGCGTCCTCAATCTGACTTTCTGCTTCCCATCCGTAGGAGTGTGTCCGGGAGTGGGGGTTGCCGTACTTGTGCGTCAGCAGAGGAAGCATGGCATCCAGGCAGCGCGGATCCATGGGCGAAGTAGCCTGTTGCGTGACATCGCGTCAGACACAGCACCGCTTCGACAGAAAGGCAACCACGAGTGCCACTCTACTCACTTGGACGTCAAGGTAGGCGGGGCGTCCCTCGATGGAAGAGCCCTTGATGGAGAAACCGGGCGAGAACACGGCATCCGAACCAGCATGAGCTAAAACAGTCTCGGGCACCTTTGCTTCGCTCTTGTACCGCTTGTCTGTGCAGCAGTGCGAAAGCCACACGGTTGGGTACATGTTAGACGAGACACATGAGTTGCAGGGGCAGGGGCACTGCAGGGCGACGCACCCTTGCTCATCTTCTCCACAGGTGTCGACGCAACCGGCTTCACTTGCGAGGACAGCCACCGCTTGGCGCTGACAGATCGACGCACCCCAGCGACCTGTCGGCCCACATGCAGCAGGCGCTGCACATTGATGCGAGACAGCATGGTTGTATGGGGTGGATAGCTCTCCACCAACAAGTCTCGACAGTCCGCGTGCCGTGGGGGCTTTCCGTGAGTAGCAAACAGTGCAACCACGAACACAAAGGCACAAGTAGATGAGTTCAGAAAGTGTGTGGATGTTACCCAAATGCAACAAATGCGAGTACGGGGTCAAAACCCATCAGCAGCACACAGCAGACAAGTGTGGTGCACCTGGTGTGTTCCTTGGTTTCCGGGGCTTAGGTGCAATGGCAGACGAAGAGGGTACGTCAGCAGCTGTGTCAGCTCCAGAAGCCACACCTGTCGCCGATGAGGTGGCTGTGGCAACCGCCACTGCTGACGAGGAAACGGAGGCGCGCAATGCATTGGAGCACAACCTGAAGACCAAAGGCAAGAACAGGTGCGTGCATGGACACACAGCGAGCTCCTCGCTTCCCGTGGGACCGTTTCCAGTCCCCCGGAGAGAGAGTGTTGCTGTGCGCTAGACTTGTATGGTATGTCGTGCAACAACAACTCATTGTCCTGCCGCACGTGTGGGCTGTGCTGTGGCTGTGGTTTGTGGTTGTTGCCGGTGGCGTTCTGCAGCTACTACTACGCCCACGCCAACAACCTGTCGCACCATAATGTGGGGACTCATGGGGGTGAGGTAAGCGTGTGGAGCCAACTGCGTGTGCCTGGCCTGGTCTGTGCTTTGTGTCATGGCTGCAAACGTGACCTTCTTCCACGACCGTGGCAGCCCAAGCTGCTGGCCAAAGCGAAGGAGGACCCCACCCGCACGCCGCTCAAAGTCCGAGCGGTGGAGAGCTACGCGTGGATGGACGGCAAGAAGAGAGTGAAGTGCGTCGTCCGGGGGTGGGGTGGGGTTGTGGGTGGATGGGTGAGGTGGGTGGGTGGACTGAGCCGTGTGCGGGCAGGGTGCTGATCGATTGGGAAGGTGCCGACAACATTCCTGACGACGACTTGACTCTGGTACGACAGTCACAACAGTCTCGACTGTGTGGTGGTACGCGTGGTCCCCACCTTGGTTGCCTGGGTGGCTCAACGAGAGTGTTTGTTGGCATCCCTTGTTGTGTGATGTGATAGACGTGGGCAACGAAGTCTGTGCGCCTGGACATCAAGGTTGGCTCCCGCGTGACCCGTTTTGATTGCCCCAAGCTGAGCGATGAGATCACAGGGGCCAAGCTCATCAAGAAGCCCACGAAGTTTGTCATTAGCATGAAGAAGGCCGACGAACTGACATGGTTCGTGGGCGATATGCATGCTATTGGCTAGCCGGGAGTGGATGCAGCATAACCGTGTGTTGTCGGACAGGTTGAACTTGAAGGAGCAGTAGTGTGGGACTGTGCATTGTGCAACGCAACAAGCAAAACTAACAAACGACAAAGGAGTGCTGCCCCTGCGTTTTGATTATGTCTTTTTCGTGTCGTCGCAAACAAAGTCCTGTGCTCCCGTCCAGCCCAGCAACCCACAGTGCATATGCACACCAGCGTTCGAGCGATGTGTACTTCGGGAGGGGTTTTCCCCATTGCACCACCTTTTCTGTGCCTTTTTTGGTCAGACGAGATGTGATGATGCGTGCAAATGGACACTGTTCAAACCGGTGCTGGCATCAACCTGTCACTGGCCAGCTGTGTATTTTGCTTGCAACCCTGTCCTTCATCCTATCCAGCAACGTTCGCGGGGATTTGTGCAGAGAAACGCAAGCAAACACTACGTTTGTCGTGCCCACACATCCATGGTTCGCTCGGACGACGAGCAAAAAGACAAAAACAAAATCAGCGTAGATGCTTTGTGTTTCGCTGGCAGCACTTGGTGCATTTCCGGCAACACTCGAACATAGCTCGTGGTTGTCTTCACGCCACTGTACAGGGCATCCATCCGGTGGCGACGACGGGAATAGAAACCATGTCTGCACAACCAGCTTTCATCAGCAACTTGTTCTTAGATCGCCGTGATTGAATGAACAGCAAGATGGCGATCATTTGATCTCGAAGTGATCCGGTTGCCGACAAGCGCATGCTCCACACCATCACGTAGATCACAACCTTTACGTCCAGCTGGTCGGTGATGTGCTGCGTGAGAGAACGCCGCAGGTACAATGTACTTGGCGAAATCGAAGTTCTTGGGTCACGGATGTACTCTCAGGAACAACGACTTCGCGCGAACTTTTGTGTACAGTAGCGTGTCTTTAGGTAACACCTTCCGGAGAGCCCTTGTAGCTCATGTTGGGGTGTGAGCTAACAACACTCGATGCTTGTATGTTTGAGCGCATCGTGGCACGTCTGCTTCACGGTCAGCGGACCGCAGCGTCGTGTCCGAGGTAAGTGTCGTCGCTTTGTTGCACACACATATTTGGCAGTCGAAGCAAATCGTCAGACCATAGATGCTTGTCTCTCAGGGGTCAATTTTTCAATGAGCACTGCAACGGCGTGTTTGATGCTATCGTGACCATCCAAACCGACAACTGGCCTGGGGTGTGCCCAGCATTCTGCCTGGCGTAACGGGTGGTAAGTTCCAGCCTCTTGGCTCTGCCCCAAGCTCGTGCCTTGTTGCGTACGTGTGCGCTCAAGCCACAGCATGTGTGTTTTTGAAGAGAAATGTTGCGCACCAGTCTGTAGCAGTGGTAGCACTGTGCTTTCACGACACTCGTGTGAATGCTGTCATGCTTGTGGGACCTGCATTGGTAGTAGTGGTTTCTGGCAGACGTGAATAGGGAACAACGGGCAGCAGCTACGCGACATGCAGAGGCGCTTCGCACTGCGCAGGCTGCAGCAGCACAGGAAGTGGCTGACGAAAAGGAGGCGCTGTGCAGAGGTCATTGCCAATGCCACACGTGAAGCAAGCGCCCGTGAGGGTAAGTTATGCACGCACCCCAGCAGCTCACGACGAATAGGGTGTGGAGGGGCATGTACAGCGTGGTGAATGTTTCGACGTTGCTACTGAGAGGACAAATTCCATGCGTTGTCCTGTACCGTGCTGCAACTCGGGTTTCAAACTTGTTTTGAGTGTGTGTGGATACGCTGCCTCCTCACGGGTTCCACAATGTGTGCCGGATGCGGCGACCTTCGCCCTATGGCTGTTCAAGTGTGTGATGCTGCTGGGAATCATCTGGCACCCGCCACCCCAAGCTACGCGAGACACAGCGTTTCCAGTGAAGCGAAGCGTGGGTGCTCCCAATGAGTGTTTCACGTGCATGTTGTTTCGCTTTGTTTCGATGTGATTTCAGTTTGAAGAAACACAGGGAGCGGTCAAGCCGCCAGCAGCAACAAACTAAATCAAACAGCCCCTTCTACGCTGTCGGCTGTGGGGGCAGCTTGAAAACAGACCGGTGCACCCGGAGGCTGGGATCTGCATCGAATCGTGTCGCGTCGGGCAGGCGCCGCATGGACAGTACCGGCCAGCCAAACTTGGCCACGCTGTCGTCCCATCCAAACACTGGGTGGTCTGGTGTGACCAGGTGCTTTGCGCCGTCTTCTTCCCACTGCTCCCGGGTGTCATACCGAAACGACGGCCCAAACACCACTGTTCCCACGAACCGACCCACCAGGCGCGACTCGGGTGACAGGCGATCCACAAACCGCCCGGCGTGACTATCTGGGTACCTTGACTCAAACAATGCTACTTCACGTCCCACCAGGTCTGCAGGAAGCGCGTAGCCGCGGGTTTCGACGCTCTTTTCGCCCGACAACACAAACGAAGGCCAGGGCCAGTCCATCATCAGGAAGTGGCGGGGCAACCCTGCTGGTGGGGTGCAGTGGTCGACACTTCCAGCCGTGTCCCCAGTTTCATCGCTGCTGTTGTGTGCTTCGCCAGTGGTCGCTTTGCCTGCTGTCTGCTCCACCTCTGAGCGTTTGCACTCCTCTACATCTCCCCCACACGCTACGCTACCAGCATCCGGCGGTGCGGCGGCGTGGTCGTCCCCACTTGAGCGCTCCTTGTTCTTGGTCGCAAGCCACACCCGGCGAGATTCCTCCAAGGTCGCGGTGCCAGGCGCGTCCGGCGCAAACATGTACGGGCAGCGGCGTTCCAGCTTCTCGGTGATGGAGCGGTACCTGTGAACCGAATCTCGTTGGTGAGTCACCGATGGTGACTCGTGTTGGAAACCAAACCAAGCCAAAGCTATCCCCACAACGTACACATTCTCTGGCTCCACTCCGCAATCACGAGTGGCAAGTGCCACGGCAAGGAGGGAACAAAACACAACATCGCCCAACTCGTCTTCCAGCTTGGGCACTATCGCCCCCTCAGTGTTTTCACACGCGTCGCCACCAACAGCAAGAGCACGTGCCTCCGCCTCAGCCTCAAACGATTCATCCCTTACATAGCGCAGCGCATCGGCCACCCCTTTCGACCTTGTCCACGGGCAGCCGTGTGGGCGGGCATCGGCGGTGTCATGCGGGGCGCGCGCTGCTGCGGGATGCAGCCCCGCACCGAACCCGTCCCCCACGAGGGCATCCACCATGTCTAGCAACTTATCCATGGAGCCAGTGTGCATGATGCGCTTGGCCAGCTGCCAGTGGTGCCGCTTGGACATCTGTGCCTGCATTCTGTGCGTCGAACAGAGACCAGATCAGCGTGAGAGAGACACGCGCCGGGTAATGAATAGTTTCGGTCGAGACAACCCGACAAGGAATAGTTTCGGCACCTCCAAGAGAGAATTTTCACCCTGCTGGCGGTCGTGCCTTGGGTCGGCTCGCTCGACGTTGGTGGCGCCATGGCTCTGGAAGCAATGCGCGCCATTGTGGCGGACGCAGGGGACGAATGGAAGCCTGTGTGGCGTTCTGGCGCGATGGTTGGGCACTTTGGTGACTCGTACGTGGTCTGTGGGCATGGATCTTTGTGTGGGAGGGTGTGGCGTGATCACCCACCGGTGGTGCTACCCTTCCCGGACGACATAGGTACGCCTCGTCAGAGTCTCTCGAAGGCGGCTTTTCGCATGCATCTTTGCCGTTCCACTGTCAGGTGCTGAAGCGGTGTTTGGACGACCCGAAGGAGCTTGACAACTTGTCCGATGCGGACACGGCGATTGTGAAGCGCGTGTACGACATCATGAAGGATGCCACCACTATCGCGCTGGATTCGTTGTTCGACAAAGACAATCCAAAGGTGGGTCTGCTTCTCACGCGTGGCGACACCCTGTGTCTCTGCATGTGCAACGTACCACGCACGTTGTGCCTGATGGTGGTGGTTCTTTCCAGCGCTTCTCGGAATTTTTGTCGACGTTCAAGATGCGCTTGCGAGCCATGGCACCTGGGGATGTGTGCGCCTTCCCAACGGGGTGGATGGGCACAAGCGGCGGACACGCCATTTTCTTTGTGCTTGAGAGGGAGGAGGCGGCGGATTCGTTTGCGTTGATTGTTTGCAACACCGGGCTGGGGTGCAACTACCATCCTCAGGACATCTCCACCTACCCGAAGACCAAGTGTCGCACATGCATCCGGCTCGGTGGCATTCCTTTGGCCCGCCTTGCCGAGGATGGTTGGCTGTACGTTCATCCCACACCCGGTTTGTGTGCTGTGCTGGTGGCGTTCACTCAGTTGTCGCTTGCTTGATGTCAATGCTGGTGCAGGTACTGCCTCTTTCAGCTCACCTCCTCGAGCAAGGTAATCAACAACCTGGACTCCATGTATGAAGTGCTGCTTCCCCACCTTGTGGGGGGCTCCTTGAAGGACGCCATTCTACGAACTCCAGATGAGGAGCACGGCGACTTTTGCACGGTGCAGCGCAGCGGCACCTGCTACCATCGGTGCATTCTTGCTGCCACACGATACCTTCTGAAGCGCTTTGGCATGTCTCCTGTCCACCAAAAGCAAGTGTTCTACGCCCTTCGCGCTGCGTACTTGGATTGGACGCTGGAGGACCTCAAGCGCGTCTCCTCGGTGGATGACTCGGATGCGCGCCTCATTGGCATTGCATGTGCTGTCACCTCCGGCGCTGCTGTGAAGCAAAGCAAACGTTCGGGAGGCATGACGCAAGATGGGCTGCGCCGTGCACTTGCCCGTGTCGACGCGGTTAAAGCCGCTGTGGCACCGCTTCATCACGAAGGCACCGAGTTTGAGTTCCCAGAGCAGTTAAAGCTGCGCCAAAGCGTGGAGTTCTCACCATTTGGCGATTTCGGCATGTTTCATGACGAACGCGGAACCGAGGTGTGTGTGTGTGTGTGTGCGCGCATGTGTGTGTGTGTGTGTGTGTGTGTGTGTGTGCTGTGTATGTTGGTGAATCCCGCTGGCTTTCTTGGTGCTGGATAGTGTTGCCTTCGTGGCCCATACACGATCTTTGTTGCGGTCCTCACCTTTTTGTTGTTGTTGTGTTGTGTGTCATGTTGCTACCAACAGGTGTACGCCGGGCCCGCTTCCAACCTCATCCACAAGCAATTCACCGACCTCCTTTCTGTCGCCAACGTGCAGTCCTTCACACACGTGGCCGCTGCTATCAAGCGGCTGTGCATCGCGTCAGAGTCGTTGGTGAAGAAGGTGGACGTGTCCTCGCCCGTGATTGCCAAGCACCAGATCCTGGCCATCACAGAACACGTCATGATGCGGGTTCTGCCACCTCCAACTCCATGGAGCGTCGAGGCGGCCACGGCGCCGGGTGTCTGGGTGCCTCGATCGATCACCATTGAGGAGCAGCGCGACCTGATCAGCAGCCTGTGCGTGCTGTGTGGGACGGGTGCTTGGACGATGTCCCATGATTCATGTTGGTTGTATTTCCCTGTGCCCCCC
>Ga0213833_1001388_pt1 | contig 17506 bp, 11 predicted proteins | sample SWATP21_FD_160575 | JGI IMG/M metagenome (GOLD analysis project Ga0213833, IMG submission 160575) | Coastal seawater microbial communities from Marineland, Florida, United States - SWA TP2 #1 | ecosystem: Environmental > Aquatic > Marine > Coastal | place: USA: Florida | collected 2016-08-14
CACCCTCGCGCCCCGCCTCATGCCGCTGCCGCGTTCCTGGCCGCGGGTGTGCGCCCCCCACCCCCGATTGAGGCCTACGTCGTGAACCTGCCCCAACGCCACGCACGCCCCGCCTCGCCTTTGCGCTCTCGGTCGCGGTCGCGGTCGCGGTCGCCCTCGCCACGGTCGCGGTCGCCCTCGCCACGGTTGCGGTCGCGGTCGCCGTCCCCCACTCGCAGTCGCGGCCGCGGGGCATCACCCCCGCCGTCACCCTTCCTGCTCGCCCACACGCGTGCATCAGCATCACCCACTCGCTCCTCGCCGTTGGCGTCAGTGAGCAGGGGCCCCCGCTCACCGTTGCCGTCGCCGTCGCGTTCGCCGTCGCCGTCGCGTTCGCCGTCGCCGTCGCGTCCGCCGCCATCCACACGCGTGACGACACGACGTGGACGGGGTGGCAGTGCAGCGGGGGTGACGGCAAAGACACAGCAACCGCCGTTGCCAGTGCCAGTGGCAGCGACCTCTCGACGCGCCAGCTGGGGCGGGTCAGCGCCTCCCCACCTGCGGCTTTTGAAGGGGCGTCGTGGGCAGCCCAACCCAGCGCGTCGCACAGGCGACGGGTCGCGTGAGGACAGCGGCAGGGACGTTGCACCTGAACTGGACGAGGCACTCCACCCGTACCCACACCTCGTGGAGGCCATGTCACGGACGCCTCCCCCCACCGCCGGTGTGCGGTGCGTGTCACCCGTTCGCATGGGGGGTGCGCCAGAGCTCCCTGATGCCACCAGCGCCTCGCCCTCACTCTCGCCCTCGCTGGCCTCACCCTCGCCCTCGCCCTCTCCCTCCGCGTCAGACAGCCGTGGCGGTGGTTGGGACCATGCAGCGTTCGCCCGGTCCCACAACGTGGTGCACACCGACGCCACGATGGGACGCGGCTCGCGTTGGGTGCCACACGCTCGCAGCGAGCGTGTGTCGGTGGCGCCGCGTGCAACAGGTGGCAGGGACGGCACCGCAGCTCGTCTGCCCCGCCCCACAACTGCGCGCCCCACAACTGCACGCTCTGCACGCCCCACAGCTGCACGCCCCACAACTGCACGCCCCACAACTGCACGCCCTGCACGCCCCACTCGGCCGCAGTCCGCCGTGTCACGTCACGAGACGTCCGTGCGCGTCGCGCGGCGCTTCAACGGCTTGAAGCTGCGCCGGCCGGCCAGTGCGCACCCTGCACCCGCGTCTGGCCACGGCGGCCAGCACCAGCACCTGCACCAGCACCAGCAACACCGGCGAGCGCATCGGCAACGGCAACGGCCTCCTCATCAACAGCAGCGACCACGACAGCAACCGCCGTCATGGAAACGACAGCCACAACAACAACCACAACAACAGCAGCAGGTTGCTTCATCACAGCCCGTGCATGGCCAAGCCGGACGGCCCACTCTGTTTGTCCCAACCCGTTCACTCTTTCCGCCGTCCGCAACCAGTGATGGCCGTTCGCGCGCCGGCTCACCGCGAACCAACTTGTCCATGAAGCCACGTCCCACCAGTGCCCACCCCACGTCTTTCCGGGGTGCAACCGCGCGCAAGCACAGCAACATACGCCCCGCCAGTGCACCACGCTCGACGGCCGGCACGTCACGCGGCGCCGCAACCGGCAGCAGCGGCACAGAGAAGGATGCATTCCTGGTGGCCAGTCCGAGGTGGGTGCAGAGTCTGTACAGCGGCCTGAAGACGGCGAATGCTCAGCGAGGGGGGTCAACAAGCCGTCGCAACTAGCTCCTTCGGTGTGCGGGCTTCGGTGTAGTGTGTCCGTGGCGAAGTAATAATGTTGCAGGCTGCAGCTTGCAGCAAGTGTTTCTCAAAGCACCGACGCAATGCCGCAAGTGGCCGCTGTGTGAGACGAAACAAACGCGCTGCTGCATTGATATTGAAACGTGGCACAGTGGTGCTCATGTCAGGGGTTCTGCCGTACGGGTGGACACAGCAGCGGTCGCGCACGACGGGCCGGGTGTACTACTTCAACACCTGCTCGGGTGACGGCGTGTGGACGCTGGTGGATGTGTTGAAGGCATATGAGGCTCAGCTTCTTGATAGTGGGTCGGCAATGTACGTGTTGAGTGGGTGGCTCCCGTTGTGATGAACGTGTGGTTCACGCGCGCGCACCTGTTTGTTTGGTCAGCAGCAAGTCTGCCCGCCCCCAAGCACTGGCTGCCAAGACGAAGCTGTCCTCTAACAGACGCATGACCCCACACGAGGTTGCAGAAGCTGCGAGAAGGCATCGCGATGATCAACAAGACCAATTAGACCAGCAAATGGAGGCGCTGGTTGCAGATAAGTCCCAGACCTTCCTCCGGTTCCCGGCGCCAGACCACATGTCGGAGTACATGATGTGCGTGCGCCGTGGTGGGTGTCCTTGCACCTGCAGCCACACCAGTGGTCCTTCCTGGTGTAGTGTATGACCCATTCATTCCATGCATCAAACAGATATGATGCGGCGGAGAGCGTGGGGTTGCTGGCCCAGTCGTTTGGCAAAGGCGAAGAACGGGTTGTGGTGGCTTTCAAACAGGGCACCGTTCCCCCGGAGCTTAAGGAAAAGCAGGTACGCCCCCCCCCCCCTTCCTTGTGACTGGTTGTGGTGCTGTGGTGGTAACGGTGCCACAGCAAGACACCAGGTTCTTTGTCCTTATCTTTTGTTTGGTCACGTGTGTGGACTTTGATTGCGCTGCTCCGGCAGGAGCATGAGGAGTTCATGGAGAGTGTCCGCGAGGAGCATTTTCGACAGATGTTGCACGAGAACAAGGAAGCCCGGGCTCGTCCAGCCCCTTCATCAGCAGCGCCAGGAGCGGCTGCAAGGCAGGTGTTGATCATGAGAAAGGTTGAGCCCAAGAAACGCGACCGGAGGACGATTGAAGAAGTGCAGGCCGTTCGTTGGTGGTGTCGCTGCGCTTGCTTGCTTGTGGCAGTGTTGAGTCACACCTTGTGTTGGCTGCAGGACATGCGACGAGAAAAGGAAATGAACAAGAAACAGCGCTTAGAGAAACCTGGGTGAGAATGGTTGAAGACGTGGCAGCGCCGAGGAATTGTTTTGTTTGCGCCGAGTTTGTTGTGGCACACCGATCGCGTTGCGGCCTTGCGACCACGGACGACGTTCGGCATTGGTTGTTGCCACACCGTGTTTCTGCGGATGCTGTTGTGGTGTGCCCTTTGCATGAAGTGTAATGGAGCACTGTGGGCTGTCGGCCGGGGAAGGGGGTGATGGCAGCGTCCTGAACAGTGTTGTTATTGTGTTCAACGCATCGACAATGCATGTATTCTATCTCAACTGCTCGAGCTCCACGCTCATGACCAAAAAAAAAAGAAAACCTCAACCCGAGTGTGCAGTGACAACTTCAGGAAATGATGTCTCAGATGTCTCAGAGCTGGGAGAGCTCGGGGAGCTGGACCTGTGTCCAAAAAGCTTTGGTGACTGCCGCTCCTCTGGTTTCGCACAACTTGTGGCGGCACTTGCACACGTTGAGATGGCGCCACTTGCTGAATAAGCGTACACACCGGCGTAGCCGAACAATACAGCACTCCATACGGAAGCAATTGTCACTGTGAAGGCTTCAGCGTGCACCTTCCACACAATGAACGCCCACAGCGGCTCCATCACGATTGCGACGGAGACATCCCGCGATACCTTCGCGAGGCCGAGCAACACACACGCTCCAAGCCCCCAGTAACTCAGGAGTGCAAACAATCCCATCCTGTGCCCCCAAACTCCACCAGTCCAGCCTTTGTTTGTGAACAGACGCCCCAACGCCCCAACTGAGCGGGCTGCTTGCAGGTGTGGTCAGGCCGAGAAAAAGTCCGCCACGAAGGCGCTGCTCTCGCCGTTGTTGGCGGTTTCTGAGCAATCTGGGAGATTTTTTGTGTTTTTCGCTCAGAATCCAACAATGCCCAGTTTGCAGTGTGCTTGGCCCCCTACGACCAACCCGAAGGAGGAAACTAGCTGCACAGTTGCAAGTACACTGGAAGCTCCATGTGTGGAATGTGGTCCGCCGTACTTCGTTCTTGCAGGTCGCGCTCGTGTTATTGTGCGTTTTTGCGGCTTCGTCACCTCACACAGATTTTGACACAATCCGTTGGAATCAAGGTCCGTGATGAAGTTGCAGTTCGAGGCCGTTCGACGTCACGTGTGGACTGGCTGGTCTCAAGGCGCCCCTGTTGCGCATTATGCCAGTAAAGTTGCGACGTTTTGGACACACAACACACACGGGTGTGGAGCACGTGGTAAAGGGTTGTAAGAAGCATGCGTGATTTTAAACGACGAAGAGCAAGCACGTGACGTGGGGATGCAACTGCGAGACCCCTTTCCCAAGAGCACACCCAAAATGGTGCACCACACAGGACAGAACAAAATAACGAAACGAAACAACGTATGCAAATGAAACAACTGGCGCGATCGACGGGGCGGGGTGCCGCCGTGCCTCATGCGGATGACGGCGGGCACTTCCTTCTGGTGCACCGACTAACACGAGCACATCATCATGCGCTGCACACGAGCCTGTGCAGCATCCTTGCGCGCAGACTGCGCCATGCACGAAGTATGGACTTTGGCACCACACAGACGGCACTTGAAGCAGCCCTCCATGCGACCCAAGGTGTGACTGCACATATCGCAACCGACCCGCCGCAAGGCAAACCGCCGGTGGAGGAGGAAATCGTGCTGGCACGCAGCGCGCGGGTTCATGGGAACGCTTTCGCGGTCGACAAGGCCCGATGACATGACGACCACCGAGACGTCTTCAGGAGACCCGGCTGACATGGCGGTGGACTGTGAGCGGAGTGGCGAACCGTGCTTGAGCGGCGTGCCACCGGCCGGCAGCAAGCCCCCAGGTGGGCAGGCCTTGGCAGCAGCAACGCGGCGCTGCACCAAGTTGTGGGAGGGAAAGATGGCATCGGTGGCTCCTTCCGGCCACTCCCCACGGCGCACACCGTCCGCGCTCTCGCGCAGTTGGGCAACCCGCGACGAGGTGCAAGCGCCCATTGTCTGGGAGCGGCGCAGTCCAGTGGGCACGCGCCCACCGGCAGTCGGCATGATCTCAAGGGTGGACACACGGCGCAGTGTGCGAGCAGATCCGTGGCTGGAGCTGCTTGCGGAAGGGCGGCGGGGCGTGGCGTTGAGATCTTGCGAAGCGCAGCACGCCGCGGCGTCGTGGTCCTCGTGCTTGGCGTCGCCGCACGCTGACACGGGGGGGCGCAGGCGCACCAGAGAGCCCGAGGGACAACGCTTGTGGTTTGTGTTCACCTTACACGCGCCGGCTGTGTCGGGAGCGGGGTGTGTGAGCTGGACGCACCGCATGTGTGCACCAGCGCCGCACTTGCCGCAGCCCACTTGCTGGCCGGCGTGCGTCAGGCCACAGAGCACGCACGACGAGGTCGCCATGTGGAAGTCGGCCGTGAAGGTGTGTGCACAATCCAGAGAGGCCATGGTCAGCTGAAGTACACAAGCACTTGAGGTGGAGGTGCAATGGATTGCAGGTGGAGGTGTGCCGGGAGTGTTTGACTTGTGGGTACTGTTTTGTCCGGCACAAGGCACGAAATGCGGCACGTAACAAAACTACCAAAAATACGTCGAAGGTGGCACACAGAAGTGTCGAAGCTGAAGTGGCACGCGCCTTCTTTGGTACAGAAGGTGTGCGTGCCGTGCAGCAATCGTTAGCGAGGGGATGCGTGAGGCCTTTGTAGGCTTTTGTGTAGCTACAACACGCGCCATCTGCTGGTTGTGTTGATTCGCTGTGCCTGCTGCGACTTTTCACCGTGTTCAGCGTGCGCATGTGCCACACCGGCAGTCGTGCAAAGCTCCCAGTGACGACTCGTCACACGCACTCGTCTGGGGCGTAATCACGCTCCATTGACCTCGGATAGCGGCCCAGACTTGCGTCCAAGGGACACACACGCCAAGAAACCTGTGCGACTCGGTAGAACGACACTGGCGTGCTTTTGTGGGGCCCCGCAGCGGCTGCAGTCTGATGCAGCATCGCTTCAATGCTGCATCAGTGTTGTGCAGCATCACGGTCGGCCCACGTTACGCCGCGGGCGTGCGTTGCAGGCAGATGAACGATGGATCGGGTGCACCTATCGTCAGCCTTTTGTTGTGTTGCATGGTGCATGTGCAGCGGGCAACGCTGGGCGGTTGGCGTGGATCCGTGTTGCACCGACCGTGCACTGCTCGGATGAAGTGACCGCGGAGTGCACACATTGTGTCGTTGGTTTGGCACGCACGGGGCACACCATAAATGTCACGTTGCGGATGCTGTGCTGCGTAGCTTTCTTCAAGGTCCGATACACGTGCGACACGCCCCACGCCAGCCGATGCGAGGACGCGACTCACATCGTGCGATCAGTCGAGGTTCGACGGTCAAACCATGAGCACAACAAGTCCCAATGTTAGCGTTCACGTTAGCCTTCACACACGGCGCAGTTTAGTGGAACCCCTTCGACATGAACACCGCTGGTGACACCAGCCAAATCGCCGCACCACGTCAGCGAGAAAACGCACACGCAACAGAGACCACGCCACGACCCCGGCCGCAAACGAACAAACGCAACACCAACCAACACTTCAACCTATTGACACACACATCAACGGTATGGTGGCACCCAGTGTGGCCGTTGCCGACAGGTGACACTATTGTTGCGTGGCGGCGCCTGCATCACGAAGTGCCTGTGCCCCCCGCGGTTCTGCGGTACTGGGAGCTGGCACCACAGCTCTGCAGCGAACCACAGCCAGCACACAACCAACCCAGCGACTAGTATCCCATGTCAGAAGGGTTGGCGCTGGGTGACACAGCCCGGTGTTGTACATTCGGCGAGACCGGCGGCGAAGGGGTGCTTGGGGGCCGCACAACGGGAACAGCACGACTCGCACCGGAGGTGTCTGTCTCAGTCACCAAATCCACTTGCCCTGAGACACCACCATCAACCACCATGTCGTGTTTTGTTGCGCGTGTGCCAAGCCCCGCGGTCCGACCAGCCCCCAACGCTTCGCTTCCTCGGACAACCGCATTCTTGGCAGTGGCGGCGGCGCCGCCGCTGTGAGCACCCCCGTGGGCTTGGGGTGAACGGCGGGCGCCGTCGGGCACACACGCCGCGTCCTGGCGTCCTGGCGGGGACAAAGCAAGGTCGTGCGCTTTATTGTCGATGCTGACAGGGGGTTGGTCTGCCTCCTGCGGCCGCCCGTACGCGTACTGCGCCATGGTGGTAGGAGGTTGTGGCAGCATGGCGGGTGACAAGGGCACGCCACCCAGACCGGTGTCCTGGTCTTGGTGGAGGGTGGCAGGCGTTCTCCAGGCAACAGCAGCCACAGTTGGGGGTGCTGCTGCTTTGGCATCCTCGTCACCGCCTGCAGACAAAAACGGCGGGACGATGAGGCCAACTGCTGCACCCGGCACTGCACCGGAGTGGAAGGTGTCGCCACCTTGCCCTGGCAGCGCGTATCTCGTGGCTGGGGCACTGGGCACGAGGCCATGCATGGGCTGCTGGAATTGAGCTTGCGCCTGTTGCAGCTGCCACATGTTCATCATCTGCTGCTCGCGCCGCTCTTGACGCTTCGCCTTGTTGACGGTGCACCAGCACAGCGCCAGACCCACCAGGACGGTCACCACGGCGATGCACAGACACACAATTAGGAAGGTCTCCGCGGACACCATTGTCTGCACCTTATAGATCCAGAGCGTCCATCACAGCACGGAGTTGTCCAGCCCGGAGTCACGGGAAGACCATCCGCGCGCGCGGCTCAACACGCAGCAGTTGCAACAAGGCAATGCCAAACAAACACAAAACACGACAAAACAAGCAAAACATTACTTGTCATCGTCGCACATCCTCTCCGTCTCCCAGTTGGAACTGTTGAGGTGGATTGCATGATGGCGACGAGCGTGTGGGTGTGTCTCTCCGTCCTTCTTTTGGCGTGCGTGGTGGCCGGCGAAGCAAGTACCATCAATGGCGCCACCTCTGCAGCAGATGCGATCGTTCTGGCATTGGGCTCCACCACAACCGTGCGCTCCACCAACACTGGCCCGGTGTACTTCCGCGTCACCAATGCCCCGGCGGACGGCCGGCTTGCCGTGGACGTTGTCAACAAGGAACTGTACTACCCCAAGTTACCATCTGTGGTGATTAAAGCGTCTGAGGGCATGAGTATTGGCAGCTCGCCGTTCGTGGAGCATGCTTGGTCGGCGGAGCAAGCGATCCTCGGTGTTTGTACGTGGTTGTGGTTGGTGTTGTGCTCATGTGATGCTCGTCGCATGGCGTGCCGCAATGTCACTCACTTCTGTTCGTTCCTGTGGTTTGGTTGCTGCTGTGGATTTGTTTGTTCTGGTCCCTGCAGCGTCGTGTGATTTCACGGGTGGGAACTGGACAATCAGCGTGGAGTTTCAGGATGAGACGTCCTCCGCCGTGGAGCGGGTGTTTGAAATCACGGCAGTGTCACAGGTGCGAGTAGTGCTTAGGCATCACCAAGTGGAAACCTGGATGTTCGCTTCGCTTCGCTTTGCTTCGCTTTGCTTCGCTTCTCACTCCGTTCCCCACCATGCGTTGCTGTGCGTGCGTGCACAGGCTCACGACTGCGAGGCGTGGAGCTGGGTGTACATCATCGGCGTGCCTGCCGCGCTCTTGTTGTGTGGCGTGGGTATCCTGATTTTCTTGGCCAGACGGCGGTCGCCAACACCGCGCGCACGTCCCAGATCTGTGCCCACGCCTGGGTTCGAGCTGGAGGCCGTGTCCGCCAAGCACCTCCGCCCCCCGGCAGTGGACAATCGCACTGCTTCACAGCGGGCGCGCTTTGTAGAATCCAGCCGCCAGCCAGAGGAAAGCGCAGCGTTGGCAGAGCAGCTAGCTCACATCGCCCGTGCCCCACTCCCCTCAGCACCTGCCCCGCAGTACGCCACGACAGCAGGCACCCGCCGCCAGTATGCCCGAAGCGATCTGGTGTAGGCCATCCGTGTGTGATGATGCCCCGTTTTGTTTGTGAGCTGTCGTAGTGAATAAAATAACAGTCTTCGTTAGTGTGACCACATTGGAAGAGAAGACGTAGCGTTCCTGGACGCAGTGCTAGCGAGTCACGCCAAGTGACACTTCGTGGGTTTGACGAATACATCAGCGGCGCATTTGAAAGCAACGATATAACATAAATACCATGCGTATCCGCGGACTGGCTGTTGGGTCGAATAAAATTCGCTTGTGGGGAGGTGTGTGCAGCGTGCACCGTTGGTTATCCCACACACCGGAGTTGAGGAGAAGTCTGTCGCTGGTGAGTCAGCGCCGCCTCTGTGGAGCGTTGGTGATATGTACTGTGGTAGTTGTTGTGTCGTTCGTGCTTGGGTGCGGTGGCTGCTTGGGTGGGATGCGCATGGGTGTGGTTTGAAGACCAACCGTCGTGCAGCTTTTGAGTATCCTGCATCATCTGACGTGCATCTGTGTCTATCTTTGCTTTCCTCAGGCTGGCAGGCTTTGGTGTGACCATGTCCGCGGAAAAGAAAGACAACAATGAGGAAGGCGGCGCCGCCGCCGCTGATGCGTACAACCATGTGCGTCGTGGAGGTTGCGTGGCCAGTTGCATTTCGAATGTGCTCACTCTTTTTCGTTGCTGTTGTTGCGGATGTTGCGTTCCACCTTCTTCCAGCGCGATCACGCCTTGGAGCTTGACGCGCTTGAGGCCGTCGTCCATGACGAGTTCTTCCGCGCCAATGCACTCGCGGATGCGCCTCCCCGCCCCGAGATCGTGGACGAGTTCACGCCTGGCAAGGGTGCTTCGGTGATGCCTCCTGCTCCTGGTGCCGGCCTGTCCGCCGGTGCCCAGGGCCAGCTCGCAGCTGACCGTGAGAGCGCCAACCCCACGTACTCTTTCCGTGAGGGTGTGTCCGATGCTGCCCGTAAGAAGATGCAGGAGGTGTACGGCTTCAACAAGCTGACGCCAGCAAAGCAGACGCCTGAGTGGCTGAAGTTCCTGTCTCACCTGTCCGGCTTCTTTTCCCTGCTGCTGTGGGGTGGTGCCATCTTGTGCTTCTTCGGCTTCTTCCTGCGTGGTGACCTGGACAACCTGTACCTCGGTATCGTGCTGTCTGCCGTTGTGTTGATCACTGGTATCTTTTCGTACATCCAAGACGCCAAGGCCGACGGCCTGATGGACCAGTTTGCGTCCTTGATGGAGAACACCGTGGAGGTCCGCAAGACCGTAAACGGCGTCACCAAGTTCCACGAGATCTCTGCCACCGACCTGGTGCGCGGTGACATCATCAAGCTGGCCTCCGGTGACGTTGTGCCCGCCGACATCCGTATCATCGAGAGCAACAACTTGGGTGTGTCCAACGCCCCGTTGACTGGTGAGCCCGATGACATTGAGATGAAGCTTGAGGCTATGGCGCTGAACACGTCCCCCCAGGACTTCAACAACACCTGCTTCTTTGGCACCAACGTGACCAAGGGCTCTGGTATTGGCTGCGTGTCTCGCATTGGCGACGACACCTTCATGGGTATGGTCGCTCTGCTGACCATGAACACGAAGGCCGAGGAGACTCCCATCTCCAAGGAGATCAAGCACTTCATCTCCATCGTTTCCGGTGTCGCTATCGTTCTTGGTGTGGGTTTCTTCATGGTCGGCGTGTTCCTTGACACCGATCTGATCACCAACCTGGTGTTCGCCATCGGTATCATTGTCGCCAACGTGCCCGAGGGTCTGCTGGCCACCGTGACTGTGTGCCTGTCCCTGACGGCCAAGTCTATGGCTACCCAGATGGTGTTGGTGAAGAACATGGAGGGTGTCGAGACGCTCGGCTCCACCACGTGCATTTGCTCCGACAAGACGGGTACCCTGACCCAGAACATGATGACGTTCGCCAACCTGGTGTACGACGCCGAGTGCTTCGAGTCTGAGCTCGTGCACCCCGATGTCACTCACCCACTGCCCCAGTGCGACCGCTCCTCCCCGACCTTCAACCTGTTCCTTGACTGCATCAAGCTGAACACCACTGCGCTGTTCGCCCCCGAGGACGTTGCCGCTGCCGGCTCGTGCGAGGACCCCCTGATCTACCGCAACAACCAGAAGTACCTGCTCTTCAAGCAGCCCGTCTCCGGTGAGGTCCCCAAGCTGGTGGGCTGGAAGGTGAAGGGTGACGCGTCCGAGTCCGCCATGGTGCGCTTTGCCCAGTACATGAGCTTCCCCAACCGCGAGGCCGCCATGCTGGCCGCCGTGGACAAGGTTGTGGAGCGCCGTGGTACCACCACTGTGCCCACCAACATCGCCTTCTCCTCCGCGTTGAAGTACCACATGATGCTCCGCCGCGACCCGACCAACGCCGAGACGCCATACACCGTGTACCTGAAGGGTGCCGCCGAGCGTGTGCTGGAGCGTTGCGACAAGGTGGTGATGCAGGGCGAGGTTGTCGAGATGACCCCCCACCTGCGTGCCCAGATCAATGACCGCTTGACCTCCATGATGGCCAAGGGTCGCCGTTGCCTCGGCTTCTCCTACCTGCCCCTGGACGGCTCCGTGTACAAGGTCAACGAGGACGGCACCGACTACGAGTTTGTGTCCACCGACACCGGCCGTAACTTCCCCATGGGTGACAACGCCAAGAACTGCGAGGAGGTCACCGCAGAGAACGAGGGCGCGCCGGAGCACGCCGAGCGCCAAAAGGGCCTGATCTTCGTCGGCATCGCCTGCTTGATCGACCCCCCGCGTCCCGCCGTGCCCAAGGCCGTGGTGAACTGCCAGCAGGCCGGTATCCGCGTCGTCATGGTGACGGGTGACCACCCCCTGACCGCCCGCGCCATCGCCAAGCTCGTGAACATTGTCGGCAAGAACTCTGAGGTGTTCGACGAGGTCATTGCCAAGAACTGCGCCGCTGGCTGGCCCGACTTTGGCCCCAAGGCCACCGGCCCGCAGCCCAAGGACGCCTCCGCCGACACCGCCGCTGACGCCGCCCAGGTGCTCACCGCCGTGTTGAAGCAGATTTCCGCCGCCGGCGGCTGCGTGCCCGACGACAACCTGGACGAGAAGGAGCGCCCCAAGTGGCTGGCCGTGGCCATCGCCAAGGCCAACGCCCGCGGCGGTGCCTCTCCGTCCGACGCTGACATCGCCGCCGTGGTGGGCAGCCTGCCCGAGTGGAAGGACCCGTGCCTGGCCCCCGCCATTGTTGTGGCCGGCCACCAGATCTCCAAGGACACGTCCGAGGCCAAGTGGAAGTTCATCCTGTCCCACGACGAGATCGTGTTCGCGCGTACCTCCCCCATCCAGAAGCTGCTGATCGTCGGCAAGTTCAAGGAGTTGGAGAAGGAGATTGTTGCCGTGACCGGTGACGGTGTGAACGATGCCCCCGCCCTGAAGCGCGCTGACATTGGTGTCGCCATGGGTGTCGTGGGTACCGAGGTGGCCCGCGAGGCCGCTGACATGATCCTGTTGGACGACAACTTTGCCTCCATCGTGCGCGGTGTCGAGGAGGGCCGTCTGATTTTCGACAACCTGAAGAAGTCGATCGCCTACACCCTGTCGTCGAACATCCCCGAGATTTCCCCGTTCCTGTGCTTCATCACCGTCCGCACGCCGCTGCCCCTGAGCACCGTGCTGATCCTGTGCATTGATTTGGGCACGGATATGGTTCCCGCTATCTCCATGGCTTGGGAGCGCGCCGAGGCTGACATCATGCGCCGCCCGCCGCGTAACTCCTCCGTCGATCGCCTCGTGACCCGCAAGTTGGTGGTGTTTGCCTACCTGCAGATCGGTGTCATCCAGGCCACCGCCGGCTTCTTCACGTGGATGGTCGTCCTGAACGACTACGGCTACACGCCCGGCATCCTGGCCGGCCTGGGTAGCTACGACAACTGGGGCAAGCAGATCCTGTACTGCAAGACCGAGGGTGGTGTGTTCCGCACCATCGACGGCGCTGGTGTGGCCGTCGCCGACGGGGTGACTGCCTCCCTCGCCGACATGGAGACCCTGTACGGTCAGGGCAACATGTTCTGGGACCCCTCCGACAACGGTGTCGTGATCGGCTGCCAGTTTGCCAGCAAGAACCTGCTGGGTGACTTGGGCAGCTCCATCGGCGACCTGAACCGCGCCGTGGGCTCCACCATGGTGAACGGCAACAACGACGTGTACACCGCGGAGTTGTCGGTCGTCACCAAGCAGTCCATCGACGCCATGTACGCCGGCGGCTACTACGAGTTCATGCCGTGGCGCGCCCGTAACTCCCCGTTCTGGGACGCTGACTGGGTCAAGTTCAGCGCCACCGACGAGGACGGACCCGGCCTCGGCGACGTCGACGGCACCCTGTCCTTCGCCGTCCAGAACATCGGCTACTTTGACGTGTCCGGCTTCTCGCAGTCCGGCACCGCGGACGGCGAGAACAAGGCCAACGACCTGCTGCAGGCCAGCCTTGGTAACGACGGCATGTACGAGAAGGCGAACTGGTTCGGCCCCGACTCCAACTCCACCTACACCGGCTCCCGCAAGTACGGCCACTCCTTCACGGAGGGCGGCTCCACGTACATCAACATCGCGTCCCGCATGATGCAGAAGGAGGCGTTGCACCACGCCCAGTGCGCGTACTTCGTCTCCATTGTGGTGGTGCAGTGGGCTGATCTGATGATCTGCAAGACCCGTTGGTTGTCCATCTACCACCAGGGCATGATGAACCCCGCCATGAACTTCGGCCTCGTGTTCGAGACCATCCTGGCCGCGTACATTTGCTACACCCCCGGCGTCGGCGCCGCGTTGGGCACTCGCCCCATCCGCCTGACGCACTGGGCCCCCGCCGTCCCGTTCTCCATCTGTATCTTCTTGTACGACGAGATCCGCAAGAAGATCATGCGCGACAACTCGCCGATTGACACGTCGGTTGTCAGCAAGCAGGTGTTCCTGAACTACGGCTGGTTGGCCCGCCAGACGTACTACTGAGCAGCACGCACCCCATGCCGCGCTGTTGGTTTGTTGTTTGTCATGGTTGTCATTGCCACGTGGTTGCGTGTGTGTGTGCTGTGTGTGTCTTTGCTTTCCTCTCTTCGTCCCGCCCCATGCGTGCCTTTCGTTCCTTGGTTCTCTGAAACCTTTTCAGAGAGCTATGAGAGCATGACAAGGTGCATGGGGAGGAGAGTGGATTTGCATGCACACACAGGCACCATGCAGCTGTTGCGTGCGCGTTGATGTGCTGTGTGGACACTTGCCGCAGCGTGTTGGGTCGTGCCAGTGCTTTGCTCGTTGTCTGTGGCCGGGTGTTTGTGTGCCGGGGGGGGCGGAATGTGTTGGGAGTTGCGTCCATGAGACGTGGCCCCCATCCTCTGGCTTTCTCGGTTGCTTTTCTTGGCTGCGTGTAGCTAGCTAGCCTTGCTTGTGTATGCGTTATGTATGTTTGGATGCCAGGGGCCTCGCGCAATAGTGTGGGCGCTGGGTTGCCTCCTCTCGTGGCACGCTCCATTTGTTTATTCTTGGAACACAGTGGTGCTGCTGTTGTGGCACTTGCACATCCCATGTCGCGTGGCCTTGTGTGCATCGTGAGTTTGAACGTTGATGTGGTCGTAGGTAGAAAGTAAAAACAAATTTGCTCAACTTGGTTCGCTCTGTGCTTTGGGTGCATGCATTGCATTACACGACTGTGCTGCGACAGTGCGATATCATGGTGAACACAGGCACGCGGTGTTTCTTCAGTCAAACGTCGTGTTATGGGTTTTCCAAGCCGTTGAACAAGCCCCCACCCAGGACACGCGCTCGAATGAACCAAGCTAGCTGCCAGCCACTCAGCGGGGTCGGCCAGCGATCCCCGGGGATCCCTGCTGTCTCACGAACGGCAGGCAGTGCACGCACGGCACCTCCTCACCACGCACTCACTGCCTGCGCATGTCCCTAGACTCTCTTTGACAACACACAAAGCACGTGCACACGTGCAGCTTCTCCTCCTCCCCGCCCTTCCCCCGGCTGCATGCCTCCACGTCGGTCCTGCACTCCGCTCCACTCCACTCCACTCCACTCCACCCCACCCCACTCCACTCCACTCCACTCCACTCCACTCCACTCTACTCCACTCACATGGTTTTCATGGCATCCTGCACAAAGTTGAAGCTATCCCGCGCGGGGGCGGTGCGTGGTGCCACCGTCGTGGTCGTGGGCGGGGTGGCCACACCGAACGAGAACCCCGACGCGGCGGGCCCAGCAGTGGCAGGAGCAGCCACGCCACGCGCACCCATGTTCATACCCATGCCCATGCCCATGTTCATGCCCGTGCTCATGCCCGTGCTCATGCCCGTGTTCATGCCCATGCCCATGCCCATGCCGCCGCCTCCACCACCCGCCGCCGCAGCGCCGTTGCCAAACATGAACCCACCGCCGGCGACGCCGCCACCACGTACCGGCGCGCCACGCGCGGCGCCAGGCGACGACGCCGCCATGCCGAGGTACGCACCAGCAGGTGACGGCGCCACGCCAAACTGAAAGCCGCCGCCGGTGCCGCTGCCGCCGGTGCCGGTGCCGTGTCCGGGCATGGCGGCCGGAGGGGCAGCGACTGGCGGCGCGCCGCCCCCCATGGCCGTCGAAATGGCGGCGCCGGTGTGGGTGTACGACTGCATGACCGCGGGAGCGGCGCCCCCCGCAGCCGCCGCGGCATGGTACGGCGGCATGGCGGGGACGGTGGTGGGGGGTGTGGCCATGGCACCGGTGCCAAACAGGCCGGACATGGCGCCGACGGCGGAGGCTGGAGCGACGGGTGCGACGGGTGCGACGGGTGCGGGTGTGGGCGCAGCCGCCACTCCGAAAAACCCGGAGGTAGCGGCCGGCGCAGCAGTCGCGGCGCCAGGCGCCGACGTGGTGGTGGCGGCGGCGGTGGTGGTGGAGCCGACGCCAAAGAAACCGCCGTCGGCAGCGCCGGTCGTCGGAACCGCAGGCGCAACGCCTCCTCCTCCTGCGGCTGCGGCTGCTGCTGCTGCTGCCACAGGCGGTGTCGGGGGCGCGGCGGCGCTACCACCCAAAGAGAGGCCACCGAACATGCCCACTGGTGCAGCAGGTGCAGGTGCAGGTGCGGGTGTAGGTGCGGGTGCGGGTGCCGGTGCGGGCGCCGGCGCTGCTCCTGCTCCGGTGCTTTGGCTCAACCCCGCAAACAACCCGATGCCGCCGCCACCCGCAGCGGCTGGTGCGGCCGCGGGTGCCGTTGTGGGTGCCGCGGCGCCTCCGCCAAAAATGTCGAGCAGGTCCGTGTCGTTGTTGCTTGCGGGCACCGGGGCCGCGGCCGCGGCTGCGGGTGGCGGTGCAGAGGCGGCGGCGGTGGCAGCGAGCGCGGGGTCGTCGCTGACGGCGGCAACCGCTGCCAAGGCCTGTGTGGGGGACGGATGCCACGCAACCAGAAACCAATACCCAATCACCAATACCCAATACCCAGTAACCAATAACCAATACACAAACACACGACAAGCATCAGGCAAACAGGGGCCAATCAAATACCAAAAAAAATCGAGGAACAAGCAGACGCAAGGGAGGGTGAGTGACGTGCGGAACAAACGCGACACCGGCGCATCCAGAGCAGCCAAACGGGCCGGCAACACAACACACCACAACACACACAATACAACACAATACAATACGACACAACCACGACCACAACACAACACACAACACAATACGACACAGCCACAACACAGCCACAACACAACACAGCCACAGCACAACACAGCACAGCACAGCACAGCACAGCACAGCACAGCACAGCGACACGCAACACAGCGACACGAGGACGATAGCAGGGCAACGCGACACCACGGCCGTCCACTGTTACCACCACCACCACCAGTAGCTCACCTTGCCAGCCAGTGACCGTACACTTGGCTTGCTAGCGCTGCCTTGCAGGGCGGCCAGGTTGGAGGCTTGGGAGGACAGCACAGGCTTGTAGTCGTCACAGCCGTCGGCCTTGGTGAGGGCGATGATGACGTGCAGCGCTTTCTGTACCACCTGCGGGTGCGCATGCGCCAGGCGCTTCATCAACAGCTCCACCATCATCTGTGGACGGTGTGTGCGTGTGTGTGTTCGTGGGTGGTCACGTGTCGTGCCGTGCGGTGCGTGCCAAACCAAACCAAACCAAACCAAACCAAACCAAACCAAACCAAACCAAACCAAACCAAACCAAACCAAACCAAACCAAACCAAACCAAATGTGGGGGAACAACAAGTACAGCCACCAAAGCAAAGCAGAAAGAGTGCAGGTGAGGAAGGGAGGAGGAGGCGACGGTAACCACACACGGGACAGCCAGCAGAGCGCCACGATACACAACGAAACTCCCGAACTCCACAGTCACCCCGCGCCACGGTCACGCCTTTTGCCCCAACCCCCTTGCTGCCTACCTCGGCGTTCAATGTGCGGCACTGGAAAATGAACTTTTGCAGCTTGTCACGCGGAGGCACAGCACGCACACCACCGGGGGCCGTGATCATCTCCACCAACGTGGCTTCGTACTTGCTGCATGTGGTCCATGACAAAGCACCACCCCCGCCACGTGATCCAACCCACCAGTC
>Ga0213833_1001389_pt1 | contig 17498 bp, 14 predicted proteins | sample SWATP21_FD_160575 | JGI IMG/M metagenome (GOLD analysis project Ga0213833, IMG submission 160575) | Coastal seawater microbial communities from Marineland, Florida, United States - SWA TP2 #1 | ecosystem: Environmental > Aquatic > Marine > Coastal | place: USA: Florida | collected 2016-08-14
CCCCCACCCCCACGAAAGTTTGTGCGCTCCAGCTCAATCGTGCGCGCTGGGACTGCTGAGCTGGGGAGCAGGGAGCCCCCAGGAGACCGCGGGGCCTTAGAGGCAATGACCGCCTCGCGCAGCACACCCTGCCGCTTGTGCACGGACATCATGCAGCCGGACGCCACAGCTAGGTGCTCCCCACGTTGGTACAGCCACCGACAGAAGCCAATGAGCGCCACAATGGCACTCGCCGCAGCAGACACGGCCTGCAACGGTGTCTGTTTCTGACCCAGACTCACCACCAAGCTGCCTGAGCTGCCGGGCATCAATGCAAACTCAAAGCCCCAGCCTTCTGACGACGCCGACGCGCCACTTGAGGCGCTGCTGCCGTTGCCAGCGCTGGCTTCGCACACACTGCATGTTGCTTTGGTGGGGATGAAGCCAGTGCTTGTACGTGACGGGGTGGAGAACGAGGTCGGCACCAACACCGTGGAACACGCTGTTTCCCCCACCATCACCGTGCCGTTGCCCGACGCAAACACGGCGCCCAGGGCGACGTTGTTTCGAATGTTGGACTCGCCCACAGCCGCCGCTCTGGCATCAGAGGGCCCGTCGCTGATGACACGCTGCGATGCGGGCACACCTGACTCCACCACGAGCTCCCATGTCCCATTCGAAGGTGTCGCGCCTTGCACACGGAGTGTCACCGCTGCCCTGGCAAGGAGGTCGATCTGGGATCCAGGCGCCGTGTCCACAACGATGACACAACTGGACGGCCCCTGTGGGCTCACCGCCACTTGCATGGTGGAGACAGGCGATGGAAGGAGCCCAGTGGTGCCCACATGCACGCCCGTGGCGGAGGCGGGGGAGGACGAGTTGGAGAGCACACACACGTGGGAGGGAACGGACTCGAGGGTGACTTGTAGGGACATGGCAGACCGGGCATGGGACAGCGCTTCGGGCACCAGCGACCGGTTGATGAGCTCGTTTCCGTCCCAGTACTGCACCGCCAACATGGCGAGGAGCGCGCCGCACGCACACACCACGGCGACGGAACTCAGCGCGCCCGACTTGGTGCGGTGCGACAACAAGAAGTTGCCGTTGGGGACGAAGTGGAAGCGCGGGAACATGGTGTCGAGGTGCTTGCTGTACTCCACTGGCACACAGCCGAGCACCAGCACACCCAGCAGGGCAGCTCCGGCAGCGATCGCGAGGATGAGGAACAACACGCTGTTTCCGAGACCCGGGGTGGCCTCCGGTGTCACGATGTACAGCTGTGACGCAGCGCGGGAGGGGCACACGGCGCATGCAGCTGAGGAGAAGGCGCCTACAGCGGAGCTGAAGGAACCTGGTGGACAGAGCTCGCACGACGCACGACCAGTTGACGATGCGTACGTGCCAGCGGGACAGAGTGTGCACGAGGCACTCGTCACCGCGCCGGTGGCTTCACTGGACAACGTCACACACCAAAGACAAGAAACATCACGTGCGCAGCGAAGGTGAGGTAAAAGATGAGGAAAACGGAACGCAGGCACGAAAGAACAGGCGCCGACCAGCGACAAGGTAAAGCGAAGAATCTGTACACAACAGCAGCCGTGCGCATGGATCGCCACGAACCTTGCGGTGCCCACAGGACAAAACGAGCACATGGACACTTCTTGTGCTCCAGTGAGGCGGGAGTAAGTCCCTGGTGGGCATGGCACACACTGTCGAGCACCAAGCAACACAACGCGTTGCAGTCAGCTAGAGGGCGACGCCAGCTTCCATTAACATACACGCAGGGCGTGCTTGCAGCACCAAGTGCTTCGTGAAGCGAAGGTTTCGAACTTGTTGCACGCACCGCGTTGATGTCACTGCTACCCGGAATAGGCAGGTACGTTCCTTGTGGGCACTTCTTTTGCGTCGTCACGCCTGCTGGACAATACGAGCCTGTACATATCACGCACCAGCACAGCAGTAGTGAGAACGCTCAACACGCGGTGTGGCACACGTACAAAGCTGGCAGTTGTGGTACGCACCCTCTGCACACAGTGTGCACACCAGAGCACCTCTCCACTGCATCTCGCCAATAGACGCGTTCTGGCAATCCACAGCGGCAATGCTTTGCAAGTTAATGGTGGCGCCTACAAGCAAGTCTTCGTTGCCCACGACACCGACGTATGGCACGTATGCTGTGGCCACATTGCGAATGAAAAAAGCACAAACAAACACAATCAGCAACCTGCACACACACACACACACACCCCAGCGCGCGCAACACGGACGGACCCAGGGACGTAAATCGCACGCTTGCGCCCTTCATTGTCAAGGCATCAAACACCCCGGCTTGCATCTGAAACGGCTCGCCCGATGCCAGGTTCAACAACGTGCGGATGGAGGCGTCCAAGAACGCGTGGGGTTCGATGGAGGTCAAAGGGTTGGCCGATAAGTCAAGCTCGCCCACACGCGCGCCTTGGAACGCCAAGGTGGAGATGTTGGCCACACCAGCATTGCGCAACACAAGGCTGTCGCAGGACAACTGACGAAAGGCACCAGATGCAATGCCGTGGATCCTGGTTCGTTCCATGTCAACGCTGGACATGGCAGCTTGGTAAAAGGCATCCGCTTCAATCCTCTGAACGGGCTGGTTCGCAACATTTACGCGCCCTGAGGCTCCCGCAAAGGCACGGGATCGAATGACTGCAAGGCTGCTAGCCGTGATTTTCAAGTACCCCATGGAAACGCCTTCGAACACGCCCGAAGCAATCTCCGTCAGGTTGGGCACGTTGGAGAGAAATATGTTTGAAGCCGTCATACCAGCGAAGGCACCCTTCGTGGACAGGTGAAAGTTCGGATTGTGGCTGACGGTGAGCACTCGGATGCTGCTGTTGGAAAAACAACCGGTGGGGAAGGAAGGGAAGGACGCATCCCCAAAGGCCAGGTCGTTCGTCACGACCAAGTTCTGAAATGTGGCTGGTCCAACGGAGGCCACAGGGTTGTTGGTGAAATCAAGCGCGTCGATGGAGACGGCACCTTCCATGTGCGAACGGTTCACGGTTGTGACTTGGTTGTTGCGCAGGTCAAGCTTTTGCAGGCGTGGATGGAACATGAACAAGGATGTTGGTGGTGCCCGCAGCTGTGTGGAAACGAACCCATCGTCACCACGTGTCCCGCTTCGCACACCCAACACGCCACACCACACACCTGATTTGTTTGGAGGAACAGTATCTGTAAGCTGGACAATGCGCGGAATGCAAATGGAGACACGGTAGTCAACGCCCCATCACTCAAGGTGATGACACGGAAGGAGCTGTTGGAAAAGGCATCGGCGCCGATAGTGGTGACAGCGTGAGGTGAGAGCGTGAACGAGCCTTCCCCAGACACGCCACCAAGAGCATGAGACTGCAACTCCGAGACGCCCATGGTTTCAAGTTGCATGGTGTTCGTGACGGTCATGCCATCGAACGCCCGGGGCTGGATGGTGGTGATGCTCGGGTCACGCACTAAGAAATTGCCAGTGACAAGCCCAGTGAACGAGTAAGCGCGCAAGGTTACGAGGGCCGAGTCCACAATACTGAAAGAATCAACTGTAAACCCTCGCAGTGCGCCAGGAGTGATGCCGTTGCAGCCGGACCATCCCCAAGAATCTGGAGGGGTGCCGCTGCAGTTCAGCACTGTCAGTGTAGGGTGGATGGATGACGGGTCCGTGTTGTTGCAGAGGCACACAGAGAAGCAGGGTTCCGTGATCCAAGCCCCTTCCGCTGCTAGCATGAACCACATGGACACCGTTGCGGCAACCACCACGCGGCACCAGAGGGGTGCCATGTGGGGGTGTGCTTGGCAAGGATCGATGGAGAAAGGCAGGCAAGACACGTGTGACCTTGCCAAGTTCATAGAAAACACTGGTAGTTTCCAGTACATTTCGGTTTCAATCTGTGTGTGGTTTTCCGCGGGTGCGCCTGCATTAAACGCGGTATTGTTCCGCGGGCCTTGTGGCAATGGACTACGAACGATTCCTGGCTGCCATTCCATGGCTGGTTGGACCATTGAATGGGTTTAAGGTGGGGCGTGTGCGCACTGAGGGCAAAGGCCGTGGCTCTTCCGATCCACGCGACGCCGTTTCTGCCCATGGCAACGTTCGAACCGGGGGCAGTCGGCTTGGGAGTGCGGGTGCGGGTGCTGGTAGTCGTGCAGATAGCACTATGAGTGAAGGTGTAGATGTTGATGGTGTTGGTGTTGGTGCTGGCGCAGGTGCTGGTGTTGGTGCAGGTTCTGGTGTTGGTGCTGGTGCAGGTGCTGGTGCTGGTGCAGGTGCTGGTGGCGCTACTCCTGGGTCTGGTGCTGGTACTGGTGCTGGCGCTGGTGCTGGTGCTGGTACTGGTGCTGGTGCTGGTGCCGGTGCTGGTGCTGGTGCTGGTGCTGGAGGTGGAACCAGCCGTGGTGACGCTGGTGGCAGGAGGCGCACTGGTGCCGCCGCCAACATCATTCCTGAGGCGAGACGAGCCCGGGGTCGTCACACTGCTGGACGCATCCCTCGCACCAATGCCCCACCACCGCCACCACCTGCGTCTTCTTTCTCTTCCGCGGGCGCCCCACTTCCACAAAAACGACGGGCCAGAGCAGCAACACCGGCACCACGTCACACGAGTGGCATTGCTGCTGCTGCTGCTGCTGCCACTGTTCCCACTGCTTCCATTGCTGACACTGCAGCTCCGAGGTACAAGCGTCGGCGGCGTGGGTACCAACAACGCGCGATGCCAGCGCCTGACACGGAGTACACGCATGTGCTGCGAATCCCTGCCGATGGTGCACCCGCCTGTGTCGTGAAGTTGCAACGGATGTGTGATGGTGCGTTGTCAGTCTGTGGTGTGGCCTGTGCTGGAGTGTGTTGGCTTTGCTGGTGTACTCCCTTGTGAGTGGAGATTTCCTCACGTGACATGCTGTGGAATCGTATGCCAGCGAGGCGGTTCAAGGCTCAATGTGTGGCTTCACACGGTCCGGTGTCGTTTGACCCGAGCGGTTTTCCGGAGAACGGGGAAGGCAAACACACACAGCTGGCGCCTGCAGCGTCCGTGACTTTGACAGCACAACTTCACATCGGCGACTTTGCCAGGTGCGTGAATGCCGTTCCCATGAAGGTGCTCAACAAGTCCAATGCCGGCACCACCACTTAGACTGGTGTGTCGGGTGATGTGCTGGTTGGTGTGCATGGCACGTGTGGCACAGATGCAGCCAAGCCCTGCAAGAGAACCGTGGCGTGTACATCACTTTCGGCCACCTTGTGTTCTGTGTGGACGTGGGGCAGCTTGATGTTAGCGTGGAGGAACGTGGTAGCGACATTCACTGTCGCCTCTGGTGCCCCGAACTTCAACTCCGGTTCTCGGTGCGTGGGTGGTGTGCTCACAAGCAGCGCGTGCGTGAATGCCCCGTCCCACTTGCATGTCCGTGGGGTGTTGCGTTGCGTGGGGTCGCATCCGCAGCTGGCCGAGTCGGAGAGAGAGTATTGTGTCGATGCATCCAAAGCGATGCATGAAGTTGCGGACCTTGTCATGCAGTGCCAACGCCGTGGGGCTCTTCACTTTCTGCGTTGGCGCAGGGCATGTGCTCTCCAGCATGGTGTGTATCGTGCTGGTTGGTGCCTCAGGCCGACTCCTGGTGCTTGTGCGTGCTTTCGTGCGCGCATGCAGTCAACTCAGGGACGATGGTGTGTGGGTGTGTGGGTGTGTGTGTTTGCTTGGGTGCGTATGGATTTGTGTGTGGGGGTATGGAGGTGTGTGGGTGTGAATGTGGATGTGGGTGTGCCCCAGTTTCATCTCCGGATGCAGTGACAGAGGCCTTGTTGGATGAGGCTATCCGTGACGTTGTGACTGCGTGCTCCCAATCCCCACTTCCCCACACCCTGTACGTGTCTGGCCGACAGGGATCGTCAAGTTGCGTGGCGCACTTCGTGTTGTTCTGCTTGGGGTGACCAGCACCATGTGTTTGCTCTCTGCCTCGCTTTCCCTTTCTCGTGCTCGTTTTCAGGTGGCCTTCGGCTGGTTTTAGCACGATGGGCGTTGTGTCAGGAACACTGCTTAACCGAGCAGCCGTATCCTCTTGGTTCGTCCGGTGTTCTGGGTGCCGTATTCCGGTGTTCCGGGTGCCGTATTCCGGGTGACGTGTTCCGTGTACCATGTGTCGTGTCGGCGCCTTGCCTGTGCCGTGGAGATGAAGGTGTTTGGGTGGACGTGAGCTCATCCACACACTCGCTGTGTGCGCGGTTTGAATGTGCTGTGCTATGCTGTGCTGTGCTGTGTTATGTTGTGCATGTGGGAATGAAACACTTGTCCAGCACGTGGTGGGCTGTCGAAACGCTGAACACACGGCAAGTGCAGCCGTGTTTCCAGGCCCTTAAACATGCGATTGCGCGCCGGCACGATGAAGTGGAGGACGGTGTTCCTGTGACCAGTGACTCCTCGCCACGCCTGGTGTATGTGTCGTACCACACACTCGCAATCACTTTCTTCTCTCGTGTGTAACACACGCGCTTGCTGCAGGTATGAACGGATGTGCAAGCTCCAGCAGTGCCAAGCACAAGTTGTTGCCGCGGCTGAGCGGTTCATCGACACCAAGCTTTGTGCAGAGGTGCCAACTGGTACAGACAGCCTACAGGAGATGCAGCAGTTGTTGTAGTCAGCAGGTGTCCGCTCGCCAGCACACAAACAAAAGAAAAGAAAAGAGATGATCGTGTGTTCATTCCACACAAGCTGCGACTGCCACCTTCCTAGTGAAGACTGGGCAACCGGTTCAGATGACGTGCCAGAGGGCGCAGCACACACAAACACACACACGCGCGCAGGCACATGCACATGAGGACTTCGTCGACACGCCAGCAAAAGCAATATGCATGACTCAAACGAGACAAATGGAGGTGCAGCGTCTACGAGTGTGTGTGTGTGCGTGCACGATGCACAAGCACACTGGACCACAGCGTGTGATTGAAAGACAGACAGCACACCATCGCAAGACGTTACACGTCTCTCTGGGTGCGTTAGGTGTGTGCTGGAGCCTTCTGTTGCTTCTCACTGTCGTGCCGTGTGCATGGGTCCATGCCCCTGCCCTGCAAGCACGCACGCACACACCACACCGACTATGACGACGCCTCTTCGCCAACAGCAGGCGGAGCTAAGCCGTCCACTCCAGAGGCGGAGGCGGCGGCAGGCGCCGTGCTTGGTGCGGGTGGTGCCGCGACGGCGGCGGCCGGTGTGAAGGACGGCGCGGTAGCGGTGTAGCGGGACGCGAAGGCGGGGCCAATTGACGATGCGTCCACGGCAAACCCTTGCTGTTGCTGCTGCTGTGGCTGGCGCTGGTGCTGGTGCTGGTGCTGGTGCTGACGCTGGAGTTGGTGCTGGTGCTGGTGCGGCGGGCCGCCATAGAAGCCGCTGCGGGCACAGTATCATCACACCGCACGATCACACCATTTCGGCCAGCCAAGAGACAACAAACGGGTCAGGCAACACAAAGCGGCAAGTGCCAGAAACACACCCAAGTGCAACAGTGCATACAACAACAGTCACCAAAGCCACACACACACACACACACACACACAAACACAAACACACACCACCAGGCGATGCACGTACCCGGACTGCATGGGCTGCCCAAACCCACCGCCGCCGTAGGGAGCAGGCATGTAGCCCCCGCCGCCACCCATGTAGCCACCACCGCCGCCACCACCGCCACCACCACCACCACCACCATACGGGGCGTACCCTGAACCCAACCCCATGCCACCACCGCCAGCGGCACCACCGCCGCCGCCGGTCCTTGTGGGTGGGACACCGTAACCGCCGGACCCAAACACACCTGGTGCGTAGCCACCACCGAACATGGCACCACGTGGGGGCTGTGTGGCTTGACGGTGCTGCTGCGCGGCTTGCTGCTGGTGGTAGAAGAACGCGGCGCGCTGTTGCTGCTGGTGATGTTGCTGCCGTTGCTGCTGTTGGTGGTGCTGGTGCTGGTTGTAGAACATGGCTTGCTGCAAGGGAGGAGCAGGGCCTGCAGCGGCGGCGGTACGCGTACCGGCCCCTGGTGTGCTGTGGAACACGGGCGCGTTGCCGTTGAACATGCGATCCGCGGTGGCACCGGCGGCAGCAGCGGCGCTTGTCCCAACACCTGCAGTCGCACCTCCAGTTGCTGCAGGCGGGAGGTGAAGAGCGCCACCAACACCACCGACACCAACGCCACCAACGCCACCAACGCCACCAACGCCACCAACACCGCCGCCAAGGAACGGCGACGACACAGGATCAGAGGCCGGGGACACGACACCCAGCGCGTTTTCCACCACCGAGTGCGCCGCCGCGGCAGCTGCAGCCGCCGCTGCGGCACCCGCACCCGCACCCACACCCACACCCACACCCGCCATGACATTCGACGAGGGCGCTGCGGCGGTGTGCTGGTGCTGGTGCTGGTGCTGGTGCTGGTGCTGGCGCGCACCCACGGCACCTGTGACGGCGGCAGGTGGTGCCGTCGCGGTGGCAGCACGTACGACGGGCGCGGCGGGGCCACCGCTCAGGTCGATGCCGAGCGTGCTCAACGCGGGCAGCAACGCAAACGGCGCGTCATCGTCGGCACCGCCCGTGACGACGCCACCACCCCCGACACCACCGACACCACCGACGCCACCGACGCCACCGACGCCACCGACGCCACCGACACCCGCCAAGGAGAAGCCGGGCAGACCAGCGTCGAGGGAGGCGTCGTGCGAGGAGGCTGGTCGGCCAGACAACGGCCCACCGACACCGACGCCTGCGACGCCCGTGGCTGGGGCTGTGGCGGACGATGGCGGCGGAGGGGGCGCAAACAACGAGCCCGTGGGGAAGCCCGGCAAGCCACCCACACCCACCAATGAGGGCACGCCGACACCCACACCAACACCAACACCCACGCCCATACCACCAACGCCCACACCCACACCACCCACACCCAGTGGGGTGGCGCCCATGATGGGATCACCGCCGATGGACGACGCGGCCGCGGTGCCACCAGCGGCGACAGTCGCGTCGCCGTCATCACCACGAAGGGCGGCGGGCGAGGAGGGCACCAGCAGGTCAGCAGCGGAGGAGCGACGGGATTGGCCACCAGGCGAGTGGGGAGCGCCTGCGGCAACAGCGCTGGTGGCCGCACCGCTACTGGCGCCACCAACACCAACACCACCACCAACACCACCACCCTCGTTCCCTGCCACAGCAGACGGAGCTGACGCGACCGACACTCCGATGGCGCCAGCGACGGCACTTGCTGTGACTGGTGCTGCTGCTGCTGCTGCTGATGATGATGATGGTGATGATGATGATGATGCTGCTGCGGAGGTGGAGGTGGAGGTGGAGGAGGTGCCAGGCGCAGCAGCCTTGGGGGCGAGCTGTGCGACGACACGCTGCGACGAGCCGGGCGGCGTCGGTGGCTTCGCCTGTTGGCGCTGCTGCAAAGCCCGCGCCCTTCTCTGTGCTTGAGCCTGTGCCTGTGCTACAGCTTGCGCCTGCTGCACCTGCACCTGCACCTGCACCTGCACCTGCGCCGGTGCCGGTGCCGGTGCCGGTGCCGGTGCCGGTGCCGGTGCCGGTGCCTCGGGACGTGTGGTGCCGCGCGTGGCGCCGCGCGTGGCACGGGGTGCCGTCGTGGAAGACGCCGCCACCGTGGCGGGGGCGGGCGCCGGTGGCGCAGCCGACGCGGACTGCCGGCTCTTCACCACCGCGCTCCAGCTGCGCGTGCTCTTCGCAGGGATGATGCTGCTGGCGGCGTGCACCCTGCCTTTGCTGCTGGTGGTGGCGCCAGACGCCGAGCTGTGGCTGCCACCATGACCTTTCACGGTGGTGGAGGAGCCGCCCGATGCACCCCCCACGCCAGCACCAGAGGCTGCGCCGCCACCGCCGCCACCACCGCCACCACCACCGCCGCCAGCGCCGCTGCCGGCGTGACCGGACCGGCTGTCCGTGGCCCAGGCCCGCCCAAACCCCAGCTCCACCACCTGGTCGCCGATGCGGCAGTTCTGCATGCCCTTGAAGGCCAGCATGGCTGCGTCCCGCGACACAAAGTCGACGAAGGCGCAGTGGCGCTCCTTCAGGTGGTTGATGTTCTCGATCTTGCCAAACTGTTGGAACCGGGTCTCGATGTCCTGCTTGGTGGTGTTGTACAGGCAACCGACCCACAGGTGGCGTGATGGCTGCAGGTTCCGCCCGCCACCACTGGTCGCGCCCCCGCCCGCGGTGGTGGCGGCGCCCTTTCGCTCGCCGTCCACGCCGGTGTGACCGCCCTTGATCATGTTGCGGTGCTGTGACCATGCCACTGTCTCTCGCTGCCCCACGCACACACACACGACGCCCAACCGTGAGCAGCGTAGAGTACACCACGGCAGGCAAGGCACGGCTCGCCCACGCCACACCCAAGCATGCACGCCACACCCAAGCACGCAAACACGCACTCGCACGACGAGCACACAAACACGACGAACACAGGCACCACGACAGACACGATACACACATGCACGCACGCACGCACACACACACACACACACACACACACACACACATACCTTGGCAAAAGAAATATTGCTGCGCCAAATGTGTTGCTTCGTCAGGGATGCCCTGGCATGCTCGGCGTCGTCGGGCTTCTCGAACGTGACAAACGCAAACCGGCGGCCCTTTCGAGAGGACACAAGCTTCAGCGCCTCGATGGGCCCAAACTTGCCAAACTTGGCGCGCAGGTTGGCTTCGGTCATGTTCGACGCCACGTTACCCACGTGCAGGCACCGGTCCGACATGCCCTCCTGCTGTTGATGTGACGTGGCACCACCCGTGGCGGCGGCGCTTGCCCCGACACTGCTCCCCACACCACCACCACCGCCGCCGCCACCGCCGGCGGCAACCGACGGGGCTGATGCTGCGCGTGAGAAATGTCCATGGTGAGAGGACGACGCAGCCGACGAGGGTGTCGAAGCGCTGCCGCTGGTCATACCGCTGGCGGCCGCGCTGTTGTGAAGTGGCGTGGTGGGTGTGGCAGTGCGGCGCGTGGCGCCATCTTTGGATGAAGGCACGCTTGACACTGTGGCGTTGTGAGCGCAGGGCACGGTATCGAAAACAAACGCACACGTGAGCTCAAGAAACGGAAGTGAAACGAAACGAAACCAAACGAAACGACGCGCGCGGCAGAGCAGAAAAGGGAAGGGTCCACGGATTGAGGTCACGCGCCACAACCACCGCAATACAATGCAATGCACGAGAACACGCAGCAACGACACACCTGGCTCCTTTCCTGCAGCCTTGATGGACTCGAGAATGGCGAGTGCAGCGGGTGCGGATTGTGGCACAAGGGACACACAGTCGTTCTTGGGAATGCGGTCCACACGGAACAAGCGCGGGTGGCGTTCCAACAACACCAACAGTCCGCCGCAACGCTCTCGCACAGTGACGAGTGAGGCTTTACCAATGCGGTTGCGCAGCATGTTGGCTAGTTCCACAGCCTTGAGGCTGTGAGTCGGCGCGTCCAGCAACACGCGCGCTGCACCGGCAACCACAGACCGAGCCACCTGTGCCGCCTGTTCATTGGAGATGCGCGGCATGGAGCGACCCTTGCCGCCAAAGTTGGCGCCCTTGGCGGGGTATCGGGGCACAGACACGTGGTTGAAAGGCGGATCGTTCTCCAACACAAACCGCTTCGGGTACTGCAAGAACATGGGCCGAAGACCACCGTAAAAACCTGGGCCAGAGAGGCGACAAACCAGGACCAACAACAACAACAACAACAGAACAACAACGACGGTCATCGCAGTGCAAACAACGCAGTCGTGGAAGTCAGCATGCGTGTAGCACCACGTTGGCAGGACCTTGAGACCGCAACAACAACAAGCGCGGAACGGTTCGACACACGAACAAAAGCCAAAAACAAAGCAAAACGGGACACCAACTCACTCTTGACACTCCTGTACAGTGCAACGTTGTCTCCTGCAAGAGCGCTGCCAAGGTTAGCTCCTTGAATGCGGCCACCGTGCCGCCGAATGACTGACTCCACCCAGTTCACAAGCTGTGACTGTCGTCGGCGTGACATCTCGTTACCACTGGCACCTGTGCGACCCCGGTTGGAACGCCCGCCACGCGTGTAGTTGCCGCGCGCGCCTGCGGAGCCACCCACAGCCTTGCGCGACGCGCCTCGAGAACCTGACATCGTTGCTGGGGCAAATTGCGCAAACCAGGCAACCAACAACAAACTGCGTGCAGCGTGTAAAACGAGCTCCCCACGAAGCAAGGCAAAAGGAAGTGCGCTCGGGAGACGAGGGGGGTGTCAGGCCACAGCGGTGTGCCTGGGTTGAACGGGCGGTTGATGTGCACAAGCACCCCGAAACACCCTGGTGGGGGAGCGCCACCAAGTGCGTGCGGTGCAACAGCAGAGGGGGTGGGAGCGTGGCGTGTCCAGCAGCCACACCCACGCGCTGCCGGTGGTCAACCGCAGTGACCCTGCTCGCAGGGCCGTTCGGCGGTCGCACAAAGTGAACCAACCACACACGTGTGCTTTGAAGTCACCCAAGTTGGGCGAGTGGGCACGGTGCGTCAGGAGTGGTACACGTGGACCAGGACGAGACTTGAGGCACGCTGCTGCTCGGCACTGTCGCGCAACAGGCCGGGGCAGTCAACCAAGTGGCGCGGCCCCTTCGGCGAAACGAACGGGTGACTCCGCCGCGGTGACTCACGAGGAAACTCCTGGGCTCCAATGCAGAGGCGTAGAGTTGGGGGGACCAGCAAAGGGGAGGCGATACGCCTGGCGCACAGCTTCGGCCGATTCGGTACAAGGAATCCGCAGCTTGGGCGTGCTGCAACCTCAGCTGTTACTGCCCTCGCGTCCGAAATGTGCGAAATTCAAAAATATGTATGTGTATTCGTCAAACGCTACATCCAAACGCCCGCCGCAGCCCATGGGGAGGCGGTGTAGTGTGGGTGTGGTACATTCAGCAGCGCCACCGCGCTGTCATCATCCAAGGGGCGTCAATCCATCCAATACACTGGCTGCAGCAACAGCGGGGCAAGTGGGGGAGGTGGCGGAAGAACAGCAGCGAGGCTGGCCTCATGCGCGTCCATGCTGCCAGCTTGCTGCTGCTGCTGCACCAAAATGGAACGCGCTGCCGCCGAAGCGGGGCCACGCACATGGCGTGCCAAGTACGACAGTCCCTCCAAAGCGGTCGTGCAGTTCGGCTGGAGGGCCACGGCAGCGCCGAATATCTGTGTTGCATCCTCTTCAAATCCGAGGTGCACGCACGCAATGGCGTGGTTGCTGAGAGCTGGGGCAGGGTCTGCCAACGACAACATGGACGTTGAACGGAAACAATGTGCAGCCTCTAAGTGCCTGCGTACGCCCCGAGCACAAACGCCGAAGCACAATAGCACACACCCAGTTAACGCAATGCAGGTAGGCATGGAAACACTGCAAAGTAGGACACATACACACAATGTGCATTGCACATCCACATCCACATCCAACACACACAGCCTCCACCTCTCCAGGCGGCACACAACAACGAACAAACGTGTCAGCTCACCTGTTGCTCTCTAATAGTGCGTGACCCAAGTCCATCATCCACCGTGCCACCGTGACCGACTCTTCCACGGTGCGCTCCCTGCCTGTCGTGTCAGTGTGCAACAACACGGCGTGTGTGAAGCTCTCCACCGCCAAAGTGTGGTTGCCTTGCTGAATGTGGATCCGGCCCGCAGCGGCCAGGGCAGCAGCCTGATCCAACATCAGGCGCTGGTGGCCCGAGCGTGTCGGGTTCAAGCCACCCAACTTCAACTGCCGCTGTGCACTCGAGGCGGCGCGCAGGCGAATGGTGTGTGACAGGTTCGCGACGTGCTGACACGGGTGCGGGGTCGCCTCAACTGTCTGGCGCAAGGCCACAGCGTGTTGACATGCCTGCAGCACGTGCTCAGGCTCCACAGGCCGCCGCGTGGCGGCCAACAGTCGCGTGGTACTACTACCCGTGGCGCCCGTCCGGGTGGCGCCACCCGCGCTCGTGTCGCCAGCGCTCGGTCGCGGTGCTGCACCGGTGCCATCCCTTGTCGCTGCGCCGGCACCTGCACCGGCACCACCATTGGCGCGGGCACCGGCACCGGCACCGGCACCACCCCCAGCGCCGGCACCGCCACCGGCACTGCCTGCACCACCACCACCACCACCACCACCACCACCACCACCGGCGGCGGAGGTGTAGCTGTCCGTGGTGATCAGATCCACGGCGGCGCGGTCGATGATCTGCACCGACTTGCCGAGCGTCCGCACCGCATCCCACGGCCGCTGCAACGTGGACCGCACGGCGGCCATGTGCTGGTGCAACGCCGCCGCCAGCCGCGCGTGCACACCCCAGTGCGAGCAGTCACAGTGATCAAACGCGGCGGCGGCGGCGGCGGCGGCGGCAGCAGTGGGGGTGTGCTCCACCTCGCCACCACCGGCTGACGCCGACGCGGACGCAGAAGCGGACGCGGACGCCGACGCGGACGCTGATGCCGCAGCTGCTGCAGCATGCGCGCGCGCGGCGGGGAAGCCACACACGTCCTCCGCCAGCTGACACAGCGCCCCAGCAAGGGTGTCGCGCGCGTCATCGGCACGGCCGAGCCGCAGCAGGCCGACAGCGACGTTGCCCGCCGCGACGGGCGTGAAGTGCAGCTGCAACGAGCGCTGGAGCAAGCGCACGCCGCGGTGCACGCGGTGTTGGCGCAACAGGCACACGCCCAGGTTGTTGGCAGCGGCGGCCAGTTGGTCCTGCGACGTGTACGCGCGCAGGATCTTCTCAAACGTGCGGGTGGCGGCCGGCAAGCGCCCAGCATCCACTTGTGCCGACCCCAGCGCCATGTGCGGCTGGAAGCACTCGTCGTGGGACGTGCCAGCTCCCGCACCCGCACCCGCACCCGCACCCACGCCCGCAGCCCCTGGAACACCACGACTGGTGTGCCCACGTTGTCGTGACGACACTGGCGACGCGTCGTCCACCAAACACCCCGCCACAGCCGCACGCAGGACACGCACAGAGGTGTTGTACATGCCCTCCTCATGAAGCTGCCACCCGAGCAAGGCGCGGGTGTGCCACGCCACCGGCGTCGCGTCACCACCGTCACCACCGTCACCACCGTCACCACCGTCACCACCACCACCACGGCCATGACCCTCAAAGGAACGGGAGGCAGTGCGGCGGACGTGGTGTTCGGACACGTGGCGCTGCAGCAGGTGGTGGTCCGCATCACCCAGCCCGGCCGGCACGCTGCCCCGCCCGCCCATCGCCACCCACGCCGCGGCACGGTAGTGCACACTCGCGCCGCCCAGGTCGTGCAGCCGCGCGTGGGTGCGACCCAGGCCGGCACGTGCCTCCACCACCACGTCCCACCGCGCCAGCGACGTCGCCAGGTGCGACGCCTCGGCAAACGCGGCGCGCGCGCCACCGACGTCACCCAGGTCCAGTGACAGCCACCCGATGCGGCACAACACCGGCAACGCGCGTGATGCGGCCGTGACACCACCACCACCATCCACACCCACGCCCACATCCTCTTCTTCCACGCCTGCACCTGCACCTGTACCCACATCCGCGCCGTAGCCCGGCCTCTGGGCTGACGCATGTCGCCGCCGCAACGACGCGGACCGCGTGTCGTCGGTGCGAAAGAGGTTGACGGACTCTCGGAGGTGCCACAACGCCTGCTGCAGGTCCCCCACATCAACCACAGCGGTGCGTGGCGCCAACACGGGGACAAACGCGAAAGCATTGTTGCCGCCGCCACCGGCGTGGCCGACCGCGGCGAAGGCTGTGCGAGGTGCGCAGCCTGTGACGAGCGTGTGGCGGGCACCACGACCACCACCACCACCACCACCACCCCCACTCCCACTCCCACCCCAAAACTGAGCGGCGCCAACGGACAGCGCGTCCGCAATTTCAAGGTGCATGCCCGCGTCGACCTGCCGCTCTCGCAGCGCGGCGTGGAACTGCGCCAGCCCCAGGTCCCTGTGCCCGGTGTGGATGTGCAGCGAGGCCAGGCAGGCGAAGGCCCGGGCGCGCAGCGCCTTGCCCGGCGGTGACAACGGCACCAGCCGACCCCGAGCATGGCGAGCCGCGGCGGTGGCGGCGGCACTGGCTGCGCGCGGTCGCTTGCCCGCCGACTGCGGGGAACCTTCGCCCGTGGGTACCGCCGTCGTTGACGTCGTCGTCTTCAACAGCGGCGCTGTTGGTGTTGCGGTTGCTGGTGCTGTTGCTGTTGCTGTTGCTGTTGCTGTTGCTGTTGCTGTTGCTGTTGCTGTTGTTGTGGGAACGGACCCCGGCGTCGAAGCAGCGGACGGTGGTGTCGACGCAGACGCAGACGCCGACGCCGACGCCGACGCCGACGCGTCTGCAGAAGGTACGGGTCGGGCGGATTGGATGGCTGTGGAGGCACGGCCGGTGAGGACCGCACGCAGCGAGCGATGCGACGCGGATGGTGGGGAAGACGTGGACACGAGCAAGTCCTGGTACACCTTCAGGGCGCCTTGGAATCTGCGGTGCGGCCGACAGAGCAGCACATCCAACCAACCCAACGCAGGAAGGGACAGCACGATGAACCAAAAACACACGAAAGGACACGCCACAACACACCACGTCGAAACCACACACACGGAAGGCCACACCAAACCACACCATGAGCACACCAGTAAGACGGCCGGCGTTGTGAACACATCCGCGACTGCCCCACCCAGCCCGGTGACGCACCGCCCTTGCAGGGCCAACACACGCCCCAAATCCAGCTGCGCAGACGAAAAGGGCGGCACCGCCCGTAGTGCGAGGTTGTAGAACGTCATGGCCTGCTTCAACCGCCCCGCCGCTTCTTCGTGCGTGCCCAACGAGTGCAACAACCTGCCCGCCGTCGCCGGTGGTGCCCGCTTCCACGCCGCGCGTGCCTTATCACCTGCCAGCAGCAACTGCCCGGCACTTGCAAGCTGCTCCGACGCCTGCGCAATGCGCCGCGCCGCCACAAACTCGTCGTACTCGCGCTGCAGGCGATGCAGGAACGTCGAGGCAAACAACACCGCCGCGTCAGCGGCCTCCGCGTGGGCGTCAGCGTCAGCGTCAGCGTCAGCATCAGCGTCAGCGTGGGCGTCACGGCCATGGTCATGGTCATGGTCATGGTCATGGTCATGGTCATGGTCATGGTCATGGCCGCGGTGGTGGCCGGTGTCGTGGCTGTGGCCGCGTGTCGTCGCCGCTGCGGCGGTGGCGGCACCTACTGTGGAGGCGCCCCCTTGCCTGCCGCGACTGTGACGAGAGAACACCTCCACGACGCCCGCCTCCTCGGTGGGGGGTGCAGAGGAGCCACGGCGCCTGGAGCCGTTGCGGTCGCGACTGTGGCTGTGACCGCGGCCGCGACCCCGGTTGCGAGAAGCACTGCCGCGACTGCTGCGGCCGCCACGACTGCCACGACTGCCACGACTGCCACGACTGCCACGACTGCCACGACTGCCACGACTGCCACGACTGTGACGTTCCGACGGTGGGGTGC
>Ga0213833_1001390_pt1 | contig 17490 bp, 25 predicted proteins | sample SWATP21_FD_160575 | JGI IMG/M metagenome (GOLD analysis project Ga0213833, IMG submission 160575) | Coastal seawater microbial communities from Marineland, Florida, United States - SWA TP2 #1 | ecosystem: Environmental > Aquatic > Marine > Coastal | place: USA: Florida | collected 2016-08-14
TGGCACACGACACCAAAGCGCTGGAAGCACACGCACCGTTCTCAAACCGAAAGTTGCAGTTGACAGATGGCACCTCCTGTGCGCACCTGGCAGGGCGCCCACCATCCACAAAGACACGCACACGGTACCACTCGTCCCGGTACAGCGCTGGTGCTTTTGTCTTGCACACGATTTGGTTCGGGGTGCTGTGGAGCTGCACCACCTCACACTCGGCGTCTCCGATGAACACCTGGATCGCGACAGGCAAGGTCATCGATCACCACAGGGATACCAGCGCAAGCAAGCACGTCTGTGAAACCAATCATACCGTGTTTGCAAGTCCCGTGGTGCTGGCATTGGAAAATCCAGATCCATGAATGGTGACGCGCGTGCCACCAGCAAGTGAACCCCGTGAGGGTTCCACGCTCCAAAATTGTGGCTCGTGCAGCGTCAGCGACTCTGCAGACACAGAGAGCCGTGAGAAACACAAACAGTGGAAGTACGACACAGAGCTCGCAGAAACAGCCTCGGAACGCACCCTCCAACGTCGCAGTGCACAGCCATGCATGAGCAACCAACACAAGCGCGGAGAGCACAGCCGCACGACGTGCGGCTGCCATCTACCCTCGGAGATGTGAAGGCGCTGAATAAGCTACGAGACACCAGTCCTTCAGTATCAATGCGTTGCAGGCACGAAGTTGTTGTGGCGAGCTCACGGAGAGGGTGATATACGGGAGTTCGTACAAGGAACAGGTCCCAGTGTACAGCCTCACAGCGCGTGCTCAGGTGGGCATGCTTGTTGCGTGGCACCTCCATTGCTCGGCACACGTGTAACAAAACTGCGCTTAAAGTTATAACGAAACTACCATCCAACGCTTCGAGCTGACACACGTAAATCCGACGCATGTGAGAATTTTGTCTCCTGCAAGCGCGACACTTCTGTTCACTTGCCGCTAGGCTCGTTCAGTGGCGCGCTTGCAATGGGCTGCCAGTGGCCAGTCGTCACTGACGACTCGTCAGCTGCTGGTGGCCGGCTGCGCCTGCATCGGTGACGCAGCGTCACTTTGCGCGGACACCTGCCTAGCCTTGACGCCCACATCTTTGGTCGTGCAAGTTGTTGGCCGCAGCCGCTGGCGGTCCGCACAAAGTAGCCAAATCGGCCAAATCGAGCCTGCTGTTGTCATATGACATAAAATGTATCATAAAATATCGCAAGCAAGCACGTCACGGGTTGTGCATCTGCCTGCCGCCAAGATGGCGCGGCGGGACCGCCACATGCGACTTCGGGCGGTGACCTGGAATCTCTGGGACATGCCATTCATTAGCACGGCTCGAGCAGAGCGCATGGAGGGCGTGAAGGAGAAGCTTCGCACCGAAGACATCGACATCATCGCGTTTCAGGAGTCCTGGTTGGAAAGCACGCGCGCAGAGTTGGCTGATGTTGGAAAGAGCTGTGGCCTGCCGTACAGTCATGGATTCTTGGCAGGAGCCGACCTTCCTTTCGGCATTCAGGGGCCAGGGCTGTTCATGATGTCCCGCTTCCCGATCGTCGATGTCTCCTTTGTGGGCTATTCAGTGAATGGGCACCCGTACCGGGTTGATCACATGGATTACCAAGCGGGCAAGGGCGTTGGACTTGCGCGCCTCCAGACGCCAATGGTTGGTGTTTTGTTGATCATCTTTCATTTTTCGGGTGTCGTGTTCCCTTACCTTTCGTGTGGGTTGGCAGGGGTTGGTCGATGTGTACATGACGCACCTGATCGCACAGGCACGTACAGCTTGGTGCGGAGTTGTTTGTATTCTCACAATGTCTGTGCTACAGTACCACGACAATGATCGTTACGCTGCTCATCGCGTGGCACAAGCAATAGAGGCAGCCCATTTCATTCGACTCACGAGTCGGGCTCCCTTTACGCTGTTACTTGCAGATTGCAACGACAACACCTCCAGTCTGATGCACAAAGTACGCCACACGCATCGTGTGCGTGCAGCGTGAGGGTCGCCTACATTCACCGTATGCATGTGCTTGTGCACCCGTGTCCAGATTTTTACCCAGCATGCCCGGCTGAAAGACGCGTTCAGCGAGCTGCACCCCGGCGTGTTTGAGCCCACATACGGCGTGGTTGGCACCCCTTTGGCCCCTCACCAACGCCCAGACGTCCCGGGTGGGTTGTGCTTGTTTGATAGTAGGCGTTCATTACAATACTTGACAGCAAGTCGCGACGTGACGTGGTCATTTCGTTTCGCCGCCTCCAACAGGTCAAACTGCAAACACGAACGTTCGACTTGACTACGTGTTCTACAGAGAGCAACATGTCGATGGAACGCCACCTCAGTGGAGACTCACAAAGTGTGAAGTCACTTTCAAAGACAACTGTGTGAGGCACGGGTCCACCATGCTGCCTTGCTCCGACCACTACGCGGTGGCTGCCACGTTTGAGTTTCTGGCGCCAGAGGACACGTCACGCGTGGAACCGCCGTTAATCCCCGGTTTGCTTGCAACGCCCGTGCAGCGACAAAGCGCATCCAGGTCCCTGTTCCAAGCAACACACAATGCGCTCGAGCGAGGACTCAAGGAGGCTGTGGCCCGCAAAGAAAAACACACTCGAATGGCAGCGGGCTTGCTGCTGCTTTGCTTGCTAGCGTTTCACCTGCTTCCTGCCGCCGCGGGGGCTCGTGAGTTCGCAGAAGGCGCACGGTGTGGACTGTCCATAGCTTGTGCTGTGACCCTTGCCATGCTTGCGAGTGCACGCATTACGACAGTTCGATGGGCACTTGCTGTGGTGGTGTCGCTGCTGGGTGGCGCCCTTGTGCTGTTTGCCCCACGACTGTTGTGGCAGTGCGGACTGGGCGGCTGGCTGTCCATGGCAGCTGTATCATGCTTGCCACTTGGAGTGGCTTTGACACTGTTGGTAATGTTCAGTGATCAGTGTGAAGTGAACGGACTCAAGAATGTCACGCGGACAGTGGCGGTGCTAGCTTGTGCACGTGGAGGTGGGGTGTCGCACAGTGTCGGAACGTCATCCTCACTGTTGGGAAGAAGACCCGCGCCGTTTGGTTCGCCCGCCCGTCCTCGGGCACGTTCGAGGGCCTCCACCGGTGCATCCACCGGGGTGTAAGTCGTGAAAGACACTTCGTTGCTCGTTCTCAAACATGTTTCATCGTGAAACTTTCATGAAATTCCCCACTCTGTGGTGAAGTAGTGGCCTGCAAGGCACTTACTTGGGACGCGCATCGCACCACATGGCCCAGCCCGTTGCGCCTTACGACAAGTGGCGAGACGGGCCGCTGCGCTACCTCGGATACGCAAATGAGGTGTGTACTCCAGGCCCGTTGTTGTGCTGCCTGAAGTAATCCGGTTGTGTCGCAGGTGGGCGAGTCGTTCAAGCCTCTGTTGCCGAAATTGCTGGTACGCCGTGTCTGTGCTGCACTGTGCAATGAACAGCCCCCATAACATCACAGTGACCGAGCAGGTTCCTTCATACCTCGTGTCTATCGGATACGTCCTTGTGGACTCAGAAGACAAAGGCCGGAAGACTTACAACGTACGTGCCGGCGTTGAACTGGGTTCTTCTTGTGTGTAACATACGCGGTGTACGTGACGCGCATGTGTCTCCACCACAGGACTCCACGAAACCTGCGTCCACCAGGATCGCCCGCACCATTTCCACAGTAGCTGATACTCTTATCTGGCAGGGACTTGCCAGTGTCGCTGTCCCTGGCTTCGTGATCAACCGAACGGTGCGCAACACTTCAAACGTGCGTTGCTCTGAACCAGCTCACACGCCAACTTCAACAGGTCACATACTCTCGCCACGCGCTCCTCAAGCGACACGTGCGGCCCGCCGTCCTTCATTGGGGTCCCACGTTGCTTGGGCTGGGAATCATTCCACTCATCATTCACCCAATCGACACTGCTGTGGATTTCGCAATGGATGCGACCGTTCGGAAGCTTCTGCGGCTGTTGGTGGAAGAAGAAAGCTAATCTCTGTGTGTGCTGTGCTGAAGGAGCTCTGATTTCGTTATCGTTGTTGTTTGGTAAGACAGAAGCAATCGCCCACAGACCGGTTGTTGAGCATCTTGCAAAGTGCACACAACTATGCGCTTGCGAGGTTCCACTTGAGGTAGCCCTCTGGAGCAGTGTGGCGATACACGATGTCAAACAACTCTTGTGCGTTGTTTGCATGCACGACGATGCCATCCAGCTTCTCCCGGGTGATGAAGCCGCACTGCACGCACATCGCATGGCGAGTCATGAACAAAACAGGCACCACCACAAGCTGCAAGGCGTAGGGAGCACGTACGCTGACGGCGTGGTTGAAGAACTCCAACAACTTGTCGTAGAACCCGCCCACATTCAGCAACGCGACGGTTTTACGATGAATGCCGAGCTGCGTCCACGTGATCATCTCCAACACCTCTTCAAACGTCCCAAACCCACCCGGGAGCGCAATAAAGACGTCGCTCATCTCCGCCATCATGGTTTTGCGCTGGTGCATCGTTTGCACTACCTTCACGTTCTGAGGCTGGATGGCAACTCCAGAGGCCTCCTTGGGCTTCAAGGCCTGCAAACACCACGCAGTCATGGATCGATAGCCAAATGGGTGCAGCAGGGAGGTGGACACACCTCAGGGATGATGCCGGTGACCTTCCCACCAGCATGGTCGACGCTGGACGCAATCATTCCCATGACACCGCGGCTACCACCACCGTAGACCAGGTTCACACCGTGTGCGACCATCAGCTTCGCCAACTCGCGGGCTTCACGCGTCACCAGCACCCCCAAGATCCCAGGAGGGGCTCGAGACCCGCAGAACACACAGGCAGTTTTGATTCGACCGCGGTTCTTGACTGAACTGGGTGTTGTAGTTCCTTCTTGCGTGGCAGGAGCATGGTGGAGGCGGCGGTACCAGGCTGCCAGACCTGCAACCGTCGCCACTGCAATCGGAGCGTGGTGACAAGACCACATGAGCATCTCGCCGAGTGCGCACACGTATCATCACGATACGACACAAACACATGCACACACATGCATGCACACCACTCGATTCACGAACCTGCACCGAACAGAACGTTGTTGTCGATCGTCATGTCGAAGAAGTTGGTCGACAGTGGAGGTGTGAGAACAAGCAGCGCTGTGCGCGAAGTGTCATCGTGTTAATGTGGCGTGACGAAACCACAGGATGCCCCGCCTCAAGTAGCTTGGTTCCTTCATGCGTGATAACACCCATCACTCTGTTGCGGAGCTCACACATCAGGGTCAAGGAACAGAGCTGAGTACACAATGCGGTTGTCTCCAATTGTAACCTCCTCGGCTTGTGTTGGAAGCAGCTTGTCAGCGTCTCTTAGTGCCTGGTACAGCTTTGTATGACGCTCGCGCTCCCACTTCAGCTGTCCTTCAACCCAAGCGGTGTGTTTGGCATTCAAGTCGCGCAGATCTTGTGCAACGTTCCGCCTGGCGCGTGCACATCGTGTCAGGAGTTCAGTAAACCCCACTCGTGCTTCCTTGGCTGAATGGAGCCGCGAAGCACTGCGCCTGTGAACGACAGAGTTGCTTCGCCGAATCCCCTGGGCTGCAGCTTGATTGATGGAGTCCACAGTATCGACGTGCTCCCACCACCGGCCTCCATCAAGTGACTTTGTTGATTCTCCCGGAGCTGGTGCAGCGCGCTCACTGGTTTGTGAGTTGACCCCAAGCGGTGCAACCGATTCTTCTGCTTTGGGAACAACGTCACCAGGACGACACCTGTAGCAGTGCAGACAACGTGAGAACGGATCGCATTTCTCTCGCTTCTAGTTTCATCTTACCCGTGCTTGTAGATGTGAGCAAGTCGCGCACGGTGCTGCTTGAGAAGTTGTTTTCGTTCTCGCTTCACGTGCGAGACCTGATCTTCCTTGATGAGTTGTCGAAGCATGATGTCCTGGCCTTTGGGTGTGGCAGCCACCTGCAAGAGGGAGCACCTCGAGTGAAACAACGCGCCAACTTGATGAAAACTACTCACCACACGATCCAAATCACGCCCGCAACGCACTTTGCTACGCTGGGTTTCCAGTACGTCGTTCTCAAGGCGCAAGCGTTGCAATCCAATGTCCAAGTGTCGAATCTCCATGTCTCGAAGAGGTTGGCGGTGCACCGCTGTCGTGAAAGAAGCAGGGGAAGGACCTGCGAGCGGAGGTCCAGGTGTCGTGTGCAAAGGCATGGACGTGTTTGCAGGAAGCCTGGCTTTGCTGCGCGCTCCGAGTTTCGACGCAGCTGAGTATGCATCCTCGACTGTGCGCAAAACCTCTTCGTTTGTAGCGGTTTGCTCTCTGATGGTGAAACATAAAAGATAGGGATAAGCCTCCTCCCCCTTGCCCCCGCAAACGCACAAGACACATTCAAACACCGCATGGCAGCTTTCACACGTACTTGTACAGGCGGCTCATCAGGCGTAGTGGCTTGGGGGTAATACGGAGCTCTTGTCGGTCCACATCGCCTTGAAGAGCGATGTTGCGCTCGAGCTCGTGCTTGCGTTGAAGCGTAGCCCCGCCGCCTGACAGGTTGTCGAAGCTTTCCTGAAACAACCGACGCATCAACTTGAGCTGCTTCCAGCCCTTCTCAGCCATTTCTGACAGCTGTGCAGTTTTCAAAGACTCCTGAGGAACCACGTGCAGCCAAGTGTTCAGTGGTACCACAGCAGCAAAACGAGCAACACGCAGCGCCCACCTCAAACTCTTTGTGGGATGAAGCAATATGGGCTGCCGATCGAGGAAGGGGTCGAGGAACATCACTTTGGCGTGAAGGTGTCGCCGTTGACAAACGACCTTGTTCATGTTGATTCCCGCTTGTACTTCCACTCTTGTTGCCCGCATCGGCCACTCCGTGTGCATCACTCTTCTTCGGAGAGTCCGTCACAGTCCGTTGCCGCAGTGGCCTGTCTGCCTCTGGTGCCTTGAGAAAGGCCGTCACTCGTTCTGCAACCGCTTGCTTTTGTTCTTGCTTGTCCCTGATGGCTGCCTGCTTGACTTGCCGTGCCTGAATGTGAGCCGAAAGCGTCTGACCAGGTCGAGGCTTTGGTCTTGCTGCAACGCTGCTCGGCGCTGTTCCATGTAATCCAGAAACGTCAGCGCCACTCCGCGCAATCGGTGCGGTTCGTGATTGGGGGGCTGATGCTGGACGCCGTCGGCTGCGCAGCCTGTCCGCAATAGACACAGTGCTCGAAAACACACGCCGCTCGCTCGACTGGGCTCCCGTGGTGGATGCTTGCGTTGTGAGCAATGACGCTACTGCGTCGCTGCGCTTGCCGCGCGTCGACAGCTGTGTGTCCAAGCCAACTCCATGTGGCAGCAGGCCAGCACCTTGTAGCCCATGGAGCTGCGCCGCACACGCTGCATCCACACGCACACGGTTCGCTGTGGCGGCCACAACGTCAAGGTCTCCACGTGTCACAACCTGTCCATTTAGAACCTGAAGTACTCGGCAGCGTCCAGGACGTGGAATGGTGGCCGGGGTTGCAAGGAGATGCCGCGATGTCGAGCTTGGCACACGAAATCGTGCCAATGGCGGATCTGGCACACAGACAACTGGTGAGAGCAAGTTGGGTTACAGCGCTGGGAGTGTGGCACACTAACCTTGTGATTGTGCTCGCTTCGCAGCAGCTGCAGAGGCGGACGCCACAGGTCTCGTAAACAGTATCACAAGCAGTTTCGTTCGAGCCGCAGCTGAAACGGGACACATTGGATTGTGTGAAACGTCCAGCTTGCGAAGATAAGTGAGGCGTGATAGTTCCTGCACCCCTGCGTCAGCTGCAATGTTGTTGTGAGACACGTCTAGTTCAACAAGAAGGGGCAAGTTGTCAACCATCCATCCCCATGGCATGGTGCAAGCTGCATTGTGGCTGAAATTCAGACGCCGAAGGTTGCGGAATGCATGTATAGAAGCTGGAAGAACTGGCAGCTGTTGGAAGCTCAAGTTCAGCTCACGTAGTTCTGCCACAATGTCAACCAGCATGACACCATGTGGTCCATGAGTAACAGTTTGAACCCATCCACTTGCGTTGTGTGATTCACTAGCCTCCTGTGAAGGCTGTTGAACAAGTTCCACGTGGTGCCGGCGCTGTCGCCTGTGCTGGCTGCCACGTTCTTTGCGCCCCTGCTCGAGGCGGATTGGGCGCCGCATCCCCCTCCACCCACCCCCATGCCGGGAGGACATTGTCAACGCTGTGTGACCCACCATTCCACTGGCTCTGTGCTGCTGTCGCTGCCTCTTCCAGCTCCGCATCCTGCCATGTCCATGACTCGCTCGGCCGTTTCGGACACGTTGGTCGCGAAGCACCTGACGAGCGCGGTCCCCAACGAACGGGGCTGGTGTAGCTTGGCGGATGTTCATTGTTGAGAGCCTGAAGTGGGTGCGCTTCAACAGTTCCAGCTGCCGCCATGCACACGCACGCTGTGATGCAACAACCGTTCAGGGCAGCACGTAATTCGCATTCTGGTCACATCCGGCACGTTTTTTATTTGTGTGACACAGCTGGGGCTGGAATTCGCATGGAGCGGAATGTAACGCTGAGCCGTGGGCGAGCACGTCCGTCCTTTTTTCTCTGAACAGGAATCGAGTGTTTGAAGTTCTGATTCGTTGGGAACCGCATGACGTACAAAGAACCGGGCAACGGGAAGATGGTTGTTGTTGTAACCTTGCCTGGTGATCGAGACCCTGATCCCTTCTTGGCCTGAAACAGCATGCGGCGGCATCCACCCAGTGTGACGCCTGCAATGCTTGATTTCTCCACCTACATAAAGCAGTGATACAAAGGGTTGAGGATCGTGAGCCTCCACCATGACTTCGTTGTCATGATACGTTGCAACACACCAAGTCTCGCTCGTCGTCTGCATGGTAGCCGATCTTGTCGGATCCCGCCCTGTATCTGCGTTGTGCACCGCACGTCACTGTGTGACGAGACCCAAACAGCATGAACTGCGCCTGTATAACCACACAGACTTACAAGTTCACCAAACAGAAGTTGAACGCCTCGTCTGTCGCTTGTTCCACGGCTTTCTTCACCTCCAAAAGTGCCGGCGTCCATGGTTTTGCGATTACACGGGACCCTGTGAAGCGGTACCTGCAGGACACACACGCGCACATGCGTACGACACACATTTCGTGTGACTGCTGGCGTGGAGCACGGATCTGGTGGCAAGGAAAACGAACGAGAGCCCCTCATCGCCGTGCGCCGATTGCAGTCGCTGCACCACATGCGTGCGGCCACGCATCCGTACGGTCGGTTGAACGAACGAACACTGCTCCTGAATCTCATGAAATAACCTGTCACAATCTGCAGCGGGGAGGAGACAGGGTGTGTACCAAAGATTTCCTTCCTTGCCTCCAAGTAACGCGACCGGTGCCAGTGGCTTTGGCAAAAAAGCGTGACAAGACCGGCCAACACACGCTGCATCGAGAGCAGTGACCCATCGCCCATCAGCACGCAACACCAAAGAACGCAAAACCAAAGAACACACAACATCAACACGGTACGTACGTTGCAGGTGTTGGGTGTGCTCTTCTTCGTGTTGCTTGTTTGCTTCGTCTCTTCTTTTCTTGACCCCACTTGAGCAAGTTTCGCTGTCCAGCGGACGTCGCTGCGCCTTTCGCTTCTTTGATTGCATGCCTCTGCAATCGGCACAAGTACTCATTGCAGACCGAACGTGTGTTCGTTGCTGTGCCTCAGGCATGGTGACCGGTCACTGACGAGTCTGTCTGTGTGTGTTGCACGCAGAACAAGCCGGAATTCGCGACGTCAACCAACTATGTACGTAAGATGACAAATAAGATCGACATCATGCATGTGCGTGATGCTTCGATGTGCTTGTGTTGTCATGTACATGTGCTCTTCGTGTGTGCGCCAAGGGATCAGCTGTGTCTCCCAAACAAGGACGGCCTTTGGTGTCGGGTTCCGCAAGCAGGATTTTCTTCTGCCTGTCTGGGTGGGAGTGTGGTACACCCTGTGTGAAGAAGTCGCTGTACCACAGCGTGTTTGGTGCCACGGACAGCAGCTTCCAGTGGCTGCCGTCGGTGTGACTTCGAAGAGTTGGGCCGTGGGTTACGTGCGGCGTAGTTCCTGCGTGGTGGTGCACCGTACGTATGAGCGGAACGGAGACGAAGGCGCCTGCAGAGGCACCCACTGTAGTGGTGCCGGCCCCTGCAGTGAAACAAGAATTCGTCCCCACCGCCACTTCTGCGGAGGGCCGAGCACCACCCGTGCCGCCCCCCAACATGGACGGGCTCGTCAGTCCTGACATGTTGCAAGATGATGACTTGTTCAACTTTGTGCTGGTCAACGCAGACCACATCTCCTCGAACGACGGCTCGCTCGCCTTCATGCATGACTCGGCCGCCAAGCACGCCTCGCCGGCGCCACCGTCCTTCCTTGCTGGGAGCGGAAGCGGAAGCGGCGCCAGCGTGGACGCGCCTCTCGTACCTGGCGCTGCCATGTTCAACCCTGCTGGTGGAAGTATGTTCAACCAGCCACCAGCCGGCACCGCATCAACGCTCGACAAGACCGCGGCGGCAACCGACTTGGCCGCTGCAACAGACAGCGCTGGCACCGGCACTGGCGCTGCCGCCGGCCGTGCTCGTCGTGGCCGGGCCGTGAAACGGCGAGGCACTGGTGGCCCCGGCGGGCAGCAGGCGACAGCGGCGGACCCCAAGGCAAACAAGCGCCTGCGGCGGCTGGAGAAGAACCGGGAGAGTGCGCGGGAGTGTCGGCGGAGAAAAAAGGAACACCTGGAGGTGTTGGAAACACGGGTACGGCAGCTCGAGCAAGAAGCTGCGGTGCTGCGCGAGCGCCTCCGCGCCACCCGCGCGGACGCTGTGAAGGACGAGGTGGAGGAGAAGAAGCAAGCTCGAGCAGTGATGCGCGAGCGGTTGGAGCGTGGCGCGTCTGATGAGGAGTTGGCAAGTGTTGTAGGAGCGTACGTTGTGTTGGGGAATGTGGGCGGTCAGATGTTGGTCCTCCGTGGCGCTATTTCGCGCATCGGGTGGTGGGTGACGGTGCTGAGTGTGTCGTGCTGGTTGTGTCATGAATTGGCGGACCCGTACTGGCCTCAGGTACCGGGAGAAGTTCAGTGACTACGGGGCGCGACGCCAAACTGCTGTCCAGTACCACTTAGATCAACTAGAGCGGTTGCTGAAACCCACACAAGTAACCCGGATGTGCATGTGGAGTCTGCACCAAGACGACTCGTTCTACCAAGAAAATTCGCTCGATCCTGACGGCGAGACGACCATGTGGCACTTCCTGTGCAGCGAACTCAACGTCACCCCCGATCAGCAGGCAAAGATCAAGAAGTACAGACATGAAGTGCGGGAACTGTCAAAGGGGCTGCGCGAGACTATGGATTTGCTGCAGCAATTGCGAGCGCGTGCACAGGTCAAGAATGTGGCATTGGACAAGGCCATGCACGACTTGCAGAACATATTGACCCCAAAACAGAGTGCGAAGGTCCGTTCACTGCGTGTTGGCGCTTGTGTGCAACCCATGGGGCTCGTGTCCGTTGTACATGTGGTTGTTTCGTGACCGTGTGTCTGTCTGCAGTTCATTCTATGGGTCGACAGCAACCCCGTGTGCATGCAGATGTTAAACAGTCTGTGGTCTGTGCTACCGAAGCCCCCATAGTGCCGAAGGGCCGCCGCGTTTCCTCCCAATGTTCCGTGATGTGTAACTGCTGCTGGGGCGCGTTGCACATTTTGCTTTTGCTTTTCGTCATCACAACAAACATGAGTGCGTTCGTTCCGCCACGCCAACAAGCGATGTACACCAAGCTGTATCCAGGAAGGTCACACCACACACTACGTAGCGAAACAAATGCAACGCCTCTGCACTTGAGACGTCACACACAACACCACACGCATACCCACGAGGCATGCGCACTAGAGGCACGCCTGAGCATCAGCCCAGCAGACAGGGAATGCCCCAAGACACGACAAAGCAGCGAATTACATGGAAGAGAAAAGACAACAAGGAAGAGTGACCAGAAGAAAAGAGAAAGTGAAGGAGGAAAACCAAAAAAGGGCCACAGGAGACAACAAGAATCGAAAAGAAAACGGTAGCGAGGGGGCGACGACAGGGCAGCCAAGACGAACACAAGAAACGGGATGAACATGCGGCGACACACTGCGGTCCAACACGCGGCGTTTCGTTTGCACCAGACCGCGCCGTTGCACCATGGTGGACCGCGTGGTTGCTGCTACATCACCACACAGCTGCTGCCACTGTCCAGGTTCTTCGACGACGAAGAACGGCTGCGCGCCTTCAGCTGACCGGACACGGCACGCATGGGCTTTGCACGCTGCGACTTGGATCGTAGGCGACGCGAAGATGACAGGGGCCCACCGTGGCGCGAGGACTTCAGGCCACGGCTTCCACGAGAGCGACTGGAGCCACCGTAGCCCTCCGATCTTGAGCTACCCCCGACTCCCTCCCAGCCTGGTGGCAACTGGGTGCCGCGCGGACTGGTGACGCTACGTGCGCTGCGGGAGGAGCCCGTGAAGCCCAAGGCGACGCCACCCCCAGCGGGTGTCGTGGTGCTACCGTAGCTGGTCACAGAGTGGTGGGAACGCAGGGAGTTGGAGTGGGAGTGGGAGTGGGAGTGGGAGCGACTGCCAGAAAACGAACCCACGTCCGGCGACCCGTCGTAGTGCTTGCCCTGTTCCGACAACGGTGCCCAGCCAATGCGACGCAGCATGGCAGCTGCCTGCTCCATGCCCGCGCGTCGACCCACGTTGAGATCCAACAGCGCCTGCACCACCCGCAACTCGTCCGACTCCGGTTCTAGGTCGCGGAAGTCTTCGCTGTACTCGCGGAACTTGCCCGTGGCGGCAAAGTACGCAAAGTCGTTGTCGTCCATGGACGCGGAGCCCCACGGGTAACGCCCGACGAGCAGTGCGTACACCACGGCCCCCACAGACCAGGCATCGGCCTTGGCAGCGTCATACGTGCGCACACGGTGGCCGCGGCCGTGGTGGCGCGATCGGTGGTGGCGCGACGCGGATTGTCCCCAGTTAGGCGCCTGCTGATGCTGGTGCTGCGGGTCGCCGCCGTGCCCCGCGGGCGCGGGTGGCGCTGCCGACGCCGCCAACTGCGACTGCATGCACTCCACCACCTCCGGCGCGGTGCAGGGGGTGATGGGACACGGGTGGGAGCACTGTGCCGCACTTTCCAGACGCAGCAGGCGCACTGCTGAGCTGAAGCCGGTGAGTACCAGGTGGCACCCGGCGTCGTCCAACAGGACGTTCTCGAGGTTGACGTTCAAGTGGAACACACCGTGACGGTGGCAGTGGCGCACCGCTTGTACCAGCTGCCACGTCAGTCGGCGTACGGCGTGCATGGGAGTGGCGGTGTCCACCTCCTCGGATGGTGCCGACTCTGCAGACCGCTGCTCCAGTGTACTGTCTGAACCCCGTCGCGCCTCCACCCGAGCTGCCGCCGCTGTCGTAGTTGCGGCTCCTGCCGCCGTCGTCGTTGCAGCAGACGCGGACGCAGGGGCGGTCGCACTGACTGATGCGCCCACGCCACCACCACCACCACCACCACCACGAACAGCTGCAGCAGTAGCAGTAGCAGAAGAAGCAGCATCGTGATCCCCAGGTTGCCCACGCGCCCCTGCACCAGCACCGGCCACCACATCTGCATGTGGTGTGTGCGTGCTTCCCCACGAGGACACAGGCAAGTCCGTGTGCGGTGGGTGCGAGTGCATCATGGCCAAAGAGGAATCGCCCAACGGCGGGTCCACGGGCGCGGAGGAACGCTTCATCGGGTTCAGCAACCAGTCCAACAGGTCACAGTCGTGCAGCGCCATGGGTAAGAACGCGACGGTGTTGCCACCGCCACCGCCACCGCCACTGCCACCGCCACTGCCAGCGCCACCAGCACCAGCGCCTGCACCAGCAGCACCAGCACCAGCACCAGCACCAACACCAGACCGATTAGAGTCACCATACGCCCCACCGACGCCGGGAGACGAGCCCGGGGCAGAGCGGCCATCGCGAAGGTAACAGTGCTTGGGTGGACGACCACCACGCCGGGTGTCTGGTGCAGGGGTGAAGCACAGAGGCAGGCCGGCGTCGTGGAAAAGGGAAATGATGTGGGGGTGGGCGGGCAGGTACTTCCTGAGGAGTTGGGCCTGCACGATCAGGCGGGTGCGAGAATCGGGGTTGCCGGGCAGCGACATCTTGATCGCGATGGCCTTGCGGTCGCACGTGACGGCGGTGACGTCATACACTGGCGTCGCCAAAAGGACACGTGCATGCTGACCCGTGCGAATGGTGTCCACTAAAGCGCAGCGGCCGTCGGGTGTGTGTGGCGGCAGCTCGAACTCCCCCGACGCGGTGACAAAGCTCGTCCACGGCGCTGCGGCACGCTCGTGGCCAGACGCCGCGGCGCTGGAGCCAGCGATGATGCCGCCGTCGAGGTCGAACGAAGGCAACAGGGGCAGTGAGGGTGGCAACGCAGGTGCCACGGCTGACGTGGGGGCGGCGGCAGCTGCTGCTGCGCCCGAGACCGGGGTTGCCGCCAAGGCTGGCGTCGATCCTGATGCGGACGCGGACGCCCATGAGGCAGGCGTCGAAATCGATATCGACATCGCTTTCGCTTTCGCTTTCGATTTCGATTTTGAAGCCGGTCCTGCCTGCCCCCCGACGCCCGTCGCTACGACAGGAGCTGGCGCAGCAGCGACCGCGGCCGCTGCGGCGGCGGTGGTTTGCCAGGGCGCATCGGGTGCGGAGGGAGCGAAGGTGCGTGGTGGAAGCGACACATCGTACCCAGGCACAACGGCGGTGGCGTCTGGAGCCCCGCCACCGCCACCTCCACCGCCACCGCCACCGCCAGTGGCAGTACGGCGGGAGGAGGATGACGTAGAGCCCGGGGTCCCTTCGCCATGGCTGTGACTACGACTGCGGAGGCGGCTGTGGCTGCGGCTGTGGCTGCTGCGGCTGCGGCTGCGGCTGCGGCTGTGGCCGTGGCCGTGGCCGTGGCCGTGGCCGTGGGCGCTGCGTTGACCACCGCTGTGGTTCAATGCCAGCATGCGTGCATGGGACTGGGCCCGTGGGCGTCCATTTGCTGTGCCTGTGGCCGAGTCGGCCGAAGGAAGAAACGGGGGGGTCGCGCCGGGGACCGCGTGAGCAGGTTGCCCGCACCCAGCATCGACGGCCGGCGGCGGCGTGCGCTGCTGGTGTTGGTAAAACGGTGCCGTGGTGGCGTGGTGTTGTTGTTGTTGCTGCTGCTGCTGCAATGTGAGCCCCCCCGGGCCTGTGTGGGACGCGGAAGCTTGCGCGTTACGTGGCTCCTTCACGACCTGCTCCAGCGAAGGCGGGGCCAGGGCTGCGGCGGTCCCTGCGTCTGTGGGCACGCTCACTTGAGGGGAAGAGCTTGATGCATGTGCAGCTGTGCTGGGTACAGGTTGTGGGTGGGGCTGGAACGGGTCCACACCCGGTTGAGAGCCGGTGCCGGTGGCCGCATGCGGTGGCGTGGCGGTAAAGGACAGCACCACGTGCTTTCGAAACACGATGTCGGAGCCGCTTGTCGCGTCCATCCTCCACGGCAGAGCAAGAAAACGTCGGGTGCTACGCCGTGTTCATGACAACGGCACCGCACGGGCTGTGCCCTCCAAGGCTGCCGCAGGGGATGGTCCGGGCTGGTTGTGTGAAGCGCGAAGCACGGCAGCAAATAGCGCCAGGCACGGGTCACAGGAGCCTTCCGCCGGCCCGCACGCGCAAACCACCCTTCAACCAACCGGTGGTACACGTGTCAGCAGGCACCAGCGGCCAGTATGGGACAAATTGAGCGGGGAGTGGTGGGACACGACCGCTGTGATGCACACGACAGCAGCAGCAGCACCAGCAGAGCGTGCGTGTTCGCAACCCGGGTGGGCTTTTTTGGCGTGACGATGATGACTCAGCAGCTGCTCGGTGTGTCAGATCCCGCTGCGCACGAAGTCCACGGACACGCAACCGCACGTGTGTGTGTTCGGGCGCGTATGAGTATCCTCGGTGCCCGAGCGCGCCCATCTCCCTGTGCTGGCTTGACACATGTGGTCATTCTAGTGTTGGTGGTGCTAGGTGGCGCCACTCACGGATGTGTGGCGCTCCATGGGTCGGACACGCACCCAGGGTGCGAGTTGACGTCTGCGTCTCGCCTCCGCGTACAACGGTGGTTCCGCGGCGAAGGCGACTTGTCGGCGAGTGACATTGAGTGCGAATTGCGCGCCACCTTCGCAGAGACGGCGTCCTATGCAGGAGCCATCGCTGGCGCTGTGTATGGTGTGGCAGACGCCATTCACCGGGGGAACTCGTGGTGGCAGGCCATGATCAACGGCGCAGCCACCGCTGTCGCAGGAGGTGTCGTCGGCAACGTCGCAGGTGACGCAGCTGGTCAAATTGTAGTGGCATGGAGTGGTGGCGACTTCTTTGGTGGTGGGTCAGGGAACCTGGATCGGGGACATGTGCTGCGCAAGTGCCGTGCCCAGTTTGGTATGGGGCCTGGCGCGACACCGCGTGAAATCCGGACTGCGTACCGCCGAACGGCCATAAACTTCCACCCGGACAAGGACGGCGGCTCACAAGAAGCAATGGTGTTCCACTCATTGTGTAAGGAAGTGTTGTTACAGGCTGCGGCCGGTGCTCGTGGTCGGTAGGGTGAAGTTCATGACAGCCCGCACTAGCAATGCATTGCGTAAAAACTGCTGCTGCTGCCGCCCTGCTGGCCGTTTCGCAACCATCGTCACGAGGGTGGCGGAGATCGTGGAGGCTGTGGTTTCACCACCGCTGCTTGCCGCAACGATCCTGGTGACTTGTTCTTGGGAGAAGGCACAGCGCGGAGTTGGAGCCGTCTGGAAGAAGGCGATGCGCTTCCGGCGTTGGGACCTGTAGCAGCAGCAGCAGCCGCCGTCGAAGCAGGCGCAGCTGCTGCGCGTGAAGGCGCGAGGCGATTACGACCACTGCGCCCCAGCCGCAGCTCTTTCTTCAACGTGCCCGTGCGCCCTTGCCGCAGCCGTTGGCTGGAGGAAGCCCTCTGCTCCAGGGTGAGGGCGCGCTTGGAGGGACGGTATCGCAGCTGCTGCTGCTCCAGTGTGGCAATAGGTGTTTCCTGGACACCAGGGAAACCGGGGTCGAGTGGTCGAGCGTACGAATGCCCAGCAGGGGTGTTGGGTGAGTGCACAGCCGGTTGGTGGTGGCACCTGGTCGGACGCGCCACAACACACACGTACCAGGATCTTCACAACGTCAAACTGCTTCTCCTCCCGCGCAATGTCCACCGGTGACTTGCCGTACGCGTTCCGCATTTCTGGGTCAGCGCCCTGAGTGTGCGTGTACGTGCGTGCGTGCAACGTGTGTCAAGCAACCTTTTACACCACGCTACCGCCACATGGGGCAGTTATCGTACGTGCAGTATCAACAGCGCCGCCATGCGGTCTTGCCCCTCCCGAGCCGCAACCATGAGCGCACTTGTGCCAACCTGCGCACCGATTGGTGAGGGGGTT
>Ga0213833_1001391_pt1 | contig 17473 bp, 23 predicted proteins | sample SWATP21_FD_160575 | JGI IMG/M metagenome (GOLD analysis project Ga0213833, IMG submission 160575) | Coastal seawater microbial communities from Marineland, Florida, United States - SWA TP2 #1 | ecosystem: Environmental > Aquatic > Marine > Coastal | place: USA: Florida | collected 2016-08-14
GGGGGGGGGATCATCTTGCCCATGTTGTGTGGCGTTGGGCCGGTGGGTTGTGCAGATACAACACACTGGGTGCCACTCTCCAGGGCCGAGGCCTATCACCCGCGGACCGAATGCTGCGCGTGCGCGCGAAAACTGCACGGCCTCTCCCGGCAGGCTCTGTGGGCGCGCCGTCACGCGTCAACGTGTATGACCACATCGAGTTTGCGGTATTTCCGGGCGCGGTACACACCTTGATCATCCAGCTCACCTCCAGCACCTCCCGGGCCATGACACGGTACCTGTTCGGGCAGAAAACCCGCCGATCGCGCTTCGTGGGTTCCGAACGCCTGCTGCTTGCTCGAGCGAAGCGTTCCCTGCTGCGCCGTGCCCGAGGTGTCAGTGGTGGCAGACCCACTTCCCAAGACCGTGTGGCAGTCCACCTTGGTGCCACTGCTGGCGCAGTCACCAGTGGCGGTAGTGGTGGTGGTGGTGGTGGTGGCACTGGTGGCATCACTCTGGCGCCGAACGGTGGGGGGCGTGTGCATGGTTGCTCACACGACTTTCAGGTCACAAAGCGCCGGGCGCTGCGAGCACGAGCATGTGACGCGAACTGCGGACGACCCATCAAGAGTGGGCTCGGCCAGACCGTGTACAAGTGCAAGCTGTGTGGTGCCAAGGCACACCCGGAGTGTGTGGGGCGCATGATGCACCCGGCCACCCCGCCCCCCACCCCGCTCACGCAGACACAGCTGGCTCTTGGGGTCGCACCTCCAACCCTGGAAGGTGTTGGTGTTGGAGCTGGTGCTGGCGTCCCTGGGTCCGGATCGGCCGGTGGAGTGCCAGACACCCTCCCCGCTGGTGCCTCGGACTCGTCCGCAGCGGCCGTTGTGGTATCTGGCACCACCCTTGCGCCTGCACCCGGGCCTGCACCTGTGTCGCCGTCGCTGTTGGGCAGCAGCCCGCACACCGCAACTGCCGTGGATGCCGGTAGCACCGCGTCTCCCAGCGCAGTTGCTGCCTTTGGTGCGACCACCTCGCCGCCACGTGCAGTCCACGCCCATCGTCGCACCGCCAGCGCCAACAGCCTGTTGAGTGTCGAGTCCGGTGACGGCAGTGACACGGGGTTTTTCTCGGAGGCCGCCGTGGCTGCTGCGGAGTCGGCTTCGGCGGTGGCTGACGCGGTGGCAGGTGCTGCTGAGCGTGCTGCGGCGGCACTTGGCCTTGACATCGGGTCGGGACTGGGTGTTGGGGGTGCAGAGGAGTACTCTGGTACCTCCTCGTCCGAGTCGGACTCGGACTCCGAGTCCGATGGTGACGGCTCCACCGGCAAGGCTGTCGCGGCGTTGACGATGGGTGGCGTGAAGAAGAAGAAGAAGCTCAATCGCAAGCAGCGCAAAGCAGCGCGGCGTGCGGCCTCGCTCCAAGGACTCATGTTCTTTCGATACGTGCGCGTGGGAGAGGTCACGCTTAGCCTGAGCACCCGCGGCTTCAAGTGGAACCTTGCCGCCGCGCGTGTGTCACTGCCCGCGAACACATTCCATCACCGGTTGTGGACATGGCGCACCCTGTTTCGCCGCATTCGCAAGAAGGCGGTGTGGAAGGTCACAAAGTCGGCGCCGATGCTAGTGAAGCACTCCCTGCGGAAGGGCCGACGCATGGCGCAGGAAATGCGACCCGCGAGACCGTTGTCGGTGTTTTCACATAGCTACTACCTGATGTTGGACCCAGAGATGCGCATGGAATTTGAGTACGTCTTGTGGTGGCTGTTTCTGCGGTGCTGTGGATGCAGCTGTTTGCATGAGCTTTGTTGATCCGCCAGAGGTGTGAGGCAAAATACGGACGACTGCGCTGACGTTGGTGTGCACCTTGTGTTGCCGCTGTTCAGGTTTCAATCGCGTCGTCGCTCGTCCCTGACCCCGTTCCGCGGGTCTTCCAACACCCCTCTACACACGATCCCAGCCACCGAGGTGCACAACGACTCTCGTGCACCACCAACATCAGCGCCCCTGTTGACCCGAGCTCCGTCGCCTGGCCTTGTTCGGCGACGCAGGGCGCTTGGGTCTCACCGCGGTGGCAGTCGGTCCAGCAGCAGTGTTGATGTCGATGCGGATGCCAATGTTGGTGTCGGTGTCGACCTCGGTGCGGGTGCAGGTGTAGGTGTAGGTGCAGGTGTAGGTGCAGGTGTGAATGGAAACACGGACGCAGTTGCGACTGCGAACGCAGATGCGAGTAGGGCAGCAGGTCGAAGGTTGGCCCTTTCACCGCCGGTTCCAAGGAGATCACGCAGCGAGGGCAGCAGTAAACCTCGAAGTGGCGCAGACGGGACAGGTGCGAGTGCTTCTCCGCTGCTTGCAGCGGCAGCAACAGCTGCTGCTGCCGCCGCGAGCACACCGGGTGTGAAGGACGGTGGCGGTGCAAAGCACAGTGGTCGTAGCCGCATGTTGAGCAAGGGTGAGCGGTTGCTGTTTGGGGGGAAGCGATAGGCGAGTGCTCATAAAACACTTACTGTCGATACTGAACACGGTACAACCAACGGAAACAAACAGAATGGCACCAACAAGCCAAGGAACAACACAACACTGCAACCACACGTGGCTGCCAAGTGGATGGAATGCAACCTTCACGACTCGCAAAAGCGTCACTGGAATGGCCTGTTCTTTGACCCCAACCCGTACAACCCCGGTGGTGCAGATAACTTGGTCTGTGAAGAAGCGGCAAACCCACAAAGAGCATCAGTACAACAACACATGTATGGCACGCTCGTCCAGCACACTGGACGCCCGGAGGTGAGAACGTACTTCTATCTCCCCACCCACCACAGAAGAAGACCCCACCGCCGGTTGCGATTTTGGGTAACCGGCACCCCGACGTGACCACATGCTCGGCAGCGCACCAGTGCCGCCAGTGCCGCTGCCGGCGTGGTGAGTCGTGGGCGGGTCTGCGTCGGCCAACCCCTCGTCTTCGTCCGATACCTCCGCGATTGTGGCGGTCACCCCCTGCAACATCTTCGCGGCAGGTGCAGGTGGTCGAAATCTGCGGGACCACACATGGCGTGAGACCCGGGGTGGTGCATCGTGGTGCAAAAACGAATGCACGACGCACGTCGCGGAGCCAGCATCAGCGCGGTCTTGATCCAAAGGCGCATCCAGATCCTCTACCAGCACGTCATCACCTCCATGCGAAGCGTATCGACCGTCTGCTCGCCGGTTAAACGCACTGTCGCCGCCACCCGATCCCACGTCCATCCCGTCTGCGTCATGTCCCTTGTACTCACCCTCCACTTCTTCAAGCACATTTGAGGCCTCATCGCTAGCTGGGGCGGCAGTATCCACAGTCGCAGCTTTTGTTGCTGATGGTGAGCTGAAAGTCAAGTAAAACCGCTTCTGTCCACCGGAGTCGACAGAGAACAAAGACAGCAAGGTGCTCAAGTACTCGCATCTCGCGCGTTCGTTGCTTTGCGTCAACAAGTTCGGCTTGGCCTGCAGTTTTCCAATAGGGCGTCGTCACTGACGCATGATGGGCACTGTAAAGCATCACACAACCACAAACCTGGCATGATCGCCGCACTTGATGAGCAGACAGCGTGACGCTGCACTTTTGACAACTACTGTCTGTCAACTCTGCCTGAAACACAGCGCCCCCTTCCTGGTCGTAGCGAAAACTGTGGAAGAGCGCCGGGGATGAGCAACCCCTGGGTTTCCAACACCATGCCGCCGTTTCAACCCACGCACCAGCTCAACACAACAAGGTGATCACTGACACGTGTTCCCTTTCGGAAAATCCGAGACGCTTTGCGCTGTTGCGGGGTTCCACGTCCAAACACTGCCAGGACAGGGCTCCAACCAGGCCCTTGGAGGGGCGCAGGCGATGTGCCAGCTGCGTTCCTCTGCCCCACATCCCCGAAAGCCTGTGAAAACGCACCACTGCGTTGACAGTGCACGGCGCACGTGAAACCCCGTCTAGCACGTGTGAACAGGGTGCCTTGAAGGTCACGTACTCGCTACGCTCGTCTCCTCGCGTTGTTGGTGCATGTGCGCCCACATCCGCTCCAGCGTGGGGTAGTGCTCCGCTGCGGTTTGCATGAGGTCGGGAGGCGGTGGGCCTTTCAAGACGCGATGAAGGCTGGGCAGCAGTATCCTCAAGAGTGGGTATTTCAGGAAACTCGTCATCGTCCGCAGCATCGGCTCCCCCCGACGTGTTCTAACCACGCACACGTGAGATAGACCACAGTTGGGGTGCTAACGCACACCAGCGAAACTGCTCTGGCTCCCACACATGGGGCAAGTGAATAGACACAAGGAACACATCACGTACATTCAACAGTAGCAGCGCCGCGTCCTCTTTGTTGCCTGCTTTCCGAAGAGCTTTCACGACATCGTCTTCAGCAAAGCCCATCTCAACCAACGCCGCGATGTCGGCTGCGTTGGGTGCAACGGATGCGTCTGAAGACCACACCCACACAGAAACACACACACACACACACACACAAACCAACGCACGTGTGAGTTCGACGCTCATCACTTTGCTTCATTTCCATGCAAAGCATGACGCTCCTTCAGCACCAACATTGCTGGTCTCTCACGCACCTGACATGTTCACCGCCACTTCACCTTCGTCTTCGTTCTCCCGACTATCTTCCTCATGCGATGCGTTGGCATGGCGACGGTGACGACCAGGATTCAAGAACCGAGAAGCAGAGGGCACTGGTGGTGGTGGGGATACTTGTGCCACCGTACCTCGCGCTTGTCGTTGCTGCAGGTTGAAGATGTACGTGACGCACTCATCGATAGTCGAGCAGTGCAGCAGCGCCTCTTCGCAGCTCGCGAGCGGAAACCCCAACCCCTGAAGCTCCTGCAGCTTCTTCGGATCCACAATGGCCAAGTCAGGCCGGGAGCTTCCAGGAAGGGAGCTTCCAGGCAGGGGTGCAGCATGGATGGGGACAGCCCCGGGCAAGCCACGAGGACGACGGGAACGCGGACCGCCTGCCGCAGACGCAAACGGGTGCACGCGACGTCGGCCCCGAAGCTGCACTGGGACTCGACCGGATGCCGAGCGAACACCTGCACCACCCACTCCACGTGGAGCCATTGGACGACGCGTGCCGCGCCGTAGTGCACGTTGCCTGTCCATGAACGCCGCCTCTTCGTCACTATCTGGGCCGCCTGGCGAAGAGGGTGCCGCCATGCGTGGTACAATGTCCACCAGAGCATCCACGTCAGGTGGCGACAGACGTCCTCGATGGTGTGATGACTGTGATGTAATTGGTTGTGTCTCTGCGCTCCCAACCGTGTGCGTGTCTCCTGCACCTGCACCTGCACCACCACTAGCACCACCTTGAACGCTTGCGGCGTCACCCGCCGCGGCTGACGCTGCTGGCGCATCGCCGTCGGCGCTGGCTTCTGCCGAAGAGGGAGGTGGGGGCGACTCCCCTGCCCCCTCAGTTTCAGAGGAGTGTTTCTCTTGTTCTGACTGAGCAGGCAGCGTGTATGCGTACGCATATCGGTCCACAACATCACCCAGCTCTGACTCGGAACCCGCGGCGCCAGGCGTCACAGGCAGAGTTGGAGCAGACGATGACACCGCTACGGGGGCTTTGGGTGGCGGGGCAGGGCATGGCACGGGTACACTCATAGTTGCTGCTTGTCCGCTGCTGCCACAATGGGAAGAGCTCTCCCTTTCACGCCGCGGTGAGTGGAAGTGGGAGGGGTTGAAGCAGCAAAGAAGAAAGTGGGTGCGTTCCAGGAACGTGAAAATGTTTCAAAAGTGGTTATGTTGTAACGTGGGCTACGCCTCGTTGTCTCGGGCATTCGTCGCGCTGATGGTGAACGACCTGTCGCCTTTGTTCACCTCCACATCCAGCTGATCATACTTCCAATCCAGATCCCCAACACTTGGGTTGCTGGTGGCGTGTACATGCACGGTGGCGTCCACAACACTAGACTGACGGCCGGATCTGGGGGGGCCGGCGACTTGGAACGAGCCCTGCGCCAGGTCGTATCGAAACACACCTCTGAACTCGGTTGTTGCCTCCAAAGGGGTTCCTACAGCACGTTGCACAGACAACTGGCGCTCCAGGATCTTGCATGTGTCCTCCATGAAAATCTGTGCCTCTGTTGTCTTGCGCATCTGGGCACATGGCAAACGTGACCACGTAGTCGCTCCAGCCACTGCAACCACCGCAACCACCGCAACCACTGCAACTGCTGCAACGGATGGTGCCAGTGGGGAACGTACTCGAAGCAAACCGAAGCCGACAAACGTCCCGAATGCTAGCCCAAACCCCAGCTGCCACAACAACCGCTGCTTGTGAGTTTGGGCGAGCATCTCACACCACGGTGACGTACCCAAGTTGCAAAGTAGGTCCAAGGCACAACAGGGGTTCCTTCTTCATCACGCAATACTTCACCCTTCAAAGCAGAAGTGCCAGATTGAAACAACGACACCAACGACGATGTTCTGCCAAGTGGTTCACTCTCTGGGCTGTCTGCCTGTTCAGAACACCCACAGAGCTGTGCTCCGCACCCAGCTGATAATGCGGCACTGGCTAGAACCAAAATAAGCTCCTTTGATGATCTCTTATGCCACTGCGAACACCTTGTGGCCTGCTGCCACCGTGCAATATGCATTGCGCGTGTCAGCACAGTGGTGTACGGGCGCACACACACTTCGTAGCCCACCGGGGAGTTTGTCAACAGCCGAACAGTCGTGGTTGCGTGCTCTGGCATAGATTTGCATGGTGCACGTAGTAGTGTCCCAAGCCATGGAACACATCGCAACCGCTGCATGGTGTTGTCACACGTTGTTGCACAACTTGTGCAACACACAAGCCGCCACTGTATGTGTGAATGTGGCGTGACGAACTTTGGCCGTTTCGTGATCCAACATGTTACCTGCATCAGCCGCGCTGCGCCGGCCCATGGTGCGTGTCCGCTAGCAAGACACCTTGTGGGCGTCAGTCAAAGCGACAGGACGCTAGGAATTTATCGTCAGCAATGGATCCCCGCCCTGTTTCCCCTGCGTCCGACACAAGCGACCTGTTTGAAGCTCAAGAACAGGCTGCAGCGGCGCTGGATCAACAGCTTACACGAGCGGCGAGCATTGCCCTCCATAGTAAGCAATACGGCAGCCATACCCGACTTCGCGTACGCATGGGGTGTAACATTCTAACTGTGCAAGCAACATGGTGCACTGAGGGTTGCTGACGTCGCGACTGCCTGCATGCAGCGTGCCATTCGTCGCGGTACGCGAGACCCGGACTCCGAACGAGGACGACCCTTACGCAGCCGTGAGGGGCGAGCAAATGCCAAGAGCAAGCCTGGGTGTGATGAAACGTGACGCATGTGTGGGTTGGCAAGCAGGGGGCTCACACTGCCCGTGTCTGTGTCTGTGATGTGTGTCTGTGGTGTTGTGACGGGTGCGGTGGCGTGCTGGCGCAGCCAAAGCATGCTCAGTGCAGCCAGCGTCGGTCTGGCTGGGCTTCGGCTACGAAACAAGGCCAGAGCCAAACGAAAGAAACATGCCATGGCCCCTCCACTCCCCCCTCCAGTCGCTCGGCAAGTGTCTTCTCGTTCAAGTGAGGGCCTCACAACTTCCGCCACTGGCAGCCTTGCTGCAATCCTAGCCCTTGGAGCTCCGTCTGACGAGGAATCTGGAGCCCCAGAACGCGTCTCCTCACCTTTGATTCAACATGGTGTGCAGAAGGCGTTCGAAACCACAGGAGGTACACGCATGAATTCACGAAGACGTGAATCGCGCATGCTGTTCAACTCAAAATCAAGGGCGCAGTACGTAGCATGCCACCCAGACGAATGGACATGTGCAGCGCTGACACACCGTGCCACAGATCTTCCCAACGAAGAAATCCCAGGTCCGCGCTGCCGTCAGTGTCACAAGCACTTGCAGCTTGTCCATCCCCAATCTCAGCACCCAGGCGAGGTCGCGTGGTAAGCACACGAAGCCGTGGTGGCGTGTTGGCTTAGTATTGATCACTGTTTTGGGTTCCTTGCAGCGTGGTCAACAACGGGATTCGCGAGTGTACCTGGGGAAGGCTGTATCGCGCTCTCCGAGAAGCTTGTTGCAACAGTCGGCCAACAGGGCCTCCATTCGCGCCGCACGGAGAAAAGAGGACGAGAAAAGAGCGCTGCAGCGCCGCAAACGGCAGTGGTTGGAAGAACGTGAGCGCCAAAGGGCCATGGCTGCGGACCATGCGAGCACTGCTTCACACAACACGAGACCTAGAGATGGGTACGGCAGCGAGGTCGAAGGGGGAACCGTTTGCGTTTTGTCTCACACCATGCACACTACTCACAGGCCGAGCATTGACTTGGTCTACCTGTCACAACGGAAGTTCTCGCGGGATTATGGACAGATGTGGCCGATAGGACGCCCGTCCACCACAGAGCAGTCGGCCGCCGTGGCCCTTGAAATGGACAACTACTACGTGCGAACACAAGAGGAAGAATGGGCTGTTGATCCTATTAGCATGTTGCACGACGACTATGACAACGAAAGCAATCCCGTTCGGCGTGCCTACGGTACGTGGAGCAAGTTTGACGGTGCTGCTGCTGTGCTTCTTGTTGACAGAATCGCTGCTGCAGATGAAATCGACGGGAACAGGCGCACCACAAAGCCGGCTCGGCGCGAACTGCACACCATGACACGTGCTGATATGAGTACGTAGGACTGAGCAGGCCTTGTGTGAACACCGGGCAGTGACGTCAGCGTCTCCGTGCAGAAAAGTACCAAAAGTTTCTGTCTCAGGACGTGAAAAACTGGCAGCGCCACGCGTTTTGGACAGCGTAAGTAGGCGAGCAACATGCACATTCCAAGTGGATGTCTCACCCATCGGGGCAAACATGGAACAGGTATGCGGATCTCAACGACAACCACCAGATCATGTCAGAGGAACCAACAACAGCTGATGGAACGCACTCCCCACGTACACGCCTCGTGCAGCTGCTGAAAGACCAAGGTGCTGCTCCAGAACCTCTGGGGTTCCATCGTCATATCAAGACATTGCTGTTTCTCAAGTAGGTACTGGGGCTATCAGAGCGTACGAGTGCTTGCTCAGCGGCTCAAGGTGTCCATTCACAGTGGCTACGGCATCGGTGACAAGTTGATATCAGCAGTTGCGACCAGTGGTGCGCTGGCAGTACGTACGTGTCTGTTGCTGGCGAATTGGCAAGTCCATGACAGTTTTGCGTGCTGCAGGGCTGTAAGCGCATATTCCTTCGTGACAACCGCCTCACAAAGCGTGGAGCACGACAACTAATGCCCGGACTAGACGCTGCATCACTCATGTTCCTGGACCTAGGGTGCAACAAGCTTGGGGCAGCGGGCGGCAGAGCAGTCGCAGAAACCATCAGTGTACGTCCAACTCCATGCTGGATACGGTGACACCCCGTCATATTGCTCTGCCTGTACTTCGCAGCGCTGCTCGAACTTGGAGCACCTGAACTTGGAAGACAACCAGATGGGTGACACTGCGTCCGCCCGACTGATTTGGGCGCTCCAAGCGCATCCAAGCCTCACACGCCTCATTCTCCGTGCCAATGACATTGGAAAACGAGGCGCGGAGGCACTGACTCTCTTAGTGGCGCCAAAGTACGTTTGGAGCGGAACACACGCGACTTCCTGGCTGGGTGCATGTCATCACAGTCGATGTTGCTGCAGATCGGATTCGCCTGGCAACTTTTGGTCCCATGTGCTTGGCTCGCCGCCTCCCTCCCGAGGTGCCACCCCCACAGCCCGTGTTCCAAAGCTCACCCCCATCCATGGGCACCGTGGTGACCACTCCGTGTCACGTCCCGGGACGAAAGCGTCAAGGAAACGTGCCAGCAGGTCTCGCAGTCATTCCCGTCGTGCGTCACGGCGCGCGTCACGCTCCGCTTCCCGCGTGGGGACAGCGACGACGCAAAGCAGCCTTGCATCCACAGGCACGCCAATCTACTCTGAAACCACGTCACAAGCGGGGACTTTCACGAGTGAAGCGCACAGTGCTACGAAGCTTCTTGAGCTGGACGTGGCCTGGAATCGCATCAAGGGCGCGTCTTGCGTTCTCCTTTTCCATGCCATGAAACGAGGGAGTTCGCTCCGGGTGGGTACACACGTGGTGTGAGTGCCGGTATCGTGAATCAACCCTCTTGACGCTGAAGTGTGTTGCAGCAACTGGATGTTTCATGGAATCCGCTCGGATCTGGAGACGGGGCGGCTGCATCCGAGGCTGTCGCCGAGTTCCTCAAAGCCAACACTACTCTGACACATCTCAACCTGAGCCACACAAGCTTTGACGCAGACGCTGGTGACACGATGGGAAAAGCGTTGGGGTACAACACCACACTTCTGGGTATTCATGTCGCGGGAAATCCGTTCTATGTCAACGCATATGGATTCTTGGCCCGTCGAGAGCCGAAGCGCATGAGTTCACAGGCGTACTCTGGCCATCTCAAAGCCTCAATCGAAGCCGCTGACAAAGCTCGCAAGGTGTGTGGTTCGGAATACTCGGCAGATGTCAACGTAGTGCTCACAACAACACTTTCTCATCGGCCAGCGTCGGCTTGTGTTCGCGGAAGACCGCGCTCGCCGCCACCATGTGCGAGCACAGCGCGCCAAGCTGTCCGCCGCAGCGTTGGCAGCGCGAGAAGCGATGGCTCTGCAGCTCCTGGAGGCTCGGAACGCGGCTGTGAAAGCTCGACGTCACCCCAGCGTTGCCAACAATCCTGCTGCTGCAGATGCAGCTGCCGTGGCAGCAGCTATCGGTGCGGCAACTGGGAGTTTGCGGTGTGCGTTCGGCGCACCAGCTAACAATCATGTTCTGCGTGTCCTTTCTTCTTTCTTGTTTTTGTTTTTGCTGCAGGGGTACTGGGTCCCGACTCGGCAGAACGCGTGGAGCGCTTGCACCTGCGCGGTGCTTTGGGCAACTCAAACCGCCGGAAGCGAAGCGATGTGTCGTTTCAGTCAGCGTACGTCGGATGAACATTGCTGGTGGTATCAGTGCAGTGACGGTGATTCTCGGTGTGATGTCAGTGTCAAGAAGAGTAAAGGCACTTCTGAAATCCCGGATGAAGCGATGGACCTGCTGGAAACGTACGATTTGCAACGTGCCTGAGGCCTGGTTGGTCCATGGTTCTCACTCCTTGCATCCATGGTACAGAGCGCTTCTTGACAACCCCGACTCTTTGCGGCTCCCAGCGGTATGTACGGGGACAGAAGGCCAATGTAGGCAAAAACGGTATGCGTAACACACTGTGTTCCCAGGTGGTTGACATTCGCCCCATCGAGGAGGGTGGACCAACCCCAGCCGATGTATTTGTTGACCAAATGCGCCTCCTTCAAGTAGACAAGCGAAAGGAAGACGGTGACACGCCCGGGGGTCTGGAAGAGGACAATCTTTTTTCGACAGAGTTTGCAAACGGTGCGTTGAGTCGACGCGTGTTTCGCACGTGCTCTAACGCGTTGAAACGAAACAGGTCATACACCCCACCGCATCATTCAAACATACGCCACCGAGGCACATCACGTCCGTCCCAAGTCTAGCATGGGGAATGCTCGTGTGGAGCGATTCAAGGGCGACGCTTGTTGGCTGTGTGGCGTCTGGAAGCCAGTGAGTAGTGTGAGTGGTCTCTGGTGGTGATGCGGCTGACTCCCACGGCTATTGTGCAACAGTTCAAGTTTGTGTGGGCAGCTCCACGTAGCGGACCCATTGGCTCAAAAGTGATCCTTCACACTTCGTTTGATGATTGGAAGCCCACTCCGATGGAGCGCAACCCCGCAGGGGTGTGGGAAGTGGACCGCATGGTTTGTGGCAAGGAGGTTGCGGCACGGCGTGTGGGAGCGTGGCACTGAACCTGCCTGCACAGGTTCCTTCGTCAAAATTCTTCTTCTTCTTCGACGTGGATGGGACGCTTCGAGCTGCACGGGACGAGGTGCGTGGCTGCGCCCGAAACGCACGGTCTTCCGTTTTTTCATTTTGTTGTCGTGCAGGTGGTGGAGCACAACGGCAATCAGGCGTTGCAAACCATGTTTGCTGGCAAAGTGGATGTGCTGCAACGTCAAAACAGTGGTGGAGAAAGTGGGGAGGCGGGCGGCATGTTTATCAACTCATTTGATGGAGGCGCGTTGGTGCACCACCACCATGCCATTGCAACGCATCATTCCCGCCAGGGCGCCGAGTTTGCTTCAGTCAATGGCTCGCGTGCCCCCAGCCGTGCCACGTCTCGAAGGTCTGCAAGGTCTCAGAGCAGCCGTGGGTCTTCGCGTGGGCGGGGAAGCCCGGACACACGAGAGGAGCCTCACGCTTCGTACGTACCACACCAACTTGCAGGTTGTTGCACACTGTCCTTCACAGTCACGGTGTCATGCAGCAAAGCCGGAGGCCTTGCGGCAGGGATATCCAACATTATCAACTCGAGCAAGCTGAAAGTTCTTCAGCACGGTTCGGCGAAGAATGTTGTTGGTGCGTACAGTGTCCACGCCTTTGCTTCGCCCGCAAGTGCTCATTTTGTATCAGTGTCGTTCATGTCGAGGCACCGTGCAACGACCACGCTGTACCCAAGAGCTGTGAAAGAAGTTACACCACGACCAACTGTTGCATGGTCACGCGCAATCAGTGTCTTCGCTCCTTTCAAGAGCGACACACCAGAAAGCATTGCTGAATCGTTTGACAAAGACTGGAGTCTCACGAAGGTGCGTCCGCTTCTCTTGCGTGGCTACGGACCGCATATCGCCCGTTTCACACCACTGTTTAGGTGCCGAACTTTGTCAAAAACTTCGACGACCTTGCCGAATGCAAGCGTGCATTGGCGAGCCACTACTTTGCCATCAAGTGCATGTTCAAGCACTACTCGTGCAGCTCTGGCACAGATCCATTCGCGGTTCAATGGAACTCATTCACAGAGTTCTGTCAAACGTCAAAGGTGAGACGGAATTGTTGCGCTTCGTGGACAAGGGGGCACAGGAAATCATCGCTCAACGTGATGTGTGCACAGATACCTGATCACAATACTTGCCAGCTGAAGGACATTGACACGATCTTTATTGCAGCAAACGTCCCAGCCACACGCGGGCGTCGCATGTCGAAGAATCCCGACCGTGCCTTGGTATGACATGACATGTTGCGCGCAGCATGACGTGTCTGAACTGAGTTGTTGCTGAGCAGACGCGATTCGAATTCCTGGAGGCCATTGTGCGTCTAGCCAAGGTCAAGTTTGTAACATCAGGAGCAACGTCGACAGTCGCGGAGGGAGTGCGGAAAATCCTGGACGAACACATTCTTCCGTGCGTGCATCTCATTAGTGAAGTTATGCACTCCTTTGCATGACTCGGCGCGTTTTTGTGCACACCCAGAAATGCCGAATGGGATGACAGCACAGAGTTTCGAGAGCATGCACTGTGGTGTGAAGAGGTGGACCTTGTCTTCAAGAGGTCCCTCACTGAACTGAAGGACATTTACGCACGCTACAGTGGTCGCTACAAAATGCCGGGTTCGCTACATGCCGCATGTAGTTATCCAGGTGGCGTTTCTCACACTGAGTACTGTGCCCCGCTCCAGGTGAAACCGCATGGATGTCGTGCGACGAATGGCTGGACCTGCTGGATATGGCTGATTTGTTTGATGATCGGTACGCTTGTGCGTCGTTCTGTCCGCATCACACGAGACCCGAGCATCTCAAGGAGTGTGTGCACAGGTTGGCGGACCGTGACGCAACTTCCGCTTTCGTTCTGGCCATGATGCCTGTGTTTGATGAAATGGCAACATACAAACATCAACGCATGTCGTTTGTTGAGTTCTTGGAGGCTGTACGTGTGCGGTGAGCGATTGGTGTGCGCTCCAGGCTCATGACAAGTTTATTTGTTGGATGAACAGCTTGCCAGGCTGGCCTTGTACAGAACCCCCGTGACAACCAAGGAGGAGGCTCTCTGTGAGCGAGTCACAGATTTGGTGGACACCATTATCGAGATGGAAGCCATGGCTGACGAGCTGTACGACTACTAGAGCGAGACACTGGTGTGTGCAACGTGAAGGTGTGCGCAACGTGAAGGTGTGCGCAACGTGAAGGTGTGCGCAACGTGAATAACTAGACGCCAATATTACTTACTACGCACGGATGCGGGTTGCGCCAATGCGCCTGCAACGCGACGTACATCGTGCGACGATCCACTCAGACATCAGCGTAACCACGCCTGACCACCAAAAAGAAAATCTCCACGAAAGAAAACACAAAACAAAGGAAAGACGAAACACGTACTACATGGCTCCAGGCAGGAGGTGCATATCCACTTCCGTTCCTGATCGCCCTTCATCCGCCGAGTTGCCCTCTGGCAAACCAGGTACTGTGGGCATTGGCGGCGACGACATATTGTGTGGAAGAAGGGGCCGGCCATCTTCATCCACCATCTCTCCCTCATAGCTCCGCAGTGACGACCTCCGTCTGCGTTTCGGACTGTACTGTGGGACTGCTACAATTTCAGGTGCTCCGTGCGCATGCGGGTTGATGTAGCGATGGGACACGTGGTGAGCCTTGTGGGCTGCTGCCACCGCCACGCTGTAGGCCGATACGCCTGCTGAGTCATGACTGTCGCGCGATCGACGACTGGAAGACAGGTGACGATGACGTCGCGACCGGTGGTGTCGACGTGAGGGGCTTTTGCTGCGCGCGCTGCGACTACTTCGCGTGCTGCGGTTGCTTCGCGTGCTCCGGATGCTGCGATTGCTGGTGTGGCGTCGTGAGTGCACGGATGCGTTGCTGTCCGTACGCAGCGTGCCATGGCTGTGGGCGTTGATGTTGGGGTTCTGTGCCCACCCGCGATCAGAGGTACGCCACGACCCAGAACTGGCGTGCCGATGAGTGCACCCCACCTTGGTGCAACGAGTGTGGCGACCACTTCGACTAGAAGAGTGCCGACGATGACGACCATGCCGACTTCGACTCCTGGAGCGACTCCTGCTTCGGTGGCTTCGGTTGTGCCGACGCCCGTGGTGACTCCCATTGCGATGGCTGTGACGACTCCGCCTGCTGCGCCTGCTGCGGCGACTGTGGCGGCTGTGGTAGCTACGGAAGCTCGCCGAACAATCCGAGTCAGACTCAGGGGAGTCGCTGCAAGTGCTGCAGTACGAGCCCGAGCTCGACTCCGTGCCGCTGGATGATACACTGGTCAAACGCACTCCGCCCACGGACACGGGCTGTGTGCGGATGACTCGTTGAGCAGCCGACACGACATGGCCAGACGCGGTTTGTGCCTGTGCAGCATGTGAAGATGCACGCACAGATGCATCTCGACCAGTTGCTGTGTCTCGACCAGTTGCTGTGCTTGCCAGCTCGAGCGCAGACACTTCACTTGACGCAACGGACGTTATGCGAACAAGACCCTCCCCGCCCGTCTCATTAGTGTTCGCTTTGGTCTCAGCACTGTCGCCAGCTTCCAGTACTGGCTTGCTGGGCGCAGTTTGATGCGAGGCGCCGTGAATCGGTGTCTTTCGTGGAGTAGAAGCGTCTCGGCTCGGGGTTGCTGCCGTGGACGCTGTAGCTGCGACGGACGTCCCCCAAAAGGAGCTAGATCCACGCTTCTTTTCAGCGTTGATAGGTGACCGCGACGCTGCTGCCATCAAGGCCCGTAAAGAGCGGTTGCTGCTCGATTTTCCCCACCCTCGTCGCGAATGGCCGCTGCTCAAGATGCTGCGAGCACTGCCATTGCGCATGCCACGTCGAAGCATGGGTGGTGTGTCGGCCGAAATCACTTCCACTCCGTCATCGTTTTGAAATTGGGACAATCCGCTTGTTCGACGAGACACGTAGCCAGATGCAACACTTGTCATTGCAATGCTTGCGTAGGCCATAATGAAACGCGCCTGTGGGCGTGGACAACCGTGGTGAGGGTTGAATGACCGTAGCTTCAATCCACACGACCGCACACTGTACCCGCAATTTTCTCCTCACACGCCGCTTGTACTTTACGAGCTCCGACTCTGCCAGAACCGGCTGTGGGTGGCGCTGATACTTTCGTTCCGCTCTCTACAGAAAGGCACAACAACCCACGTGAACATCAGCAAGTGAAACAGGCATCAACCCGCTGCCTACCTTGAGCCATGGATGATGCAGGGCTGCAGCGGCACTGAGTCGGTGTGCCGGATCAACGACAATCAACTGCTCGATCAAGTCACGGGCCTGTGATGATACTCCCTCCCACGCCTCGTCGTTAAAGTCAAACTTCCCCTTCTTCATATCAGCCATGACCCGCTTGGGTTCGGCGACTCCGCGAGGGTCAAACGGGTGGTACCCTGACAACATAATGAACATGATGATGCCCACGCTCCACATGTCAACCTTGAAGCCATAACCAGGTCTCCCCCGCTGTCTCATTTCAGGTGCGCTATAGGCCCATGTTCCACAGATGCTGCGGAGCTTCTGACCCTCCCGAAGAAATTTGGACAGTCCAAAGTCACCCAGCTTCACGCGGGCTGTTGGTGATTTCTGCACCAACAGAATGTTCTCAGGCTTCAAATCACGATGGACGACACCCTTCCTGTTCCAACACGTAAAAGCGAGGGCAGAGGGCAGAGCTCAGCGTACACGCTCGGGCAACCCGGCCCGCACGGTAACGGACGAATGAAGAAACTTGACGGCCTTGACCGTGGCTAGCACGGCATACATCGCCTCAGCCTCGCTGTAAGCACCTTCTTCCACCAGCAGATCAAACATTTCACCACCTTTCATCCTGATAGCGCATGGAACGTGAGGATGATGCGAAACCTGCGTCAAACACAACCGCAAGAGGCATACATTTCGAGCACAAGGTACACGTAGTTTTCTGTCTCGAACACATCCAAGAGGTCGACAATATCACGGCTCTCATTGCTCATACGCAAGATGGATATCTCGAGCGATATGTACTCTGGCTTTGAACGCGATCTGTCAACCCGTTTGATTGCCACTGGTGTCTTCGTCTTGAGATGGTAGCCCTCAAAAACGGAGCCGTATTGTCCTCTGTGCGGAGCACACGGCACGTGAGAAGCACGAACACAGCACCAGATCACAAGCAGCGAAACCCGCTTTGCAGAGAGAACATGACGGACTTTCCTATCGTTTTGCCAATGGAATAGAACGCTTCAATGCTCTGCACCCAACGCAACGCCGATGTTAGTGCGGTGTGCAGCGCCGCAGCAGGATGCGCAACACACCATTGGAACGTATGGTTCTTCTTCATCCTGTGGCGTGACGAGGGTGACCACATCAGCGGGTTTGGAACGCCAGCAGCCCATTGCTGCCACCCACTGTGTCCAAAGACGGCTAATCTTCTTTCAGGTGCTAGCTCATGGTGTTCTGCCGGCACATCAATGCCTGTGGCGTTGGTGCCATCGACGCACGACGAAACCGTAGCCACTTGCTTGACACCTAATTTGGAACAATTGTTCCCATGATGATGGGAACAATTGTTCCCATGGCTTGAAAGTACAATCCCTGCTGTTACTGCCCCATCACCGCGCCGCAACGGTTGC
>Ga0213833_1001392_pt1 | contig 17443 bp, 11 predicted proteins | sample SWATP21_FD_160575 | JGI IMG/M metagenome (GOLD analysis project Ga0213833, IMG submission 160575) | Coastal seawater microbial communities from Marineland, Florida, United States - SWA TP2 #1 | ecosystem: Environmental > Aquatic > Marine > Coastal | place: USA: Florida | collected 2016-08-14
TTTCATTTTGGGCTCCTTTTGTTTGTACTTTTGTCTCAGCGTAACCGCTTTTTGAAAAGTGCGGATACTTTCAACGAAGAATTTGTCACTGAGAGCAAAAGGAGCCCACTTTTGTTCTTGTTTGGGTGTATTTGCCTGATATCAAATAGAAAAGTGGGTGGCTTTTATTTCGATTTGTCTCGTTGTCGAATGGAGGTTCTTAAGAAGCAGGAGCAAGTGGAAGTTTAACGAAGAATGTAGAGCCTTGACCTGGCTGGCTTTCCACGGAGATGACACCGCCTAGCAATTCTGCGCATTTTTGAGCAATGGTGAGGCCCAGGCCTGTCCCTCCGAATGCTTTTGTACTGGACATATCCGCTTGTTCGAATGGGTTGAATATACGTTTCAGCTGTTCATCTTCCATACCGATACCACTGTCTTTTACGCAGAACAAAACACTTGAAGGCTCTTGTTCTGTATCTGGGCGTACTTCCAACGAAATTTCTCCGTCTTTTGTAAATTTACAAGCATTATCGATAAGATTGGTGAGGATTTGCCGCAATTTGACAGGATCTGAGTGGATGGTCTCGAGTTCTGGGGCGAATTGGTATGCAAAGGTGTTGTTTTGTTTTTTGGCTAAGGATTGAAGGCTCTGTATCAACTTTTCACAAAAACCCATCACCCCAAATTTGGAATACGTGAGATCCACCTTTCCTGACTCAATTTGCGTGAGATCCAACACATCACTGATCAATGAAAGAAGGTGTCTTCCCGAGTGTTGGATTTTTTCCAAATCTTCGTAGAAGGGGACATCTTGTCCTTCTTCCAGCATCTCTTCGGCTTCTTCTTGAATCAGTTCTGTGTAACCGATAATGGCGTTGAGAGGTGTGCGTAATTCGTGACTCATGTTTGCCAGAAATTGGCTTTTCACTTTTGAAGCTTCCAGGGCATTGTTGCGAGCCATGAGCATTTCGCTGTAAGCCCACTTGAGCTTGTCCGCCATCTCCTGGTTCTTTCCAAGAGAATTGAAGAAACCTTGTTTCAACCAACGAAGCAAAAATGCGACTACGATAGTCAAAATCGTCGAAAATCCCAGGATGGTATAAAGTTCGTGTTGTGGAAACAGAAAAGTGCCAGGAGATTGAATAATTCGAATGTACGCAGTGATATACATCCCTGCAGCCAAGAGTAGAGACCAGATGAGCGCCTGGTTGGGTTTTGAGATAAGCGTAAAGATAACACTCATGGAACAAGTAATTGCACAGGTCCACATCAAGAACATCAGGGGGGAGACATACCACACAGATGTGATCTGTGCCAACGTGGCAAAAAATGAGAAGAGTCCCAACGATACTTGAAAATGACCTTTTCGAATAAGCATTAAACAAACTGTTACAAAAGCTAATTCAAAAGACAATTGTATAAGTTCTGGCCAATGGATTTTTTTGAAAAGGCTGGTACCCAAGTAAATTAATATCTGCAGTATCACCACTGAAAAATACACAAGCAAGATGATCTTCAACGCGTTTTCTTGAAAGGTGCGCTGTTCATCTCTCATGGAAAAGGAAAAAGCTTCGTCTAATTCATGCTGACTGAATGCTTCCTTTGGATGTGTGACTTGCTTTGGGTGATCCTTCTCTTGTTCTTTCATCGCAAAACCCCAGTGCGATAATGGTCGTTGAGCTTCAAATGGCTCTTATTTGGAGAATATCTATTAAGCTCAATTTGATGACTTACTGTTCTTTTTCCCCCAATAGAATCATGTAAGTATTTGTATCAGACTTCAGCATATCACCATTTATGTCTGTATGAAAGTACTTGTCTGAAAAAATCTTTTCCGGTGTAAGTAAGACCATTTGAAATCCCTTATCACACACACTTTGGAATATTAAAAAGGTTGCATTGTTTATATAAGAGTCTTGTTGACTTTTAGTGCTGCTTTGTGCATATTTGTCTTCGTATTGATTTGAAAACAAGAGTGTCTTGTCTTTGCAGAGGAGATTGAGGTGAGTGATTCAATGGTAGAAAAATCTCGTATCATGTTTTTTTCCAATTCCAGACATTGTTATCCAGGGACAGGCGCGTCGGAAGAGCTGTCCGAAAGGGATCGCGACTCTGAGCATTTCGATTATTTGTTCCAAGAGAAGGATTTTCGTAGAAAGCTATCCAATTTCTACGCATTGGAAGAAGGGTTTCTATGCGATGGACGTCGGTGGCGTACTGTGGAGCATTGTTTTCAAGGTCGCAAATTTGAGCTAGATGCACCTGAATATGCAAGTCTATTTTCTTTAGATTCGGGGAGTTCATTGAGCCAAGAGGATGGAAAAGCCGCCAGACGTGCTGGTGGTAAAAAGGGACATCCACTTTCTGAAGAACAATTGCGTCGTTGGGATGGACGAAAGAGACAAGTGATGAAAGAGGCACTTTTGGCCAAATTTCGCCAAGATGAAGCATTACGTGCAATTCTTTTGGCCACAGGTGATGCTGAGCTTGTACACCGCCCACCCAGAAGCAGATTGATGGTCGAGTACAATTTGATGGAAGTTCGAGACGTTTTAAGAACCGAGAATAACTGAAAGATGAAGGAGGGGTCTATTTCTTTTTGGCTTTTTTGATTTTCAGGAGGCTACAATCGAATTGCTTGATGAATTTCAGAAGCAATGGTTCATAGCCGCCAGGGGCCTTTTTACCCTTGTATGCGGAGTGATAAAGGAAGAGTCTTCGAATCAGGGGGAGGGGATCTTTATTGATGCACCGTCGCAAGACACCTGCTAGCAAACCACTGCGGTGCATTCCACCACCGCAGTGAAAGAAGACATTGCCTCGAGGTGTTTTGCCTTGTGGTTGCAAGATTTGCTCTCGGATCAGACGTGCCATTTGCACCATCACTTTGCGCAGGTGCTTGGGATTTTTGAAGGTGGCTTTTTCTTCCAACGCTTGGCGCCAGTGGCCGTATGGCTTTTTGACACTTCTGGTCTCTACATAGCTGGCTTTGACCTTTTGGGCAGCTCGTTTTTCTTGTTTGCGTAGGTCGTCTACAACGAGTAAATCGCCATCGTAAAGGCTCACGATGTGCCGAACTTTTCCAGTTCTGAGGAGCGTATGAACACAAGAACCTGCCTTGGAAGGAGCTTTGGTAAATCCGCCTCTGAAGACCAGGACAGGGTGCTTTTTGCCTTTGGCATCTGTCCAGAAGTGTCCTTTGAGTTTAAGTACGCCGATATTGTCGTTGCCACCGTCCAGAAGCGTGCTTCGGATGATCCCGCCCATCACATGATGCCGGATACGTTTGGCGATGCGTTTGAGCTGCTTTTGGGTGAGCTTTTGCTTTAGGAAGGGAGAGAGTTCTTCCATGATAACTGCGGTGCTTCTCTTGGCATTTGGATACACAGAAAGAGACCACACATTTTTGGGATGGCAGGTAATATTGTGACCTGGAAGGTACCGTTGGATTCTCTTGCTGATATTGGTGGATACGTTTTTGCGCCACTTTTTCCAGTATTTTGGATTCCTGGTGATTTTTCTCTTTACGCCTGTTCTGGAAGACTTTTTGAGTTTGGGTTTGGGTTTGGCCATGGGTTGCCTTTGGGCTGGGACAGGCGCAGGTGGAAGTGTGCGTACTGCGGCGATGGTCCTTTTGACCGGAGCTTTTTTGGAGGCATAGGACAGTCCAAAGAGGACACAAAAGGCCAAAGCTGACAAAAAGAGGGTGTAGACTGGCTTCTTGTTCATAAACGGGGCTCCTTGGTTGCAATGGATGCAGAAGCTCTAAAGAGCAGGTCTTGAGCCTCTGACCAAGTTCTGATGTAAATGGGTAGGACGGTTGGATAGAATGGTTGTTTGGGCTTGGATTACTTGCTTGCCTTTAAGTGCTTTTGGGCGAGCCTTCTGGTCCCTTCAGCTGTGTGTGGGTCAAATGCCAGCAAAGCTTGTTCGTCGAGACTGGACAAAAGAGCGGCTGCTCGGGCTCTGTCGCCGTGACGTTTTTGGAAACGTTTATCTTGGTAACGGATGAAGGGTCTACCGATATTGATGCCCTCACAACGGGTGATATTGGTGACGATGGGATCGCGTCCATCGGGATTTCGGTGCAAGCGGCGTTCTCGAACTTCTGCCAGATCGTCTTGGGCTTTGGTGAGCCCATCTGAACCGCCCAATGCCATATAAAGCCCCACGTCTTCACGGAAAAGAACCATGGCTTCCCGTTCTTCATCGTGGACTTTTGGTGTGGCAACCCGGATACGAAGAGGTTTTGAACGAACCACTTGCTCACGTCTGTTGTCACGATCGTAGAATGCCAAGAGGATGATGATATCGTATTCTCCTGGCTCTGCGAAGGTAAATCCAGCTGAACCATAGGTGAGATTCAGATTGTCGCTATAAGACTCTCCTGGCTGTAACTTCAGGAATTTGGGTTGGTCCATATCGTAACAGCGAGTCATCGCAGGGACAAAAGGCTGTGCATACTCAAGGCTACCAGTGGAACGACCTCGACGTCTTTTGATCAGAACTTCCAAGAAGCCTGCCTTTGGATCCAAGACTTTTGGAGGCAAAGAGACAGCGTCTGAACGGGTATTGGTCAGTGTTGCCTGAAGGAATACTGGCTGTGCAAAATGGAAAACGGGACCGTGTCCTGGTGGTTTCAGCTCCAGAGTGAAGCCCGAGAGTTCCGTTTCTGGGATGTAGGGACTGTACCCTCCATTGCCATCTGACCAATAATGTACCGAGTGGAAAGCTGCGCCACCTGGGATCAAAGAGGGGAGGGGAGCATGGCGGAGGAATTCCAGCTCATCGTGATCGAAGGTAAAAGCAAAGTCTTTCCAGAATTGGTCCCTTTGGTTTCCACCTTTGTATCGCCAGTCGTAATTCATAAAGGAATTGGAGTCTGCACGTCCCACCACCCGTTCAAAACGGTGAGCCAGATTCAAGGCGTGTCCCAACTCGTGGATGGTGGTTTGAATCAGTTTTCTTTCGTGAGAGATGCCTGGTATTCGTCGAATTTCCGAAGCAAAGATGGCCGCACCTTGTCGAGGCAATTGGTCCTGGCTATCGAACATGACGCCCAAAAGACCCCGACGTGTGGAGCGAGAAAGCATCAGCACGTGAAGTTCCCAGGCGCGCTTGCTCAAAGACGCTTGTGCAAAGTCTTGCATCAGCGTGTGCAGCTGACTGGTGCCCCATCCATCGCCATTTGTGGGAATTTCGCTGCGTTGTCCAACGTATTTTACACGAAGACCAGCATCTTTTAGCGCGGTCTCTACAGTAATTTGACGACCATTGTGCACGTAGTAAGTTGGCGCTGCGATACCTTTTTCTTCTTCCCACTCGAGGCCCAGTGTGCGCATGGCATCGGAAGTGTAAGTGGCCTCAAATTCGATGGGTGCACGTACAGGTAAACTGTGAAGGGCCTTGTTAAAAGTGAGGGAGCCTTTGAGCTTGTTTTCATCGTCTTTGCACAGAAGATGAAGGGTGCCTATTGTTCGGCCACCGTGTTCGTCTTGACCTACCAGTGTCCAGGACTTTTGAGATCTTTGTATGCGAACACCGGGCGCAGTTCGAAAGGAAGCCACATAGCTATTACCTTCAGAGGCTGTTCGAAAGATGTCACCGCTGATCACACCACAGACTTTTTCATCGATGCGCAGATCGATAAAGACGTGCTGGTTTTTGCCTTCATAGTGTCCATCTTTTTTGGGACCAGTGCCATCCGCATTTGCGTTTGGGCCGGACATCGGGGATATCATATTGGATAGAGACACGTGAAACTCCTTTATCAATGGATGAGCATGACCTTACCGTTTTGATGAAGCGACGATTTTGCCTATGAATTGTCCAGTAGATCCGCCGCGAGGTCAAGGATCGTTAAACGATTTCGGATATCACGACACACACGAAGGGTGCGATCTGAGCGCTCTTGTGTGATACCGATGTCCTGCGGGGTGAGGGGAGCTTTGGAACGTTGCAAAGCCAGTGTGATGCGATCTGCGTGGTCTCTTGCCTGTAGCAAGATCACACGAGCCTGACCCCAGACTTCGACCAGCTGGGCTCTGAGTTGTTCTCGGGTGGCTCGATGGTATTTTTTGGCAGCTTCTTTTTCGACAGCAGCCATAGAGCCTTCACTCAATTCAGGATGGCGTCCCCTGAGCCACTTGCCAAAATCATCCCCTTCTGGATTGGGTTCCGAGGGAGCTTTAGCCAGTTGTTCTTTGACAAAGCCTTGCTCCAAGGCACCGACTTTTTCGAAGAGATCTCGGACCAGGCCACAAGCGACACCCACTTGGGTTCCATGAAGAGCGACTGGAGGAAGGTGCGCGTCGTGTTGTTCCATATCCAATCGGTGAGACCAAAGGTGTTCACCTCCAGAAGCTGGGGCACTGCTTCCCGCCAAGGTCATGGAGAAACCAGATATCCAGAGTGCTTTCATTAATTCTGCGACAGCTTCTGGTTTGTTTTGTCCGATAGCTTCTGCTTGTTCGAGACTGGATTGAAAGACATCCTCTACCATTTCGGAAGGGAGTGACCAGGGGGTTTGTCCTTGGAGAAGTGCTGCGATGCTGGCGTCTGCACCTGCAAAAGGTTTGGAGCAGAGATCGCCTAGACCTGCAAGATTCATGATGGGATCTGCTGTAGCAATCACTTCTGGGTCTGCATACACACCCACAGGTGGTGCGACAGGCACTGTGGATTTTAAGCCTTTGACATAGAGTGCTGCGATGCCGCTGGTGTAGCCGTTCATAGAAGCTGCTGTGGCATACGAGAGATAAGGGATGCCTTTTTGAAAGGCTGCTGATTTGGTCAAATCATTAATGGTCCCGCTTCCCACAGATACTGCGAAGGGTACTTCGTATTTGAGAAGATCTTGGTACACGCGTTCTACACGGACATCGTCAGCGCTTGGAGGGGAGCCATCGTGGTAATCTGCGGTGACATGTGTGTGGACCTGCAGACCCTGGTCTCGAAGTGCTTTGATGACAGGCTTGCTTAAGTGTTCTGTCCTTGCATCGAATACCACGAGTGTGCGCTTGTCTGAAGATGCTAAAGTGGTTGCATCTTTGGCCAATGCTTTTTCTACACCCACTTCCATGGCTGCCCAGCGTGTGGGAATGTGTGCTTCTGAACCGTCAGGACGGGTTTTTTTGGCATCAAGCCACTTGGTTATCTCTTTCATCAAAAAGCCCTTCTAAAAAGCCATTTTGTTGTGTATTTGTATAAATATATTCGTTTCATTGTATCCATTTTTCAAGTGGAGGATAACAGAGTGCTTCTCGAGCGTCAATGGGAATGTCCGAGCATAAATTAGAGTTGTTTTGGTAGGAGAGACGGGGGTTTGTGTTATTTGAGGATGTCTTGTAGGACTTTGCCATCTCGAGGCGTTGGCCACTTCCACCCCATAAGATGTGCAATGGTGGGAGCGACATCTACATTGCGAAGGGTACGTGAAAGCCCACTTTGCTTGATACCTGCACCTGCGCCAACAAATGGAACCAACATTTTCGGATGATTGGGAAGATAACCATGCATGCCTCTATTGGGATAGTCTCGCACATACATTCTTCTGGGGTTCATCCTGAAGTAGCAGTGGATGTTACAAAGTGCTATCAGGCTCGGACTGCCGGGGTCTTTAGCTGAGGTTGGGAGCCCCAATTTGTGGTACTCCGGAGGCTGGTAGACTTTTTCGATATCTGGATATTGCTTGAGTGTGTACAGGATCTTGTTCTTGAGAGACAGGCTGGTGGGTGCGGATTTACTCTTGGGAGGATGGATATAGATAAAAGCTGCATGCCCATTCCAGTAAGAGGACACGCGTTCTCTCGGGATTTTTCTGGTGGGCAAAGAGCGGAATTTACTAATGCCTGCCTTGATGAGAATCTGACGCATATCCAGCGCTTTTTTGGTGGTGGCCATGCCGTGATCAGAGACCACGAAGAATGCAGACTCTCTTAGAATACCTTGCTTTTTGCAGGCTCTGATGATGCGCTCCAGTTGTTTGTCGACGTGTTCCAGTGACCATTTCAAGGGATAAAAAGAAGTGCCATATCTGTGCTGGATCGTATCCACGCTCAAAAAGTGCACCAAAAAGAGACTGGGGCGTTTTCTCTTTTTGAGCCGCATGAGCCGAATGGTCAATTCACTGACCAGTGTGTCTGAGTGGAAACCTTCGCTGACCAGCATGGATGCCAGGCGGTTGAGTGGGAATTGTAACTGCCTAGAGAGCAGCCTTTTCATATTCCTTGAAGTGTAGATCCTTGCGAGATATTCTTTGTAGACTTCTGGCAAATTGTAGTAAATATTGGAGCCTTGGGTGCCTGGCCACATCAAAGAAGCCACTTTGTCACCCTTGGCACGGGCCACATCGAACAGTGTCTTCACTTGTCGAAGTTTTTGGACGTTATCGATTGAAGGCACAATGCCTATCTTGAAATGTCGTTGCCATCGATTTCCCAAAATCCCATGTCTGCGAGGGTATGTGCCAGAGATGATGCTTTCATGGCTGGGCCAGGTCATACTGGGGAAGACGGTCTGGGATTTCCCCCACACACCAGCACGGGCCAGCTGACGAAGGGCAGGGAGGTCCATCCGCTTGTCCCATAGACTGCTGTATGCGAAACCATCGATACTCACGAGAAAGATGTACTTGGGTTTCTTCTTCCATCTGGTTCGGTATAACCTGTGCAAGGGTGCACCTTTCCGTGAACGGATGGTGTAGAGCACTTGCGCTTTTTTGCCTTGTTCCTTTTGAGCTGTGACCTTTTGCTCTTTAGAACGAGTCGGTGATTCCTGCTTGCCCTCTTTTGGACGAACAGCCGGTGGTGTTTGTCGCTTCGTTGGGGTGGGGCGTTGTCTTTGTGGTTGTGTTCGGGATGCATTGGAAAGTTTGCCTGGTGTCAGAAAAGTGTAAGCTAGCAAGCCACCAAGTCCAAAGAAGATAGTTGCCGTGAGAATGTGGAGTAAACCCTGTTTGTTCAAGAAACCTGTCTCCTGTTTCCTGGGAGATTCGTATACATTGATGGATGATTGTTTTTTGTGGTGTTTGGCCGCCGTCTGGCTCAACCTGGTGGGTCGGTAGGGGAGCGGTCATGCCCATATCATATCGGTTCATGACCCGAAAATCAATCCATCCAGGGATGTTTCTCTTTGTGGAAGTGGCCTTCCCTTTGAAGTGTTCGGTTGTAGGTCCACAGTAGTTTTGTTTGGTATTTTCGATATTCCAACAGAGCCCGCAATTGCTGTTCGTGTCCTTTACAGCTCAAGCGCTTTTTCTCCAGAGGATCTGTTTTCAGGTTGTACAACCAACATCTGCGCCTCTTAAGTGAGTACTGTACCTTGATGTGGTTTCGAGAGATAGAAGAGATGGTATTCTCGTTACCATACAAGAAGATGTACTTGCGTCTTTGTGCCATTTGAAAAAGGGACTCTCCCTGGAATAGCTCGGAGTTGTACTTGATGTGCATGGCATCCAAGAGTGTAGGCAAGATGTCAACGTGACTTGTGTAATCGTTAATGATTCGAGGTTTGAACAATTTGGGTTGATAGAAAATCAAAGGTGTATGGTAATTTTCGTTATAACTTCTACGCGAGTGTGTCCAGTTCCCTGGATGTTGGCCAAATGCCTCGCCGTGGTCACCTGTGAAGACCAGGATGGTTCTCTTCATCTTGCCGGATTTCTCAAGATAATCCACCAGTCGTTTGATCTGGTGGTCGATGAGCCGGAGGTTGTTGTAATACCGAAGGATACTTCTGCGAGTATTCTTGTAGACTCGGTACGCTGGACCATAATCTGTGTAAGGCCAGTGGGGCGCAAAAGTGATGTAGATAGAAGCAAAGGGCTCCTTGGCTTTTTTGAGTTTTTCAAGTGCAAAGTCAACGACTTCGATTTCATTACGGGCAGGTGAACCTCGAGGACCTTGCTTCATTTTGTAAAGTGAATAGTACCCGTACATCTCCTTAAATCCACTGTTCATCAAGAACCACTTGGGAAAGTACCACCGCAAAGAGCCTGGGGTGACCAGAAAAGGTTCATGGCTTTGATTGATGAAGTTGAAGATAGAGGGAAGGACGTTGTCCCGCTTCATAGAGAACATAAAGAGCTGTGGATTTGGGTACATACCACTGAAGATAGAGAACAACGAGCGAGGACTGGAGTTAGAGGGAGAGAAATGTCGGGTTCCTGACCAACCTTTGGCTGCCAAAGAGCGCAAGAAGGGCATGGCGTCAGGTTTTCCCTTGGGCGTTTCAAAGATGTAGCGAAATCCTGTACTTTCCAGAGAAATGAACATGACATTCCAGGTGTGCTTGGTCTTAGGTGGAAGCTTCTTCTTGGGCACGATATCGTACACAAAGAGCGGCGAGACAAGCTTGACCGAACGTGATTGTTTTTTGCGAGGCCCAGTCCGTTTGGTGTAGGGAATGTCTTTGGCATTGCCCTTGGATTTGGGCAATTTTTGCGCAAGCCTTTGAGGTGGAGGTGTGTTGTTTTGGTTGTTCTTTTGTTTTTGGGCCAGCATCTTGAGAGGATCTGGTGCTGAACGATTGATCAAATGCTTGAGATAATCGTCTATCACAAAAAGAACAGGACTTTCGCGAAGTTCGCCTCCAAGTGCTTGACCATTACTGAGCTGGACTGAGTGGAACATGAAAGTGAGACAGATCAACGAGCCTATCAGGCGATTTCTCCAGGTGACCCAAGTTTTCGGAAAGTAAAGGAAAGACCAGAATATCCCAAATGGAAGGGCAACCAGGACCAGATCCGTCCATTTTAAGAGCTGCAGGAGATCTCCGGTGCCCTGGGCCGAGAATGACTCCACCATGACATCGTACACCAAACCAGTGTGCATGGTAAAAAGCAGTCTGTAATGGGTATTGTAGATATTGGCAATGACGAAGAAGAGGATATGGATTGCGAAAAGACCTGTAAAGAATACCCATTTTCTGGGCGTACCAGATTGGCTGCCTTTCCAGCTCCACCTAAAGAATCTCACAAAGAGCAAAGCTGAAGCCGTCATCAGTGTCACAAAGACCAGTTCATTCCATACGAACTTCACCATAAAGCCCATGGTATAAACTGGTTTAAAAGAAAACACTTCTTTACCGTCCATGTACAGTCGACTGTACAAAAGTACGCGATAGCACAGGCTGTAAAGGAACAGTGCTGAGAAGAAATGTATCAAGATCTGGGTAGAATTCAGTTTTCGCCCATAAAGACTATCACTAAGCCGTACGAGTAACGACTTTGGCTTAGCAAGGATAGAAAGTACTATTTGCATGCGGTTGGCTCTTTCTTTCAATAGTGTCTGTCCGGAAACCGTACTAAGAACGGTTCATTTGCATCCAGCAAGATACTGAGAGGTTGTGCCAACCCAATCTTGCAGTTGCAATCCGTGAGCTTACCCGATTTTACAAAAAAAGAACAGAAACTTGAAGGACCACTCGTCACTTTTGCGAAGTGTCACTTTTCAACCAGCCCCAATGGTGCAGTATCTGGCTGGTATGTGGGATGTCTTTTTGAAGAGAAGTCTCCATTTGAAGTTGGAGAATGAGCTTGTGAAGATCTTCAGGTGTATCGATATCCTGCAGCTCTCGTTCAAGTACACCCACTTCCTTACCTCGCTCTTTTTGCAATCTGCAGATAGTTGCAAAATCTTCTCCTTGACTCCAGACAATAAGGCCTTGTTCAAAGAGCGTGGGAGGTTCACTGGCTGATACCAGGTAACAACCTCCGCCATCATTGCCCAAAACCAGAGGGGCCGCATCCAACTTCTTTTGGGCTTCACGGATGATTTCAGTGGGAAAATGAGGGAGATCCGAACCCAGAATGATGACCTTTTGGTATCCAAGCGTCAAAAAGTGGCGGATGGTGAAGGACATGGCCTGGCCGATATCTGCTGCTCTTTGTCCCTGGTGTGTGGGTTCTTCCACAACCTGGATATTGGAAGTGGCATAAGTCTGTTCAAAAAGAGAAAAGTCTGGACCTGGTCTCACACAAAAGAAAGTCTCGCAATCCAACACTTCTTGCTGAAAGCGGTGGATGTAATCCTGCAAAAACGCGTGATAAAGTTCTGCACTCTGCTCCGGGGTGATGGGACCCAGCTCAGGAACGGTACTTTTTGTCAAGCGGGTTTTGCTATAGCCCGCTTTTGGATACTTGGCGAAAATAACAACTGCAGTATTCTTTGATTGACTTGGGGAATGCTGAGAGGGATGCAAGCTGGTTTCCTTTATTCTATAAGAGGTTGTGTGGGCAAAAAATTTAGGCTTTGGAGGCTTTTATAGCTCAAGCTGTGAGCATTTTCGATACAGTCGTGGCTGGTAGACCTTTGTAACACCCAAATTCAGATTATGATCCGTAGTTCTCTTTCATAAGCTCTTCAAGTCTTGCACGCAATGCTATCATCTTTTTACCGTGGACTTCCTCGCTCACCTGGTATTCAATTTTTGACCAGTTTTCTCTTGGGTAAAGCCAGACTGGACCATGGAGTCTCTCTGGTTGCTCAGTGTTGTATCTGGGGAAAATGTGAGCGTGCAGGTATGCATCTGTATTTCCAAGAATCGAATAATTGAGACGGCGTGTTTGGTACACAGCCTGGATAGCATCGCCCAATAAGCTCATGTCAAACAGGAACTCAGCTCTTTTTTTGGGAGAGAGGTCATTGAGCTGGTAGACTTGTGGGTAAGCCAACAAAACGCAGTATCCCTCGAGGAATTGCGTGTCACCAATGACTGCAAATCCACTCTTCATTTTTGATAAGACTGTGGGGTTTGTTCCAGCAACTGCGGAACCTATTCTATCTTTTTTCCACTCTTCCATTTTGGCTTATCCCTGGGTGTGAACTTTGATTTTCGAGCCGTGTTGAAATGCTCAGGGTTTGGTCGAATTCACTTAGTATATTTTGACTGTTTCGCTTTTTGTAGTTGAGCCCATCGCCGTTTGTTTTCCACACTTGGCTGTTGTTCACAAAGTGCTTGAAGGGATTCGTAGGCTGCTTGAAAGTCAGTCGTTTCCCCGCGAATCAACCACAGACTTTCGTGTATCCTCGCTCGCTCGGGAAGAGGAAGTGCGTCTTGCTGTGATAACTCTTCCAGAAGTTGTAATGCAGTGGTTTGCTGGTCTTGCTTTGCCAAAAGGTCAGCTTTTAGAGTAACACTTCTTACCAAATAATCCCTTCGTTGGATTTCCTGAGCATATTCTAATCCTTTCTCGACATTGATCCCGGCTTCTTTAAGCCTTCCTTTTCGAAGATAGAGTTCACCTAGCTCTATGTGTAGCCAACACGATTGAAGCTCTTGTTTTTTCTCGTGAAATATCTCTAGCGCTTTAATGAAATATTCCTTGGCTTTCTGAAAATGATCTTGCTGAGCGAAGAGTTTTCCCAAATATCCGAGCCATCTTGCTGCGCTTTCCTGGTGCCCAAGTTCTTTTTGTAACTGAAGAGCAAGTTCTAAATATTTCTGAGCTTTTTTTTCTTCACCGAGTAGTGTATAAATGACCCCCAAGTTCCCCTGTGAAATACCCAATTTGTAGAGTTCCTGGTTGGATTCTCTGATATGCATGATTTGAAGAAATGCTCTTTCGGCTTCTCTATAGTTTCCTCTCTTGGTTTGAATGACTCCAATGTTACTTAAACTACTGAGTTGGCTAGAAGTTAAACCCAGATCCGAGTACACTTGATGAGCTTCTTCGAAGCAGATAATCGCTTCGTTGAAAGAGCCCATCGTGCTAAGAAGAATCCCCAAGCTGTTGAGATAATTGTTTTCTTCTACTCGAAAACCAAGAGTCTGGGCTAAGTCTTTTGCTTCCTGAAGATGTTGCTTCGCCAGCTGGAAATGTTCGAGGTTTTTGTATGACAAACTTAACCAATGAAGTTTTGAGGGAATTCCACTTGCAAATCCAAACTGTTTATCGTGTGCTAATCCTTTCTGAAGCAGTTCAATGGCTCGTTCATATTTGCCTTGCTGCCAATGAATGCGTCCGAGATAGCCCCAAACTTTTGAGCATCCCACACGTTCGTTATCTGTCTGATAGAGTTCCAATGCATGGTGTAAGAGCTGTATGGCTTTAGCGTAGTTTCCTGATTTTACTTCAAGCTGAGCCTCCACACTTTGGAGACGTGCGAGGATATTTGGGTGTTGGTCCAGAGTAGGGTTATCAATATAGAGGTTTTGTACGATTTGAGAAGCTTGTTCAAATTCCTCTAAACCGAAAATGCACTCGAGCTGGTGAAGCTGAAAGGAAAGTCTATAGGAATATTGCGCTTGGTTTCTATCTTTGGAGAGCGCATTGATTGCTGCCGCAAAAAGTAATTGTAGCTCTTTTAGACGACCTGAATATTTTCCGAAACAGAAAAGGCTTTCCGAAGAGGATAAGAGCAGCTCAAAAGCTGAAGATTCAATTGCTAGATGCCAAGCGATTCTGATATTGGCCAATTCATCCTGCACTGTTTGCATTGCTTTTGCGACTGCTTTACCCAAAAAATGTGATTCTTGTTGAGCAAGGAGTTTCAGGAAAAATACAAAATAGCGTTGTTTTACAGTCGCTTCACCTTCTAACTCTTGGCGCTTTGGTGATATGAATTGTTTGAGGAGGGAGTGGATTTTATATCGATTTTTTGCATTTCTGTGAAGGAGTGCTTTATCCACCAATTTTTCAAGTGTTTGGATAGAGAGCATCCCGACATGCCGTGCTGCTTGTGGTGTAAAACCACCCTCAAACAACGACATCCAGACGAGAGCTTGATACTCTGCTTGGTTGAGCATTGAACAGGTATGTTCGAATATGGTGAATATACTCTTTTGACGCTCAGGAAAAGCTGTCCATTCGTTGTGTAGGCACTGGGAATCTTGTAGTTCTTCAAGGATGGAATGGCAATCCATGACACGAACCCAACTTGCAGCCAATTCAATTGCGAGAGGAAATCCCTCGACTTTTGTGCAAATTTGTTCAATGAGAGGATGCTCAGAAGTGTCTCCAAAGTCTGGCTGGACACGATTTGCACATTGAACGAAGAGCTTTTGGGCGTTGTGAGGGAGCAGTCCGTTTAGTGGTCTACGATGTTCCGCTTTCATGTTGAGCGCACTTCGAGAACTCACTATCATTTGCACGTGAGGAGCGGAGTGCAAGATGTCTTGTAGAAATTCTTTGGCCATCGAGACATGCTCAAAATTGTCCCACAGCAGTAGCACCTTTCGTTCTTTCAAGAAGTCAATGAGCTGCTTTTTTTCATGATTGATGGCTTGGATAGGAAGATTGAGCTGCTGAGCCAGAGTGGATGGGACTTGTTGAGGACTTGATAAAGAGGCCAATGGAATGAAGTAAATACCATGAGAAAATGGATGATTTGACCGAGCTATGCGATTTGCCAATTCCACGAGCACTCTTGTTTTTCCTGCTCCTCCCATCCCCAGTAATGTGAGCAATCGAGTGTTTTGTTTGCACAGATCGTTATAGAGAAGCTCGAGTATTTTTTCTCTACCAACAAATGGTGTGTCTTGATAAGGGAGATGGTGCAAACTGTTTTGCGAAGAAGATTTGATTTCTACTTGTACCTCTTCACAATGAATTTGTTGGTACAAATCTTCAGTTTCATCGGTGGGATCAGCTTGAAATTCCTCCAGGAGTATTGTTACCAGATCGTGGTATTGGGCAAGTGCTGCGCTGCGTTGACCGCTTTGAGCGAGAACTCGCATTTTTTGACGGTGTGCTCTTTCGTTCCACGGTTCAGCGATAAGCCAGCGCGTGAGCCATTGATTGGCCTTTTGAAGGTTGCGCTTTTCTTGAAAGGACTGTGCGAGCTTTTCAAATAAAAGGCATGCTTGTTTGTGAAGTGTGAGTCTCCAGTTTTGTACCCATTCTGAAAAAAGAGGTTCCCCTGATAAGTCAAAGTTTTCAAGAAAGTCACCTTTGTAGTTTTCTGCACATTTTTCCAAATATTTCAAGTCAGAATCATTCTGGATGAATGTGTCTTTCCAAAAGTTGTCTTTGGATTGCAGGGATTCCATAAATGACAAAGCATCCACTCTTATCATTTGAGGGGAGCTTCGGACCTCTTGACGGGTGACATGGAGAAACTTATCACCCAATCCTTGTCGACATTGGTTAAGGGTTTGTTTGATGCGATATAAGGACTGTCTGAGATTGTGCCTGCCTGCCTTGCTGTCTTTATCAGACCAAAAGAAAGTTGCGAGTGTTTCTCTTCGGTGGGGACGGTTGGACTCAAGACAGAGATACACCAATAATGCACGTATCTTGTCTATACGAAAGTAAGCAATGGGTTTATTTTGCCAGCTGACTTCAAACGTTCCGAGTACTTTGAGTTGGAGTCGTTCTGCCACGACTTGTTGTTCTCCTGCTTCTATGGGCTTTTTTGTAAGAGTTTGCCCTGTGTACGTGGTCTTCCTTCTTGCGTGAACGATATGTTAAGGACTTGCTTTGGTCAACGGACCTGCTTTTCTTGATATTATAATATTACGGAAATATTGAGTTTATATGGCTGTCCCTTTCGATAAAGCATTCGGTAATGCCATTTTGTTTTGATAGTGTCCAGTACCAATTGTCTTTTCCGAAAGCGAATTGAATCTACCCCCTGACAAATGTACCTGCTCAAAAGAGCAATAAAGCGTGCTTTATAATCTCATTTGTTACAAACGAGATATTTTTTTCGAAGAATAAGGCTCAGAGAATTTCTAGGTGTTGACTTTCTTACGTTTTTGCGTTTTTCTCATCATTATATGTCAATCGAAGTACATATTTTATCATATATGTTTGGTTTCCGAAGTCGGTATTTTATGATTGAGACGCTCTATAAAAGAGTTTGTTTTATCCTATCTCACCGCACTTGATGAACACTGGGCTTGGAGTTCTTATGAGTGAACCCACCAAAACAGGATATGAAGCTTTTCAATTTTTGGAACGAACCATCCCTATCGTTGCATTGCTTCTACAAATTCCCATTTTGTACAATGCGCCTGATGTGAAGTGGTTTGCGGGATTTTGCGTATTGTTTACGGCAAGTAATGTTGTGCTTTCAAAGATCAGCGCAAGGATGCCTAAGCAGTATGAATGGATGTTGGAGCTGAGCAAAAATACCTGGAATATCGTTTTGGTCATGGTACCCCATATCCTTTATGGCTCAACGGTTTTTGTATGGACTTTGCATATCTTGTCTTTCATTCGGATTCCATTGGTTTTTCGAGATAAACGCCTTATCTTGCTCAATATCTTTGGGTTGTGTGTGACGCCATCTATTGGTTTGTGGTTGTACGGTTCCACTTGGGGAGAGGTGATAACACCTTTGTTTGTCTTGATGGCAGTGGGCGTGTTGTTGCCAGTCACTTTGAATTATTTTTTACACATTTCCCGTGAGAAGGAACAAGCCGAGTTTGTCAATCGTTCCAAGGATCTGTTTTTGACTCGCCTTAGCCATGAATTTCGAACGCCTTTGAATGCCATTATTGGTTACGGTGAATTGAT
>Ga0213833_1001395_pt1 | contig 17417 bp, 32 predicted proteins | sample SWATP21_FD_160575 | JGI IMG/M metagenome (GOLD analysis project Ga0213833, IMG submission 160575) | Coastal seawater microbial communities from Marineland, Florida, United States - SWA TP2 #1 | ecosystem: Environmental > Aquatic > Marine > Coastal | place: USA: Florida | collected 2016-08-14
GCAGCACTGCGCACCCAAACGTGAGCGTGAAAGGGCTTGTCAAGCTGTCCCTCACACTGCAACGACCAAGTGAGGACGGACTTGTTGATGAATACACATATTGTGTTGTTGATTGCGCAGACAGACTGGCGCTGTTGCACTGTGCCGAGAGCCTTTCTCTGGGCTTGTGCTGGCTGTACTCCGCTGACACTGTGTGGTAGCTTGGATGGCTGCCCGCGCAGCCAGTCGTAATGGAGTGGGTGCTGCGGCGGGGAGTGGAGGTGGCGTTTCCCACCCGCATGGCGGCAAGAAACGTCGTCGCGGCAGCCGTGCTGGCATGGATGACGGGCTGACGGACATGGACAGAACCGTGTTGGGGATTGTCGAGTCATACCTTCCAGAGGTGCGCCGCCTGCTTTGTTTTACTTAACAGCTTTGTTCTTTGATATGCGAGCATGTGAGGGCCTGTGTCAATAGACGAGCACGGCAGTGGCTGGTGTGGTGTACCTCACGTTGTCGTGTCGAATGTGTTGTGCCAGGGCTGTCCCAACCTAGTGCTTCAGGAACGTGTGGCGGACACGGCGCAGCTCCTCGCTAGTCTCAACAAACTTGTCAAAGAAAAGGTGGGTTTGCGCAGCAGGGCGTGTGGCGTGCTCGTGTCCTTCCAGTGGCACGCCTCCTGACAAGGGTTGCACACGCGACTCCACAGCGGCGCATTGAGCTTCTGAGCGACGGTCGGGGTGGCCACTTGTACAGGGCGGTGGATGCTGCGCTTGCTGCGAAGCTTGAAGGCCTGTCGTACGTTGTGATCGTTGGGGAGGGGCCTGCGGTGCCTGCCTGATCCTCATTCTCGTTTTTCTTCGCGTGATCGCTGCCGCACAACAATACAGGCGCGACGAGCTGCACATTCTCCAGCATATCGAGAAGTCTCACGACATGGGTATCTGGATTAAGGACTTGAAGAGACTCACTGGTTTGCAGGGAGTACGTTGGTAGCGTTGACTGCCGCGGGAAAGAAGGCACAGTGGTTGCCAGTGGTTGCTGGGTGTCCAGCTTTCAACTCACGGTGGTGTCGTGTCGCACCCAGCAAACTCTCACAAAGAGCCTCAAACGCATGATGGGGAGGGGACTGATCAAGAAAGTCAGTTCAAAAACGTTCGTTGTAAACCCTGTTGTGTCGCTGCGCACAGCACAGCGCCAGTAACGTTTGCACCGTTGTGCTGTTGCAGGCACAAACAAAGAAAGCTGTACATGATGTTTGATGTGCAGCCCAATCGCGAGTTGACTGGCGGTGCCATGTACGTGCAAGCGAAGCCAACAGTGACAAGATTATCGCAACGTTGGGTCCGGCAGGTGGTTTGGTGCTTTGGCTCACGGTGTTTGGTGTGTGGGTAGGTACACGACGGACACGATGGAGCTGGATCATGAGTTTATCAAATGGCTTCGCCGTTTTGTCATTAAAATTTTGCGAGACAAGCGTGGTGGTCCGTGCCCTCGCAGCTATTTCCTGCGCAAGATCAACCAAGAGAAGTTCAACATGGTGCGCCGCTGGAATTGTGTGGGTCTTCAAGATGTGTTCGAGTGACGGGGAGTCCATGGCTTTGCAGGTGGACCTGGCTCCAGAGGAGATCCAGCAAATTCTTGACACACTAGAGTATGACGGGCGCATCAACCGTGCAGATGCGCCGTCATTGGGGTATGATGACGAAGATGAAGCAAAGGTACAGCGTCAGAGCATCGTCCGTGTGTTGTCTCCCGCCACGTGACCTTTCTTGCGTTGCCTCAGGCCGAAGCCGATCCGTCCTACTCTCTGGCGAAGAAGATTAGTGTCCCAGATGCCTTCACCGCGACACCATGCGGAGTGTGTCCTGTACGTTCACTCGCTACACTGGTGCGCTGCCCTGCACTCAAAACGTTCCTTTTTGTCCAGGTTTTTGACGATTGTACACCCACCGGCGTTATTAGCCCCGCGACGTGCGTGTATCTTGACAAGTGGCTGGAGTTTTAGAGGCAGTACAGATGGCTGGTTTCTTTTCGTTACGCGCAGTGAAGGCAATGTGGTCAACAATACGCACAATGGTATCACACTCAATCACCCACAACTCAACAGTCGTCACGGAATCCGTGCGTCACATGCTATCCGTGACGAAGTGAATTTGATTAATACATGCACAGTTTAATTCGTCATTTCGGGCGACGAAGTTGATAAAATTCGGTCGCCTCACCTTCGCACACTCCACCTGGCCATTGTTTCTCGTTGTGCGTGCGTACGACCATCAGCAGCAGCAGCGTTGCTTGAGTGTCGCAGCACCTCACCGGGTCACCATGGTTTCCCTGAAGCTTCAGAAGCGGTACGTACATTGGTGGTGCACAGGCGTGGCGGTCCAGTGGCGCCGCACTGTGCCCCTGCCAGGTGTACGGCCGGCGTTGTTGTTCACGTGCCCGGTGTGCCTTGTTGTGTCCGCGCAGCCTCGCCGCCTCCGTTCTCAAGTGCGGCAAGCGCAAGATCTGGTACGTGGCCTGCATTGGCCAGTTGCTGTTGAGTAGCCGTGGCTTATGCACTCTTCTGTCTCCTCAGGCTCGACCCTAACGAGGTTGACGAGATCTCCCTGGCCAACTCCCGTACGTGCTGTGCGCCCGTCGCCACACACGCCACATGCGCTCTCCCTCGCCCCTGCGCCCCCACTCACCGCCGTGTGCCGTGCATATGCCAGGCCAAAACATCCGCAAGTTGGAGAAGGATGGCTACGTTATCCGCAAGCCCACGAAGATCCACTCCCGCTCTCGCGTGCACCGCCGCGCCGAGGCCAAGGCTAAGGGCCGCCATATGGGCCACGGTAAGCGCAAGGGTACCGCCAACGCGCGTATGCCCGTGAAGGTTTTGTGGATCCGCCGCATGCGCGTGCTGCGCCGTATGTTGCGCAAGTACCGTGACGCCAAGAAGATCGACAAGCACATGTACGTGCACCAGAGTGTGTGGCACACGCAGCGTGACTGTGCCGGTTCTGCGCCACCCCTCCCCCTGCGATGCGTCCGTTGTACTGATCGGTATCGCTACACACTATGATTCAGGTACCACGAGCTGTACCTGCAGTGCAAGGGTAACCGCTTCAAGACCAAGCGCCAGCTTATGGAGATCATCCACGTCCGCAAGGCCGAGCGTGCCCGCGCTAAGGCCATCCGCGAGCAGGCCGAGGCCCGCAAGGCCAAGGCTGCTGCCACCCGCGCACGCAAGGCTGCTGCTCGTGCCGCTGCCGAGGCTGGCAAGCAGTGATTGTGTTCACAGCCAGGTGCTGCGTTGTCCACGTCCCATTCTCCCTGATACTTGCCACTCTCCGGTCGTAGAGAATCGTCGGGAGCGTCTGTTGTCGGGCTGATACGTTGTGTTCAATGCAGCGGTTGTGAGCTCGGTGTTTGTGGTGTTTGTTTGCTAGCGCTTGCGATGCGGTTCTGCAAGTGCTGCGCACCCTGTCGTTGCTACTTCGAACGCTGCTGCACCGTGTGTCTTTGTCACTGCGGTGGCCCCTTCGTCTGTTGGGGTCACCTGCCAGTGTGGAGTCGCGAAGGGAACCTCAAAAAATTCAAACCGCTGCTGTTTCACTCTTTGCCAGTGTGTTTCGCACATCACGACCGCTTTGATGATGATGAAAAGAAGCACGACAAAATTGTCTCTCTTCGTTGTTGTGCATGCTGGACCTACCATCAACGGTGTTGCCGTCTACGTCGGCATGAGGGAAGAAATCACAGAGACAGCCAGGGAACCCAGCACGGTGGCAATGGATGTCAGCAACTGCTGCGACAACGCCAACCCGAGCACCGACAGGGGCGGGTCCTGCAATCGAAGGATGTCTCGCAAGCCACGGAGGACCTCGACCACGTCCACTTCCTGCACCCACAACGCGTCATGCTGCTGCTAATTCCCGCCTACGCACCCACGCCTGCGCTAATACGCCTCACCTCCAAAAGTGATGTAGCGCCACACACGTTGCCTTGGTCCATGCGATCTGTGCCGTCCCCTTCAAAATCATCCTTGAAGTCAAGACCTGCGCAGCACAGCGTCGGTGAAACCCTGCTGAGCCCCCACCACTGGCTGCGGGCCGTGTCGCATCTAATCAGTGTTGAGTGAACGCACGTTGTATCCGTTGCCCTTTGTGGGGGATGAGCCGCAGTGCAATCTGGACTCGACGACAACACCCCGGTTCCACACGGTGAATGGAAACAAGAGATACCACAGCTACACAGCCACACACAGATGGCATGCAGCATCCCCCCTCGATTAAACGTACCAGCTGCAGCACACGAAAGTGCTTTTGCTTCTCAATGTTGGCCATGCCACCGACGGTGATCACCTGAACAGGTCATAAATGACACGCCATGAGCGCCGCAGAGTGCAGCACGAGGACACCTCACCGCCACGCACTTGGAGCAGGAACACACTGAGAATGATCAAAAAGGTCAGTTCCATCAGAACATTGAGGGACGTGACGCTGATCTTGAGGAGGATGATCTGTGCAAGCAAGGACCAGTTCCCAAGAAATGCACGCCGCGGAACTCCGACCCGTGAGTCCCACATGCAGCGTGCGAGGACAGCTTCACTAGCAGTGAAGCACCACCTCCCCACCTGGGCAAAAACGATGGCGGATAGGCCGACCGACACCAGCAGCAGCAAACCGAACAGCACTTGCTTTTGGTCGATCGGAGCAGAGAGCCTCGCGATGGCAAAGGACCTCATTCGAAACCACGCAAACACCGAGTACACTGTAGGTGGAGTGAGGCACAGTGAGCAAGGCATACCCCGCGAAAGTGTCCAGCTCACCATGTGTCATGTCAAAGTACACCGGTAGTCCAATTCTTTGGGCCTTGTTCCGGGTGGAAATGGCTCGGAGGCGCTGCATGCTGAACAAGAAGTTCCAAAACTGCAAACACCCGCAACACCCACGGTGAACCCAATCCCACAATGTGTGCTACATGTTTACCGCACCACCCGTGTGTAGGCACCAACAACAGAACCGCACCTCTATGGTGAGCTGAGAGAGATCCAAGGCAAAGGGGACCCCGAGAACCAAGGAACCCAAAGCAAAAAAAATGGCAAACGGCCAGTCGATGGGTTCGAGGCTTGCGCCATCGACCCACACCCGATACACAGTTGGAAGCAGCGCGTGGGCGACGGCCAGAAACATGAAGACAGCATGTGACTGAAGGAGTTGCTTGCGAGGAGCCATCGGCACCAATAAGTGGCGGTGAAAGCCAAGTCCGCCTGTGCGGCAGTAGGATCCACGCATGACAGTCCACATGGGGAGCATCTCGTCTTCATTCGTGGAAAACCGAACGACGCGACACGACAAGGATTCGACTTCCCTCTTCTTTCTGTTGTCACACGCGACGGGAGAGGGGCACAATGTGACTGACTCGGTGCTGCACGCACCACACATCGCATGCCACACCACGCCGTGCAATGTTCAAAGGATGACATGCGATGGGTGTGATGCCCGTACCTCCGAATCGAAATCCAAGGCACTCGATGAGCCACGGACACGCGTGTGAGGAAGAAGTACGCGGCGAAAGCGCACACTGGCATGATCATTTCATACCAGGACAACGCCATATCCACCTCTAAAAACATGCGTAGCGCAGTGGGTGCGATGCAAAGAAGCCACATCACACATACGCCAAGAGAACGCAGCAACACGTTGCGCTTGATTCTGGTCAGGTTCTTGCTGAGTTGTTGAGGCGGTGCTGACATCCAGCGATGCAGCGAGCACGACAACGCGCTCTCGTCCGTGTAGGTCATCACAGGATACGCAATGAACGGCACCAAGATGATGGCGAAAGATCGCAGTGCCTCTAACAGTTTGGACGTTTCTCGGTGCTTGTGAAGACCTGTGGTGGTTGGCGTGCGTGTGAGACCCTTGGAGGGGGCGCCGCACGAAAAACACACGACGCGGGCAGGTGGCGGTGCCACGCACCCAGAGCACGGTCAGTGAACTTGAACAGGTCTTCGGTCAGCTCTTCATCGACAGGCATGCTGTTCGGGGGAATGGGCACGTGCCCAACTTTGTCCGCGTCGGTGGACACCACAGCATTCCGTGGCAACAGCCAACCTTTTCGGACGGTGTGGTACATTTGTCGGAACCGCTCACGCGACACGGGGGAAGAGTCCACGTCCCACCCGTCCTCCGCCTCCCAACGACTATACAGCTCAGCAAGGAGACCCCGAAGGGAAACGTGGCGCGTGTTGCTCACGCGAACTGGCGAGTACGCATAGATGACATACAAAGAGTCTTCCCACTCAGCGTTTTCCAAGTACCCGTTGCCGTTCTGCAAGCATGAAGGGGGCGCGATGAGAGTACACGTCGCGTCGTCGCACTGATTGATGCACTTGTCTCTGCACGTACCACGTCCATAGCAGACCACAGGCGAGAGAACTCGTTGTCACGCAGGCTTGACGCTTGCGCTTCAGCTTCAACATCGGACATTTCTTTCAAGTGCTGGCAGCGAGCGACACGAGACACACGCAGCTCCGCTTCAGCAAGGACTCATTTCATTCAAACCGAAGAAACCTTGTCAACCACCAACCTTGGAGCGCAGCCATGCATGGACAACCCCGAGTGGCAGAAATCGCTCCAGAATGCGCACGGTCATGGAGTGTGCGTGCCGATCCTTGTTGTTGAGCGCAGGTGTCGCCATGGAAACCTGGCATGCATGACGGGACAGCAGGTCGTCAAACCCTGCACAAAACCCACGGCGTGCGATTCAACGAAGCGGCGTGGTCACTCACCGCGGTGGACTCGCTTGAATTGTGTTGCATCCGACGCTGCCGCAGTCTCCTGCTGGAAGTGCCAACCGCATCTGTGCGCTTTGACTCTGTGACACCCCCATCCCCAGCCTTGCCCGTGCCACCCTCGATAGCAACCACTTCATGAAGATTGGGTGATGGAGGCACTTCACCACGCGTGGGGTGCACAGACATGCTCAAATGCAGCGCCTCGGGCAGTGTTTGTCAGACCGGTTTGTTTTCTCAGTTCAAGCGGCAGTTGTGTGGGTGTCAATAGTGATACCCGTATCATGGCCCGGGACATCATCGATTCGTCTGTACTACAGACTCTGTAGCGGCTACAGTGTAGCCACACAGAGTTTCCGTTGACGACAACCGGAAACAAGGATATGAATGTGGCCACGAGCGGGTAGAGCAGATCGCTCAGCATCATACCAGAGTCTAGTGACCACACTTCAGCACAGTGTGCGTTACACCTTGGCGAAAAACAACCAAACGCCCAACTACAAGGAACTCGGTCCCAAGGCTGACCCTGCGTCCTCGTCGAGTTGCTGTTGTAACGCATGTGCAAAGTGGATGCTACAACTGGATATCGCAAATGGGTGGTTCGAAATGTCAACATGAAGCACGTAGCTGCAGCAGCGCGCAGAGGGTTGTAAATGTTGGGGAACTTGCTTCGGTACCAGCTGGCCTCGCCATGCCAATGTGTTCCGGTGCAGCAAGACGCGAGAAGAATGGAGCTGTGTGGCTCAGTAGCTTGCTGGCACGCTTCCCAAAACAACCATGGTGTCACTGCAAAGGTGCAGGACTGTTGGGTTCAGAATCTGAACTTCAGATATTAAACCCGGCACTTGTTGAAGGTACCTGGTACATGCACGCACGAATGTAGATTGAGCAGGCAGTGGAGGCACGCCCTGATGGCGTTGCGAGGCCCTCAGGAGGGGCACAAATGAAAAGTGGTTGTGGCACGGCATATCCCGTAGGACGGTCCTACAAGGCCCACTGCCGACACGGGCTGCGGGCCGCAGGCTGGCAGCCTACCTCGGCACCCCTACTACGCTGCCACAAACAGGCCGCGCGCGGCAGCCTGCCTCGGCACCCCTACTACGCTGCCACAAAGGGCCGCGCCCAAGTATGCCCGGGGTTGGGTGTCGTGGACAACGACTCGTGGTTGGGGGCCCAACTTGGGGCTGTGCAGTGTGGGGATAGAAAATTTGGCGAAAACAGGATTTTTCCAGTTTGCTTGCTCTGCTTGCGCAAGTTGCCAGTGTGCGCAGTCTTGCCTTCGAAGTTCGAACCCGACCCGTCACAAAAATGAGTGCACGTGGATTGCTATGGGTGGCCTTCGCTGTTTTCCTCTGCCAGGCAACGCTTGTGATGGCAAGCTCACTGCCCTCTGGGTGCACTGCAAACGGCACCGTGCTGGTATCCTGCGCCGGATTCACATCATCAAGTAACCTGGGCTTGTCCTGGCGCGAGTTGACGGCCATCGCTCCTGGCGCTTTTGATGACGTGCCTGCTACAATAACCGTGCTGTACGTCATATGGTTGCGCTGCAGGCTCGTCATGACAGCCTGTACTCGCACGAGTTGGCAACCACCCATTGGTGCTGCTGGTGCTGCTGACAGCAGCTTACTGACACGGTGTCAAGTGACAAGTGGCACGCAAGGCTTTGCGCCGCAAGCCCTGTGGTTGAGTTGACACTGATGTCGTGTGGCTTTATTGCGGTCGTTTGCTACAAACCTCCAGGTTCTTGTCCGGCAACCCCCTCATATCGCTGCCCGCCGGCATCTTTGACGCACAGACGAGTCTTGAAAGCCTGTGCGTTGTGCAGCACTTGTGGTGTTGACTTGGCGGATCATTGCTGCCTTGTGTGCTGATTGTTGGAATGCGCGGTGATTTTGCGCTGCAACGTACGCAGGTACTTGAGCGGGACCTCCTTGGCATCGCTGTCCGCCGGCATCTTCGACTCGTTGACGAGCCTGACGACACTGTACGTTGTGCGGCAACTTGTGCGACTCGCAGTGCGAGCGGGGTGGTCGGCAACAACTGGTGGCTGCTGTGTGTCCGTGACAAAGTGTCATCCAAGCCCTCTGAGTTGACACTGCTCTGGACCACACGTTGTGGGCCACACCGTGTGGTTGTGCTGCGTGATTTGCTGCAACCTTCAGGGATTTGAGCAACAACGCCTTGACATCTCTTCCCGTCGGCATCTTTAACCGGACAACAGGCTTGCTTAACCTGTACGCTGTGCCAATTGCGTCGCGACTCGCGATTATCCTGCAGGCATCGTGAATGTAATGACACTGACACTGAGTCTCTGGCGCATGGCATTGTTTGCAGGAAGTTGAGCGGTAATCCCATCACATGGCTGCCGGCCACCACTTTCGCCGGTCACCCGAGCTTTTCGAGTTTGTACGCAGCGTGCTGCACCTGGCTGGTTTGATTGTGCATTCAACAGTGTTTGTGTGTGTTCTGCAGCAACATGGACGCACAGCCAAATTGCACGGCGCCGAGCACCTTGGCTGAAATTATGTCTACGTTGTACTGTGCATGCCCCGACGACGATGTCAGCCGTGACGATGACGGCGATGGCACCTTGAACTGCGACGATGAGTGCCCCAACGATCCTGCTAAGAACACAACCGCTGTATGTGGCTGCAATGCCACTGATGTCGACGATGATGGCGATGGTACCTTGAACTGCAACGATGAGTGCCCCTACGACCCTGCTAAGAACATAACCGGTGTATGTGGCTGCAATGTCACTGATGTCGACGACGATGGCGATGGTACCTTGAATTGCAACGATGAGTGCCCCAACGATCCTACGAAGAACACAACCGGTGTCTGCGGCTGTAACATAACCGATGCTGACAGCGATGGTGATGGCACCTTAAATTGCCACGATGAGTGCCCGTACGTTCGTGCCAAGAACACAACCGGCCAATGCGGTTGCAACGTCACCGACACAGATAACGATGGCGATGGCACTGCGAACTGCAACGATGAGTGCCCCGACGATCCAACCAAGAACATGACCGGTCAATGCGGCTGCAATGTCACCGATGTCGACGACGATGGTGACGGCACAGCGAACTGTAACGACGAGTGCCCCAACGACCCTACGAAGAACACAACCGGTGTATGCGGCTGTAACATCGCCGATGCTGACAGTGATGGTGACGGCACCTTAAATTGCCACGATGAGTGCCCCTACGATCCTGCGAAGAACAAGACTGGTCAATGCGGCTGCAACACTACGGATGTCGATGACGATGGTGATGGTGTCGCGAACTGCAACGAGCAAGGTGATGGTGGCTCAAGTGCAATTGCCGTTTTGAAGCTCAACCATGAGTACGATACAGTTCGATCCAAGTACGTACCATCGCGTTGATCTTGTGTTCATGAGTATGCATACTGATGGTGAGCGTGGCTTTTAATGGTGTTTGTGCGCAGCGTGACGGGGTTTAAAGTCGCGTTCATCAACGAACTCGCGGTGCGTACCACGGTTGAGAAGCTGGGTGATGCACAGCTACAGTGTACTCACAACACTCACCACCTCAACAATGATCGTCCACCCCACAACTTCAGGTTGCTTTGAGCATTGACGCGTCTCGTATCGAGGTTTCGTCTGTGCAAGAAGACATGAGCGTCACCATAATCATTTCTGGGCTGGCAACAGGTGCGCGTGTTCTGTCTCGCCGTTCGTAAACAGGGACGGTGTGTGAAGTTCACACACCGTGCGCACGTTTTGCTGCAACTTTTGCATCGTTTGTGGGTGGGTTTGAGTGGTGGTGTGTGCATTTCAGGTGCGGTGGGCATAACAGCGCAAGCAGCTGTGGAACAGCGTAAGGCAGGAGTGGAGGCCAACTCGTTCGGCTCCAGCCCATACTTGCGAACAGTGCAGTCCATTCAGCTGGTATGTGCAACATGTAGTGCGTGTGTTTTTTTTCCCGTGCGTGTGCTTGCTGTTGGCTGTTGTTCACCTGACTTCGTTCAACCGGGGCATTTGCTCGGGAACAATCTCGTCTCCAGTGTGATTCATCAGGCTGTGAAGATGGTGGCGGGCTGGTGACCCCAGCTGTGGTCGCCGCAGTGTTGTTTGTGTTGGCTGTGACGATGGTCGTGATCTATGTACGGGCCCGCAGTGCCCAAGATGAGGGGGCTGCCAGTTCAACTGTGTAGCTTTGTCGAGGCATGTGGCACGGGAACAACACACAAACAGTCCCTTCCTCTTTGCTTTGCATGCCGGCGCGATACGAGTGTTGATGAATCTTGCTGTGCCTGCGAACAATCGAGCCTCACGCGCACGCACACGCACAGCAGCACCAGTCCGCGCACCAACACAATCATCAGCACCAGCATTAGGAGCAGCTTGGTCCCACTCACGCCACAGCCAGTGCCAGCGCCTGCACTTTCCCCTTATTGTCTCTGAGAGTACCAAGACGCGGTCCAAGAGTCTTCACACTCGACTACAGTATGACGACAATACCAACGTCGACAGTGCGGTTCCCGAGCTCCCGGGATCTGTCCAGCCAGGCTCGTGGTGCCTTCGCTCCATCAATTGTGCCACGCTGTTGAGCAATGGACAGGTTGTCGCCAACAGCTTTCAGTGTAGTGGAAGCGCCGTCTGCGAGGCAGTGCCAACCGCCGCTGCTGAACGTTTCAAGCCGCCTTCTGCACGCACGCTGCCCTGCAGTGCTAGTGTAGACTCTGCACTGGAGTCTGTCAGTCTGCAGACTCTGAGCCTCAAGAGTCTGAGTGCTTCTCGACGAGAAGTAGCCGAAAAGGATACATTTTTGGTGTTTCTCGATTGGCATTGTTTGTGTTGTTTTTGTTTTTCCACTTCATCGCGGCTTGCAGCAAGCCGCGATGAACTGAGGCACGTGGCACGCACGGGCCGTGTGTCAAGGCACACAAGATATTGCATGGGCCTTCCAACACGGTTGTTTCGTTTCCTATTGTGCAAGTAGCTTGGAGCTTGTGCTGCACGGAGCCTGCGCCGCAGGATCTGCGGGGAGCGAGCTGAGAAGTGCCCGTGATGGCTGCGGAGATCCCTTCGGTCGCTGAACCCGGTGGCGCTGTGGATGAGGACATGGATGCTGACACCCACTTGTCCACCTTGTGGGTATCAGAACCCTCCATTCCGGTCGGTGATACCGTGTTTGCGCGCCGATTCATGGTGCAAGCGCGTGCGAAAAGGTGACTGGCGTGGGTGGTCCTTTTTCAACCAGCTTCAGCTGCGGTGGTGCTCGCGCCACATTCTGATGACGTGGCAATACAATTATGTGTGGGCCGTGCGTGTGGGTCCGCGGGGCGTGCACCGAAGCTTTGAGGTGGTGCACAAGTGGACGCTGCCCTCGCGCGTGTTTTCATGCGTGCCGATGGGCGACGGTCGCGTGGCACTGGGGCTCGAGAGTGGACAGCTGCAGGTGGTGAACGCCCGTACTGGCCACACGGTGCAAAGAGTGATGGTGGGAACGAAAGCCGTGCCCGGGTGTGTTGTGTGGGCGGGAGGGGACGTCGTGGTGTCGCTTGGCGGCACACACAACGGCCAGCATTCGGTGCACGTGTGGGACACCGGCTCCGGTCTTGAGCTCTTCTCACTGACCCGGCCGGGATTTAGGCTTGTGGCAGCAGGGCCACACGGCTGGGTGGCGATCCCAGACAAGGTGTGTGTCCACGTGATGCACGTGCGCACGGGCGTGGTGCTGAAGGTGGAGAGCGACAGCCCGGGGTGTGTTTGCATCAGCCCCAACGGCTTGCTTCTGGCAGTGGCGTCGAATGGCACCAATGTCATGCGCATCCACAGTCTACCAGGGGGTAACGTGCTACACGTGGTGGAGGGCTTGTCGGGAGCCTTGGCGTTCACACCGGACTCCAAACGCTTGATGATGCACGGTGCTCGCGGCATGATCAGCATCCTTGAGCTGGCTACTGGCACGTCTGTGGACGTGCCTTCAAGCTCCTATTCGTGTTGCTTCACGTCAGACAGCAAGTTTTTGGTGGCGGTGGATGTGTCCTTCGAGGGCGAGGCGGTGGTGCTGTACAGTGCGACCACTGGTTGTGAGATGGCACGCTTGCCGCCTTTCACCCACCCACCGACGGCGGACCATCGCCGTGCTCCCGCCCACAAGGTGACTCGCGCCGTCGATGCTACCAGTGCGGTCGTGGCATCGCTGGACACTACACCCAAGCGTGTGGGCGTGGGCGAAGAGGGGAAAGGTGAAGAGGGCATGACTCCAGAGTCTCCAGACAGCGGCACGACGAAGGCGGCATCTGCTGCTGGCGTCAGAAGGGAAAAAGAGCACGCACAGCAGAAGCCCCCGGTTCCCGACATTGTGGATGTGTACGGTCCGTGGTTGGCCGTGGCATACGACGATGGGTGGGTGGAGGTATGGCACATGCGACCCAGCGGCATGACAGCTCAAGCTGGGGACCTCACCATACGCCTTACAGCGGAGTATGCCGCCACAGTGCCCAGCGTGGATCCAACCAAGCAAGCCCAGCAGGTGTACGAACTGGTGCGTGACACCATCATGGGCAGACATGGGGACGTGGATGTGAACACAGGCTTGGATGTGGGCGACAGAGAGGTGCTACTCCTTGCAGGAGTCCGCCAACACACCGGATACTTCCCGCCAGGCGTCTCCGACTCCTCACGTGAGCAGATCGCGTTCCGCAAGTATTCGTTGAAGCGCCCTGCCGTGGTTGCTGAGGCAGAAAACTTGACGGCTGCGGCCGAATCCACGCTGCACCGCCTCGTCGTTCGTGTCGTGGAGACCGCGGATCCGGACAGGCTCAAGTACGCTGGCTTCACGCCGGCAGGATGCGTGGCTGCGCTGGCTGCGGTGGCGCGAGCACAGAACAGCATGCAGTGCAACGTGTACGTTGAACCTCGCAGGGCGGTGCTCGGGGCAGCGTTTCGCATGGCGCCGGGTGTGGGTGATGAGGACGTGGGGAGGTTACGGCAAAGGGGCAAGGAGCTGCGGGGGTGCATCGAAGAGTGGGACGCAGTGGTGAAGACGGCAGCAAGAAACGGAGCGGCACATGCACTGTCTGAGGCAGCGAAGAGAGAGGAAACAGACAGCCGCAGTGTGGCGGCGCGCGAAGCTGTGGACGAAGAACGGTTGCAAGCGAGGAAAGTAATGCAGGAGGCTCAAGCGAAGGCCGTCGGTTTGCTGCGGTCGCTGGCGTTGGTGGCAGGGCAATTGGACCCAGACCATCCGATGCTGTCGGTACCTGAAACGGGGGAGGAAGAGGGCCCATCAGCTGTCGCCAAGCACATGACCGGTGTCATTTTGGCCATGGGTGGAGCGGATTTGACGGAAGCAGCGCGTGATCACATCTCCAGCGTGCGACGGCAACTTGGCGAGGGCGTCAGCAAGGAGGAGGATGACGAGGGCTCAGCGGTGTCCGGCATTTTCCGTGCCACCACTCCTGATGGGATCTCTGGAGATAGTTATGAGTATTGTTGGAACCGCGCGCGGCACGGGGTGTCGGTGGGACGCTTCAAGTCGTGGGCGGAGTTGTGGACATCGTGCAGAGATGTCGGTCACCACAGCGTCGGGGATTTAGACTTGGACGATTTTGAGAGGGAGTTGGAGCGCGTGGTCGCAACATGTGTGCACCATGCAGGCGTGTTTCAACTCGAGCAGCAGCGCAGGTGGGGCAACGAGGAGACGGATGTGGACAAGCTTCATGTGGCGATGGACAAGTTGCTGGGTACGGTGGATGGCGCATGGGTGTTCTGCACTGTAGTTGGACCAGTTGACACAGGCGTTTGCTTTTTGTGATGTCTGGCTTTGGTTTGGTGTGCTTGTATGTGGCGGCTGCAGCGGAGCACAACATTGTGGTGCGGCTTGATTGGACATGTTGTGACACATGCGGCCACGCCGAGATGAGGGACGAAATCAACGGGGTGGAGGCGAGTTTCGAGGACAAAGAGCGAAAGGTCGTTGGGTACGCCTTTGCGCACAGTCAAGACATGGAGCACATCAAGGGTGTAGCCGGTGGAGACACACTGCTCCTTGCATTCCGCGGTCGCACCCACGGCGATGCCGCAACTGCGCGGACGGCGGAAAAGGTAGTGCAGGTGTTGCGGGAGGCCGGGTTGAAGGTGAGGTGGAACGCTCTGTGACAAAGAAGATTGCGATTGAGGGGTTGCAGTGGCGGTATCGGTGGCAGCCAACGGACACGGAAGAAGAGTTAGCATCACGTGAGCCCGCATTGGCGGCATTGTTGGCAAGTCGTGGGGCTGTGTTGCATGACATCGTCTCGTGATGGCAGTGCATGGGTGCAACGTAAGTGCAGCATCACGAACGCTTTCTTTTGCAACACTTCGACAACCAGCATCCTCATCACAACCACCATCACCATCAATCACCAGTTTGCACTCTCGCCACAGCCATGTTGTCTGAGACACAGCTTCTCACGCGGGGCTACAAAACGACACCCAAGTATAAAATACCAAATTAGTGACAAATGTCACGCCGGTGACGACGCCGTGTTTGCGGTGACGCTGCGGCACGCTGCGCACCGAAGCTTCAAGTCTCAATAGACCAGCTCTGTGGGCGCGTCATACGCCGAACATTGCCCTACAGTCCCCAGTGGTAGCCTTTCCTTTGCCGCATGTACGTCCCGCGCCGGTGACTGCAGTGTCATTCCATCACCTTCGCCCATTGCCTCACCCTGAAGCTTGTGGTTGTTTTTGCTTTGTGGCGCTCTGTCTTGGCACGACCTTTGTGTTCCCATCGTCACCCCTGCGCGCGTTGCCTTGTCCCTGCCGCCCCACCTATTTGCTACACTCTGGATTGGTCGTTGTGCGATCAACGGTGGTACAGTTGACCTTTTCAGCAAGTCACGACTGCTTGGTTCGAGTTTGCAGTGCACTCACCTGTGGCGACAAACCGAGCCCAGCCGCAACCCCCGCAACCCCTGCAACCCCCGCAACCCCTGCAACCCCGCCGCAGCCAAGATGGCATCCGGACGGCAGGACCGCACGACGAGTGAACCTTTGTTGTTGGATACAGACAGCGGCAAGCGTACCGGCTTGCATGGCGGAGGCGGCTTCACGAAAGGCGACAAGGAGCCAGAAGGTTGGCGCAAGTACATTTCTGGGAAGGTACGTGTGCCGTGGTGCCGTGGTGTGATCGTTGCGTCCCCAGCCTCCTTCCCTCACTTATTTCGTGTTGCTGGTTGTGTTGGCAGTACGCTGCACTGACGATCGCACTGGTTGTCCTTGTCCTGGCGCGGACATGTGACCAAACGTTGTACTACCGCCTGAACTTTAGCTACTCGTACTTCGTTTGGTGCGTTGTCGCCGCCCACCGCCCCGCGTCCTCTTCCTGCTGTGCTCGCTTGGTGTGCGCATGGCTGTATCTGTAACGTGTTTGTCGCGTCGGTGTGGTCGTGTGACTGTGATTCACAGGTACTTTAGTGCAGTCATCCTTGCCGTGCCGATTTCCTTCTTGGTGGTCTGGTACAAGATGTTGTTCACCAATGACATTACGCCCGAGATGCGCGCCTTTCCTCAGTACAAGTTCGCCATCATGGCTTTCTTTGACACAACGTTCAATGTGTTCTCCACGTTCCCCGTCCAGCACTTGGGGTGAGTATGTGGGTGTGCGTGTGATGCCTCTTGCGTCTCTCTGACCCCACTGTGTGCTTGAACAACAGTGGCGACCTGAGCAATGTCCTCAGCCAAACGATTCTCCCCATCAACATGGTTGGTTCGTTTTTCTTCCTTGGCGCTCGTTTCAAGACCGTGCACTACCTGGGCGCGCTCCTGGTGATCTACGGCATCCTTGTGAAGCTATCGCCGGACATGGGCACGCCATCTTTCGGCGGAAGCCTTGGGTGGATTGCCGTGGCGATTATCTCGAATCTTCCGTCTGCTGCCTCCAATGGTTCGTCTCCATCATTGTGTGCGTGTGTGTGTCCTCCTTCTTATGCCTCTGGTGGCTCCTTGCAGTCTACAAGGAACTCGGTCTCAAGGCTGATCACTTGGACATTTGGTATGCAAATGGTACGTGCGATCGGTGGCGTTGGCTTTTGTGTGGGTGTGACGTGCACGCTCGCTCACCGAGTTGTCGTTGCTGTTCCAGCATGGATCGGATTTTACCAAATGTTCTGGGGTGTGGCAACGTTCTGGACGGTCTTCATCCCTCCCTTCGTCGCCCCTCATCCACCCTTGTCACTGTCTGAGTTCCCCACCTTCGTCTCCAACGCCAACAACTGTTTCTTCGGCAAGCCTGTGGACATTGTGTACAACACGACCTCCTTCCGGGACACATGCCTTCAGGGAGAGGGCAACAAGTGGGCCAGTGACACTGGCACTTGCACTGTCGACTGTGATGTGGCTGGTACCCCCATCGCTGTTTTCTGCGTGTACATCATCTTCAACCTGAGTGCGTACCCCCACCCCCAACACGCACTTACACCCGCACGCACACTCCCTGCTCTGTTTGCTGATGACGTGTCTCCTGTGCAGCGTACAACGTCTTGTCCCTCTACGTGTTCCAGCACGGCTCGTCCGTGCTGTTCGTTGTGGCCAACGCTGTCCGTCTTCCGCTGGTGGACGCCCTCAACTCGGTGCGTGCATGTGATTAGTCCTCCCCTCCCTCCCTCCCTCCCTCCCTCCCTCCCTCCCTCCCTCCCT
>Ga0213833_1001396_pt1 | contig 17413 bp, 20 predicted proteins | sample SWATP21_FD_160575 | JGI IMG/M metagenome (GOLD analysis project Ga0213833, IMG submission 160575) | Coastal seawater microbial communities from Marineland, Florida, United States - SWA TP2 #1 | ecosystem: Environmental > Aquatic > Marine > Coastal | place: USA: Florida | collected 2016-08-14
GCAAAGGGAAGGGGGGGGGGGGGGGGGGGCACGCCACACACACAGCATGTGAGATGGGCCCTCCAACACCCGATGCAACACGTGGGACCCACAACACACGAGCTGGCCGAGTTTCGCACCTGCCACGATCTCTCCCCAGCCACCCGTGAACTCAAAGTTAAACAACAGTTGCTCCGTCGTTAACGGCGCGGCACTGCAGCAATCAATGACAACCCAGACGTCGTCAAGGCGCAACGGGTGAACCAGCTGCGTACACGTGTGCCACAGACACTAACACACACGCAGCAACTCGCACATGTTCATGTCCTCAGCAAGCGTCACGGAAGTGTAGAACACGGCACGGTCAACAGGCCCTTCCAAATCCACTGTACTTTTCGTAGCCGCATCATCAGTGGCAGCGGCAGCATTACCACCATCGGCGCCCTCCGCACCGCTGGCACCTTCGCGCAGCACAGGAACAAACCCAGTGGGAACCACAAAACGTCCGTCCTGCCCCACCGTCAGCGGCACAGCGGTGGTGGTGGCACCAGCGGCTTCCGACGCACTCCTGCCGGTGGGCACCACGGCGGCTGGGTCGTAGTAGAACACAGCCATGCCTGTGAGGCGTGGGGTGCAAAACAGTGGGTCCAGCACACACCGAAGGCGATGCACCGGTGTGCTGTGCACAGGGCCAGCACCCGCACCAGCACCAGCACCAGCACCAGCACTGGGTGTCCCTTCGTCACCGCCCTCACCCAAGACCGACGCAGCAGCACGGAGCCAGTTACCACGACTGGGAAGCACCACGTCATCGCCGCCGTCGCCCACGGACACGTTGAGCGTGCCAAGCCCCAGCACAGCGACGGGTGAGTGGTGCAGGCACACCTGCGCTGCACCACCCGCTGCGACGGCGGCGGCGGCGGCCTCTGCGATATGTGGCGGGAACAGGCCCACCCACGCGGTGCCGTTGTCCGCGTTGCCAGACACCACGCCTGGGGGGAGGGCGTTACTGCTCCAGGTCAAGGCCAGGCGCTCGTAGACGCAACTGTGGGTGGGTGGGGGAAGCGCGAGGGTGGAGGCGGGTGTGAAAGCCGCAGCGGCGGCCATCGCGGCTGGTGGCGGCGACACCGACGGGTCGTCCGCCGTGACGACGGAATGAACGTGCGTGAAGGCAATGAGGGCCACCAGCAGCCAAGCAGCTGTTGGTGGGCGCCGGTGTGGTGCCGTGCTTGTAGTCGTGGGCGTTGTTCCGCTGGCGGGCGCCGCCATGGCAGAGGAAAACGCAAGGACGGCGGCACACCAGGACGCCTGCAATGTGCGGCAAGCAAAAAACACGAAAAGAAAACGTGCGTCCAGGGTCCGCGACGCCAAATAGCTCGAACTGGACAAAGGCGAACTCGAAGCGATGTAGCAGCACTTTCGCACATCTGACCCTGCACGTGTAACAAATCTACCATGCAGCTCCGATTTGGGTTGTGTTCTGTTGATTACAGCTGCAGGTGGCTTTGCTTGCGCGTTCCACGATGAAGACTGCGTTCCTTGTGGTTGCTGTTTTGGTTGCTGCGACATGTGTGTCTGCACGTGTTCACCCTGCGGGGTTTGGCTTTGATGACTGGCTCGAGTTGTACGGCCGTGGTGACTACGCGGTTGGCGGCGAGGAGTACGAGATTCGTCGCGCCCTGTTTCACTCGCGCATGGCTGATGTCGACGCCCACAACGCAAACCCTTCCAAGTGAGTCGCTCTAGTGGCTGTGTATGTGACGTTTGGGTTGCCAGGGATGGCGCACGTGCTTGCCAAGCGTGCACACATTGGCACTGTGATCGCTTGCGATGACCCCTGCCTGCACCCACCCACCTCTCACAGAACATACACGCGTACCATGTTGAACCGATTCGCTGATATGACGGAGGAGGAGTTGAAGCGCAACACACGTGGGGGTGGAGTGTACCACGGCGACAGCCCGTACCGTGAGGAGTTCACCCAGCCGTTGGTGGCCGTCGAGGAACTGCCGATGGAGGTGGACTGGCGCAAGCACTGGCCACCTGTCATCACCGGCGTGAAGGACCAAGGCCAGTGTGGATCTTGCTGTACGTACCTGCACGATGCAGCTCTGGCGCTAGCCCAGTGTAGCCACACCGCACACGATGCATGGCGTTGGACTCGACTCACAACAGGCGCGCGTGCCTGTCGTCTGTGTGTTCCATTCTCCAGATGCCCACGCCGCAACGGAGTGCATCGAGTCCTACACTGCCCTGGCATCAGGCCAGTTGCCAGTGTTGTCGCAGCAGCAAGCCGCGTTCTGCACGAAGAACCCTGAGGACTGTGGGGGCAACGGCGGCTGCGGCGGTGGCACGGCCGAGAAGGTGTTTGCGAGTGTGATCGAGAACGGTGGCATGGCCAGCGACTGGACATACCCCTGTGCGTGCGCGGCGTGTGTTGCCATGCGGGGGTGTATATGCGCCTTTCACATGCAACGCGTGGGTGTTACTACCCTGCTTTGCTCACGTGTGGTTTGTGGTGTGCTTTTTGCCTCACTTAGACCTGGCGTACTGGGGTGCCAAGGCGCAGTGCACGTACAACACCAAGACCACCCCTCCTGCGGCCAAGGTGTCTTCCTACGTGAAGCTCCCGCACAACAACTACACCGCCATGATGAATGCGCTGGCATTGGTGGGCCCCTTGGGCATCTCTGTGTACGCGCGTGTTGCGTCACGTGGTGGTGCCGTCCCTCCACTCTTGTCAAGCCGTGTAACTTGTTTGGACGTTGGCCTGTGTCAACAGGGATGCGGCTGCGTGGCACGATTACGACTCTGGCGTGTACACCGGCTGTGGCACTGACACTGTGATCCTTGACCACAACGTTCAGCTCGTGGGATATGGCCACGACGCCGACAGCAACCTTGACTACTGGCTTGTCCGCAACAGCTGGGGCACCAGCTTCGGCGAGCTCGGCTACATCCGTATCCAGCGCTTCGGCCCCAACGCCCCCTGTGCCATGGACAACAAGCCCTCGGACGGAGATGGCTGCAACAACGGGCCCCCGTCTGTCAAGGTCTGCGGCTCATGCGGCATCATGTATGACTCCACCTACCCCAAGGCCACCGCCGCCGTGCCGTAAGCCGTCCTTTTACATAAAATAGTGGCATGTTGGTCACATTATGTGTATTCATTTAACGCTTTCCTCGGAAGCTGACTGCCACCCGGGCTGAGCTCCACCCCAATCGATCGATCGAGCTGTCTGTCGCTCGTGTCACCGTCGAACCCTATCCCCCCTCCTCGCTGCTTGATTCGGGGTGTTTGGCACCCAGTTTGCGGGCTGGGGTTTGGTGTTCGTCGTTGTGTTCATCTGTTGACGTCCGCGGCGCCACAGGGCTCCACAGCACCACACACAGGGCGGGATGGCTAGTGTTGGCGTCCCCATCAAGCTGTTGCACGAGGCGATCGGCCATGCAGTGGTTATAGAGATGAAGAACGGCGAGCTGTACAGGGGTCACTTGGACCAGGTGCGTGGGTGCCTTGTGTGGGTCTGGTGCGGGTCTGGTGCGGGCGTCATGGTGTGCACGCGCCGGCGGGTGTGTGTGCCTGTGCGTGTGCTGTGCATGTGTCTGCGCACGTCGACGGACGACCTGACCGTGGGCTGCCCCTCCTTGCAGGCTGAGGACAACATGAACGTGATGTTGAGCAAAGTACAACACACAGCACGCGACTCCCGTGTCTCGGAGCTTTCCAACGTGTTCCTGCGTGGCTCCCAAATTCGATTCGTGCAACTACCGGAGATCCTGAAGGATGCACCCATGTTCAAGAAGGTGCAGGCAACAGCAGCCAAGGCAAAGCCATTTGCCCGAGGTGGTCGTGGTCGTGGCCGTGGTCGAGGAGGTGCGTGAGGATCAGGGCCGCCCATCACGTTGTGTTGGCAATGCGGCGTGCTCACATGCTGGCGGCCGGGCGTGGTTGGTTGGTTGTCTGGGTTTTCGCAGGCCGTCGATGAAAAGAGACACCGCACCCAGGCACGCTGTCTTGCTTGCTGGCACCTTCCACACGCTTGCGGTTGAGTGTTGTAGCACCATTGCGTTGTGTGACAGGCAGTGTGTTCCATTGTAAAGCGCTTTACCTGCGTGATGTGCCTCCATGCCTGCCTCCATGCCTGCCCGCCACTCGCTACTGCTACCCCCACACAATCCCACCACGCCGTCGCACCCACACTGCCAACGCTGCGCCTGTTGCCGCGGCGCCACACACGTGCCACCACGACAGCACGTGTCGTGGCCTCGATACGCCTGCTACACGCTGGCGTTGTGCCGTGCACTCGTGTGCGTGGGGGGGTCGCACGGCGAGGTTGTCGGTGTGAGGCAAGGAACCCCAGGGTGTGTGGGAGTCACACACCTCGGACAGTGACAGATTGCCGCTTGTGCCCATGCGGTACAGCACCTGGCATGGTGTGAACCACAGGGGTTAGTAACCACGGGGGATAAAACGGTGTCACGACGAGGGTGTGTGCCCGACGTGTTTCATACCTGCGAGAACTCGCGCCATGTGCACAAGTCTTGCGCACAGCCAGGCACCTGAACAAGAGAGACCTCGCCAACCCACACACACAAGCACAAGCACAACGGGTCAATCCCCTTTGTGTCGCTTCATTCGGTGGAGGAGTGTGGTGCGCTCGCACCAGCTGCCTCCGTACACCCCCACGCACCCGGACGAGCTGTTCGTTCAACCACACACCAACCAGCACACCACCTGTGGCAGCGTGCTGCTGGTGTTGGTATGCTACGACCACAATGCTGCCCCCAAACGGCGCCACCCAACCGGGGTGCCACCCGTGGCTGGCGTCGCTGTGTGCCGGCTCAGGGATGGTGGAATGCCGCGCCTGAGCGCACACCATGACCCCGCACACACACACATGCACACACACACACGTACTTGTCAATCAAATCACGTGACACGCGCACAACACCCCCACCAGGCAAGTCCATCCCGCTCTGTGCCGCCCCTTCCCGTTGAGGCGCACACAACGAGCAGCGGGGCCGCCTTCGACGTACTGGCACAATGCCGAGGGCCAGAGCCAGTGGAATGAGGGTCTCTGCGTGACCACACCGCACCACGACGGCGTGGTGGTGGTGAGCGTGGCGGCTTGGGGTGGACGACCCTGCCGCCTGCGCTCGCTCATGGTCGTAGACCTTCGCGACGACGCCACCCAGGCGCCGCCACATGTCACGAACCAAGGGTCGTGCTAGAACCCAGTTTAAAGGAAGGGCTGGGCCCTGTGGGTGGTAAACCAAGCACGTAGCAAGCACGTGAACGGTGAAGTCGGGGAAGCAAGCTGCCAGTGCCCGCGCATGCGGCAACATCACGCCAACAGGCTGCCGCCGCCAAGAACCACACTGCAGCCGGTGTCACACGTTGACTGCACCTTGCGCACCTTGAGCCAAAACGTCTCCAGACGGTCAAGATAGTCCAGCATGCGCATGTCGACCAACGAAAACGCGTGACACCACGGACTGAGGTGAAAACCGACGGCGTGACCCGTTTCAAACCGGCATGCCTGAGCCACACCACACCACACACCCGAACACCACGGCAAAACAAACAACAAAAACAACACCAGAAAACAACAACAACAACAACACCGTCGCAACGCACATACACACACACGCGTGTGCAGGTGAGCCCTCCTCTCCGCTGCACGGCAGTCTGCACCACACTCGGCCGTCTGCATGCTGCGCATTGATCGTACCCGCCATGCCGCATCGACAAAGCGAGGGGGAAATTCGACGCCCAGCTGAAGGACCGACCGGTGCATGGCAACCACAACACACCCAGAGTCGTCGTGCGTCAGGGCTGGGAAAGAAAGGAACGGAAGAAAACCAACAACAGAGGTTTTGCGTGCAACACCACAGGTCCGCAGCAGCGCCGTACATACACATACCGTGGCACTGAGCGACTGGCTCACGTGTGACAATACCGCACGTTCCACACTGTCAATGCACACCTGGTGACCAGCAGGGCAACGACGAAGCACGGAGACGGTCAAGCAGAGGAGGCGTACAGAGTTGATGTGCAACTGTCAGTCGGGCCAAGAACGTCCCATGCAACAACTGCAGCATCCTCAACACACCTCCTGCCGCAAGCGTGCATTCTTTTTCACATTCTTCAGGTACCTGTAGCGTGACACGCCGCGAGTGAACCAGCAACACATGCATGCATGAAAAAAGTGCACGCACCGCCGGCACTTCTTGTGGGGTCGGTGAAGCATGTCCAGTCCCAGGTCACGATCCGGCGACCACACCTTCAGCAAGACCCTGTTCAGGAGGTCACATGCACGTGCCCACACACACCTCCGGTGACATGGCCACAACGGTACCAACAGCCGCATGGCGGCCACAGCATGCAGCACGCACGCGGCATCCCCTGCGACGCTCGAATTCCATGTGCTTGCCACGCCATGCACAAAGGCGTGTGCGCTGGCACGAGTGCGCTCAAACGGGCTGGCACTGACCAGAATGCCCGCATCCTTTGCGGCAGAGTGACTCAACAAGTGCGGCAGTTCTTTCGCGAGACGCCTACCAAATGTGGCAAGCTCCGACTGTCACATGCAGCGACACATACACACACACACACACACACACACACACACACACACACACACACACACACACACACACACACACACACACACATACGCGCATATTCGCAGCAGCACCGCACTACACATGAACAACGTTGCCACAATCACCCTCCACTGCAAAGACGACGACCACACACACACGCTTACCACACGTACGTGACCGGCTACCGCCAGAATTTTCCCCTCCCCACCAGCACCACCGCGTGGAGGAATTTGAAACGCGGGCTCCCACGACTGGAGCACGGTCAACCGTGCGTCTCTGGGCTTCAGCACCCGACGCTGGAGGAATGCCGCCAGGTCCCACATCTCTGCCATGTTGTCTGTGCCAGGACCACGTGTGCCGTGTCGCAGCACAGCGTACACGCTGATTGGCTGCGAAGTAGTAGCACAACAGCGACAAGCCGCTCATGCGACGATGTCATGACAAACGACCAACAAAAAAAACAGAACAAAAAAAGAAGCGACGGACGTGTGACGGTGAACTGGCATACCGCGACACACTACAAACACAACGCAGCGCATGCAACGCATGACTCCACCCCCACGCAACTTCACTGTCGCATGGCTGCACAACAAGATGAGAACACAAACAAAAGAAAGAACACAACGCACCTGCAAGCCACGCATGGCAAAGGGATGTCGAGTGGTGTCTGCAGCGGCTCCAAAGTGGGCTCGACGGGCTGGAACAAAGTGGTACGGCATTTTCGAGCCGAACAACAGGCGCGGATCGGGCACGGTTGGCGCTTGTTCTGCCATCAGGGGTTGGAGCAGCGGGTGTAGCGGTGGCTGTGCGGTGCCGGCCAAGCTGGCTGCTGTGGTGACGCTGTCATGCCACACGGCCGGCAGCACCAAACTCAGGACCACTGCCGCGACGCTGTACACAGCGTAGCGCTGCAGACCAGCCATCGTCACACCCTGCGACAAGCCGTCGCGGGGTTGCATCCCCCTCCCACTGCCGTCGCTACCAACAAGCAAACGAAACGACACCCGACAACCCGGATTCGTAGCGGCGTCTGGATGTTGGGCTGGTGACCCAACTTCGGTTTGGCATATCTCCAATTGTGTACCCTTTCGGAAACAAATACGCACGGCAAGCAGAACACGTTTTGTCTTGCACGCACGAAAAGCCGGTGACTCTGCTCGCGCCCACCACTCCCCCACACCCGCTGTGCCCCGCATGGCCGGAATCAGATCAGGTGTGGACCCGCACAACACCCAGCAGATTCACTGTAGATCGCGTGCAAAGACGCACGTGCAGACACGCGGGGAAAGTGAGCAAGTGCAACGAACGCGCGTGGCGTGAGTGACTGACTGACGTGCACGCGCGCAAGCCTGTCCGCACGAGGCGTGCGGCACTTCACGCATGGGTGCCATTCGCCAGCGCTAAGGTTATCGCCGCACCAATCTCACAGCCGCCATCGGCCGACTCTGTCTGTCGTGACGTGACAGCCACGCGCAGGTGTGTGTGTGTGTGCGCAAGTGGCGCGCGCGCAGACGCAGGCATGGCTCGTGCCAGGATGTACCAGCCCGCCCGTCCCCCCCACCACCCGAACCCCGCCGCGGCACCACCTGACGACGATGCACCCATCGTGTGGGCCCGCATAGTGGGGCCTGCACCAGCCAAGTCGAAACCGTCTTCGTTCCTCCAGCGGCGGCACCCGTCCTCCAACAGAGCCCAAGCGGGCAGCACCACTGTGTCGGTGGAAGTCCGTGTGCAGGCTCGCACCCGCACCGGCACCCGCACACGTGGCAACTCGGTGGACGCGTCGCCGCCGCCGGAGTACATGGACCAGCCGTTTGTGTGGGCGCTGGTGGGGGGTGTGGGTGAGGTGGCGAAGGTGTTGGCGGACCAACCGCCGGGCAGCTTTGTGTTTGTTCTGGGTGGCATAGACCCTGCCTCTCTGCGCCCTCCCACGCCCAGCCACACCCACCACAGCGGCCGTGACCGTGACCGTGACCGTGACCATGACCGTGACCATGACCGTGACCGTAGCGGCTACCACGGACGCCACCATAGTGGGTTGGAAGAGGTGGCGGGCTTTGACGGCGCGCGTCGTGTCGACGGCTCTGGCATCACATCGCCGACTTCTGCAGCTACTGCTACTACTACTGCTACTACTACTGCTGCTGCTGCACCGGCCAAAACACGCGTCCAAGCCACCATCCACGTCGCGTTCAAGTTCCTGCGCGCCGTCGAGTTCCATGGGTGGCCGTGGGGCGTGCGTGTGCGCGCACAGGTGTTGCGCGGGGTGCCAGCTGTCGTGTCCCTTGCGTCGTTCTTGGACAACCTCGGTGGCGTCGGTAGCGGCAGCACCGGGAGCGTCGGCAGTGATCGTGGCGGCTGCGGGGACGGGAACGGGGACGGGGACAGTGCTGGTGCGAGTGCACGGCGCTCCCGGCTGTCTCCGCGACACTCCAGCGTGTCACACGCCTCCACACTGTCCTCCCCGAAGAGCGCTGGGTCACCACAGCACCGCCGGTACGGAAGGGGCAACGGCGGCGGCGGCGGCGGCGCCGTCGGCGGCGGCGGTAGTGGAAGTCGCAACAGCGGCAGTCGGAGCGGCCACACGTCCGGAAGTAGGGGTGGCGTGTTGCGCCACGCGACGTCGTCTTGCCACAGCCCGTCCGCGAGAGCGCTGGGGCTGGTGTCCAACAACCGCCGCCTGTCGCAGCTGCGGACGTTGGAGCCGTCGGCGGCGACGGCTGCGGTGATTCGCACCCAACGGCGCGTGTTCAACAGCCTGCGCGGCGCCTCCGAGTTCATGCCGCGCCTGGGCGCGCTCATCGCCGCGGCCTGTGCGGATGTGGGGTTCCGGGAACGAGACGATGAGGACGACACCGCGGGCGGCGGCGGTGGTGGTGGCAGTGGTGGCAGTGATGGTGACTACGACGCAGGCTCCAGCACGGAAAGTGACAGCGACGGCGATGAAATGGTGGGCACGGCTCTGACGATGCAGGACGAGGCGCCGGGCAGCAGTGCAGACGAAGGAGAGGACGGCCCTGGTGTCTCTGGTGGTGTGAGGGATGTGGGTGGCGGGATCACCACCACCACCACCACCACCACCCGCCGCCGCAGCAAAGTCCGCGGCTTTGGCAAGCGCCACACGGTGTCGCAACTCCGCCGCCGTCGACGCAAGGCGCGGCGCCGCCACCGTCAGCGTGTGCGGTGCCCCTACACCCTGCGCCCCGCCGGACCCGGCATCCAGATCTCGCTGCGGCCGTACGCCCTGCCGGTGGCGGCGGCGGCGGCGGCAGCGGCGGCGCGCAGCCACGCGCTGGCGCGGGCCTCCGCCACCGGCGCGGTGGGCGGCTTGTTGCGGTGGCTGACGTCGTGTTGCTCGTTCCGGGCAGGCGGTGGAAGCAGCACCGCTGCCGCCCACGATGCACTGCCCCGTGCCAGTGCCAGTGCCAGTGCCAGTGGCGGTGGCGGTGGCAGTGGCGGTGGCAGTGGTGGTGGTGGTGGTGGTGGTGGTGGTGGTGGTGGTGGTGGTGGCAACAACGGCCTGCCTGTGGGTGTGCGGGTGCGTGGGGGTGGGGGTGGGGGTGCAAGCAGTCGGTACCTCACACCCCCCGCCACCGACGCCGAACGAGCCACACCGGGCAGCACGAGTGGGCCGCGTGTACCACCACAGCTCCCCCAACCCGCCACCGCCACCGCCACCGCCACCGCTGTGCACGCCGCCAATGCCAAAGCCTCGGCGGCGGCGCTGAAGGTGCTGGGTGAGTGCCCCACCGCGAGTGTGTCGCTGGAGCGCCACAAGCTGCGGCTGGGGGTGACAGGCATCCCAGCCACCGCGCAGGCGCGTGTAGTGGCGGCGCTGGACGACCGTGTGTCGTCGCCCAGTGGCAACGAGGTGCGGTTCGTCGGCAGCGTCGGCGACGGCGAGCAGGCGTTCCTGCGCTTTCGCAACGCGTTCCTGATCATGCACGGCCTGCTGCGGGACCCGGACGCCACCCCCGCAGCAACGGGCACGGGGAATCGCAGTGGCAGTGGCAGTGGCACGTGGGTGCCGGCACCATCCGCCAGTGGTCGCCTGGGGCATGACGTGTGGAAGGACGCTGCGGACACGGCCGAGACGGCGTTGGCCCTGCGCGTGGCCAGCCGTGACTCGGTCAATCTGAAGAAGGCGCGCATGTCGTCGACGACCAGCGACATGCCGGGGGCGGCAGGCGCCAGCCATCCGACGGGGAGCGGGCGGGACTTGATGGACGTGGAGTGGTGGGACCAGGATGGTGCGTGGAGGCTGCTGAGCAAGGACAACATTCGGGAGTTGGTGGAGGTGCTGCAGTCCATGCACGAACCCTCGGTGCGTTTGCGTTTGTGTTTGCGTTTGTGTTTGCGTTTGTGTTTGTGTTTGTGTTTGTGTTTTGTGTTCGCGTGGGTGGCGGTGTCCATCGCTGCATGCGCTTGGTTGCTTTTCTGCTTGGTTGCTTGGTTGCTTGGTTGCTGTGAGTACGTGTGGGTTCGCACTGCTGTATTGTTGTTCGAGGCAGCGCATGTCTCTTGTGTGCCACTCACACAACGAAACGTTGCACCTCGTGCGCTTTGTTGCTGCGGTTGTTGACCACGCCTGTGCCCTGTGATTGTGCCTGTGCCTGTGCCTGTGCGTGTGCTTGTGCCTGTGTCCGCGCCTGTGCCAACCTTCATTCGTGACACTGCCGGGTGGCTGCTGATCACCAAACCCAACCCCCCTCACGACACGACACGACACACCAGTCATCGCAATGGGCCTGTGCCGCCGCGATACGCGCCATCGTGCGCCTGGCATGGGCGCCGCACACCGTGGGTGCCGCGTGCGACTGCCTGCTGTGCGTCGTCACCACACCCGCGTCGGCACGCGTGGTGTGCGAGTGCCTCCTGTTGCGATTTGCCTCCCAGCCCGACACGGCGCGCCACATCACCAGCGTCCTGGCCCACCGCGCGGTATTTGCCCTGTCAACCGTCTCCACCGGCCTCTTCTCGCTGCTGCAAGCCCGTGGGCTGGGCATTCCCACCCGCCGCGACAGCATGCACGGTGTGGTGACGGTGGTGTCGGTGCGTGATGCCGGCAGCAGTGGTCGCCGTGGTGGCAGTAGTGGTGGTGGTGGTGGCGGTGGTGGTGGAAACAGTGGTAGAGGCGGTGGTGGTGGTGGTTGTGGTGGGGTTGCAACTGGTGTGAGCGATAGAGCACATGGCAGTGGCATATCGCGGTCAGGGTCCAGCCGCAGGGTGATCCCCGTGGACGGGTCTGCACGACAACACACTGCTGGCCACATGCGCGTCACGCGCGGTGGCAGGAATACCACCCCCCCGCCGCTGCTTGTGGTGCCGGTGGGTAGTGACAGTGACGTGGACGGCGGCGGTGATGACGGAGGCGCCGAGGGCTTGGGCGTGGATGATGGCGCCGACGCACACGTCACGCGCCTGTTTGACGACTGGACCGCGCCCGACTTACCGCACATGCACGCGTCGCGTGTCATGACCCGCGACCGTTTCTTGGGTCGCGGCACCTCCCCTTCACCCACGTTCTCCGACACGATGTCGACGGGTGGCGCAGGTGGTGGCGCAGGCGGTGGCGCAGGCGGTGGTGCGGGTGCAGGCGGTGGTGGTGCAGGTGGTGGTGCAGGTGGTGGTGGTGCCATCGGAGATTCGAGCTCCAGAACCAGTGGTAGCGGCCACAGCGGCAACCTTCGCCGCAGCCCGCCCCCGCCCAGCGCCACCTCTGAGCAGCAGGCAGACGGCGCGGCCACGACCACCGCCTCCTCGATGCCGCCGCGACCGCTTGTGGTTGCTGCCGGTGCTGCGGCGGTTTCGTCCACACCCGGTTCAGCAGGTTCCGGTGCTGGTGCTGGTGCTGGTGCTGGTGCTGGACTGCCGCCCCTCGGCCGACCTCCACTCCGAGCACGCAGCCACCGCCCGCCCCGTCGCAGTGATCCCACGTTCGACCGCCCCACTACCGCTGCCGCTGCCACCAGTGGTGCTCACCCTGCCGGTGCTGGAGGTGTGGGTGCTGGCGTGGACCGGTCGGGGTCAAGTGGTGGTGGAGCGGCGAACGCACGCCCGTCCTCGATCCTGTCTGACCCCTTGCCGGCGTTGGTTCCAGGCAAGAAGGTGCGTTGCTGGCATCATTCTGTTTTTTTCTTTTTTCTTCTTGTTTTGGTTGGGTTTTTTTTTCAAGTTGTGCCTTTGGCTCCTTGGCTTTTGGCTTTCGCCTTGTTGTTCGTTGCATGTGTTGGACCATGTGCTAGTGGGATGATTTTTGTTTCTTTCTCCGGGGTGTCTGACGGAACGTTCTGGTGCATCCTGCTTCTCCCCACCCCCCTTGCTACAGCTACAACCCATGCTGCCACCGATCGACGTGTCTCGTGCCGTTGCATCACGTGCCTCTGCCTCAGCCGCCACTGCCACTGCCACACAAGCAATGCCAAGCCCCATGTTCACAGTGTCCAACAACAACGCCACCACCAGCACCCCGCTGAACGTGAACAACCTGAGTGTCTCCACCCACGCCACCGGTGGCACCAGCGCCGGCACCAGCGCCATGCTGATCCCGTCTTTGGACATCCCGCAAGCGCCGCTGTCCACCCGCAACCTCACCACACGCCGCGCGTCGCTGTCCTCTCGTGCCTCTCGCCGTCGGTCGCGCATCACGGCGGACACCTTCCGCGGACGCGGCGGCGGCGGCTTGGTCACGCTGCGTGACACGGAGGTGATGCTGCTGTCCAGTCACCGCGCCGCGCTGTCCGCTCGCACACCCACCAGTGTCCACCTGCATGGCGCGGGCATGGCCGCCGTGGGTGCGTCAGGTGCCATGAGTGCCCGTGGTGCAGGTGCGGGCGCGGGTGTGGGTACAGGTCTGGGGAACCCCGGCTTTGTGTTTGGCGGCAGTGCCTCCGCTCGTTTTGGTGGTGGTGGTGGTGGTGGTGGTGGTGGTGGTGGCGATGGCAGTGGGAAGGCATCGGAGGGCGGTCGGTTGTTTTCTTCCGGACTGGACAGCAGCGAGCGCAGCGGTGGAAGTGACCGGAGTGGTCGCGAGTATGCAGGTGGTGCGGGGCAGCCCGCTACTCGCGCGTTGGGACGGTCGTCACAACACGAAGGGTCGTCCGCCGCGCAGTTTTACCGCCGCACGCTGGCTGCAGCGAGCGGGTTGCACTCCCTGAACGTGTCAGAAATCGGGAAAATGGTGCGTGTGGGTAGTACCCCCGTGTCACCCCCTTTTGCGTGCCGTCTTGTGTGTGTGTGTGTGTGTGTGTGTGTGTGTGTGTGTGCTGCGCGTGCAAAAAGTGTGTGGTGTGCCGCGTTCTCTGTGTGTTGTGTCCCTCTCTGTGTGTGTTGTGTGTGTCTCTCTCTCTCAATCACGCGCTCACCTTGCCTTTCCTTGTGATCAACACCCTCTCCTCTCCTCCCGTGTGCCTGTGCCTGTGCCTGTGCCTGTGCCTGTGCCTGTGCCTGTCATATCGGCAGATGGGGAGCATGTTCGCCCTCTCCGAGCTGCCAGCGGTGCGAGCGTACCTCGCCAGCGCCGCGCCGGTTGAGACATCCTTCGTCGCCGCCAACTCCTTGCGCGACCTGTCCCAAGGCGCCAGCGTCGTCGGCCGGGTGCCCATGGACTCCGACTCCGACACCAGCGACGTGGACGACTTTGACCTGCGCCACGACGTTCCCGGCGCCGACGCCGATCGCGGCGACGAGCGGGCGTTGGAGGTGGTGGACTTGATCACCGACGTCCTCCTCCGCGCCGCGGCCGCGTCATCCATGTCCACCCCCAGCGGCGTTCCTGTTGTGGCGGCCCTCCTCACTCCACGCTCCGCCACGCCGCCCTCCGTGTCCGCCAGGCGCCCGCACAACCACACGGCAGGTGCGCGTGGCGGCGACGACGTGGTGGGTGAGGGTGTGGGTGTGGGTGTGGGTGTGGGTGTGGAGACTTCAGGAGCCCGTCCGGATGGTGAAGACCCCGGCACGCCTTCTCTTCTTCGAGCCGATACCCCATACGCCCATGGTACCGACGCCACGTCCAGAGGCGGTGGTGGTGGTGGTGGTGGCGTGCTGGTGCCATCGCTGGCGCCGGCTGCACCGCGGCCGCGGCCACGGGGCTCTGTCGTGTCCCAAAGCACGGCGTGGAGTGGGTATGTGGGCGAGGGCGGCGCCGAGTTGGAGCTCGCGGACGTGCTGTGCGCCGTCCAACTGGGGTGCGTATCTGTGCCCGCGCGTGCCGCGCTGGAACGCGTGGTGGCCATCGTGCGCGACACGTGGGGATTGGACGTCCACACCCGGCGCAACCGGCTGCCGGCGCAGTGCTGTGCCAGCTTCGACGTCCTTGCGCCGCTGGTGCTGGCGTGGCACGCACAGTGGCAGCTGGCGCAGCCCTGGCACGCGGACTGGTGTTCCTTTGTGGCCGCCATGATGGTGCAGGAGCACGGGGGTGGGTCTGCCTCCACAGTTGGGGGCGGCTCGGCTGGAGGGAGTGGTGGTGGCGGTGGTGGTTGTGGTGGTGGTGGTGGTGGTGGTGGTGACATGGCTGCGTTGCTTGCTGCTCGTGCGGGTGTGGCCATGGGCCAACGGTACAGTGGTCAGACTGGTCGCCACGGCTACGGCTTTGGTGGCTACGACCATCACACCCACAGCCGTGGGCGGCCGGAGTTCCACGCTGGTCGTGCGGCGGGGAGTGGCGCCACGGGTGGTGGGTCGCAGTGGGTCGGTGCCTGGTCTGCGACGACCCACCCGCACAGCGTCTTCATCGACACCCACCATCGCTCGAACCGTGCGTGCCTGCCACGGCTGTGGATGCTGTTGGCCATGGTTGGGCCCGCTGACAGCACCGCAGCCAGCGCGGCGGCCATCGCGCAGGCCACCGCCGATGTGCGTGCGTCCGAGGAGGTGTTGCGACAGCAACAACAGCACTCGGGCACCGGTGCAACTCCGGCTGCAACTCCGGGTGCGGGTGCGGGTGCGGATCCACACGCACAGCAGACGCACGGGCAGGGTGCAGGTGCTGCGCCCGGCGCTGGTGCCGGTGCCGGTGCCGGTGGCAATGTGGCTGGGCACCGTGGCACGCCTGCCGGCACATTCAACCGCGGTGACATGCGCAGCGTGCGTCAAGACGGGCCAAGGTCGCGATCGCCAGACGGCAATGGCGTCATCGAGGCGCGTGTGCGGTCGGCAGCCGACGGTGCGACGGTCGGGGCTCGGTTGCGCCGGTACGAGTCGCGTCGTGCGTTGTCACACAGCGACGCGGATTCCCCCACCCACTACCGCCACCCAAGTCCCCAGCAGCAGCAACAACAACAACAACAACAACAGCAACCACAGCCATACCAGCAGGCCACCGCCGTCGACAACAGGTCGGGCAGTGGTGGGGTGTCCGCCTCCGTGCGTACCCAAGGTCGCGCTGCCGACAGTGCACCGGCACAGGCGCGTGGGCAGTCACAATCCGCGGCACCTGCAGCGGCGAGCGCCACCACACCTGCCACAACCACCGCAGCCGCAGCCGCAGCCGCAGCCGCAGCCGCCGCGCACGCCTCCTCCCCCCATGCCCATGCCACCCGCCAAGAGTTTGTGTCCACCGCCTTTGTGTCGCCGGTGGACTTTGTGTTGACGGGCGTCCATGCGCGCCTCCGCGCCATGAACGAGTTCTTCGGCAACACGCTGTCCGTGGTGGCGGCGCAGTACACCAGTCACGCCGCCATGCGCATGCACCGCCGCGCGCTCGTGCGCTGTGTGTCCGACCAGGGTAAGGAGCTGTCCCTGCTGTGGCTGTACCTGCGCGCGTTCCCCGTGCCCTCGGTGGCCGTGGCGGCGGTCGGTAGCCACTGCCTCGGCGCCGTGGGCCGCATCGTGTCGGACCACGTGTCCCTCCTGCGACGCGCCGTCCACCAACCGCGCCTGGTGCCGTGCTGCTCGAGCATCGGTACGGCACTGTCAGAGGCGCTGTGCACGCTGCTGGCCCTCGCCACGCCGCTCATGGAGGTGGCGATGGTGGCGTTAGACGCGGCGGCGGCGGCGCAACGACAGCGGTCGTCGCGCCGGCAACCGCGAAGGGACACACGCCGCACGCCAGGCGCCGAGATGGAGGTGGAGACGAGGTCCGGGTCTCGATCTGGGTCTCGGTCTGGATCTCGGTCTGGATCTCGATCCCGGTCTCGATCCCGGTCTCAGCCACGATCACGTGCGGGTTCGTCGCCTGCGACTCCGTTTGGTGCCGGTGGCGCGGGCGCGGGTGCGGGTGCGGGTGTGGAGGCCCGGCCCGGACGGCGTGGAGCAACCAACGATGTCGCCGGGAGTGGCGACGGCGGTGCTGGTGCCGCGACTGGCGGTGCCGCGACTGGCGGTGCCGCGACTGGCGGTGCCGATGGCAGTGGCGCAGGTGCCGCGAGTGGTGCAGGTGCCGCGAGTGGTGGCACCGGTGCGGCGCCGAGTGGTGGGGCCGCCTCTCGGTTCGCCACCACCCTTCCGCACCCCGTCGGTTCCGCGCTGCAGCGCCTGTCACAGGTCGTGCTCAACACCGCGCTGCTGGACCTGCTGCTCAAGGTCGTGCGGTCCTTGCGCGGCGCCACCGAATCGGCGGCGGCGGCGACGTCAGCCTCTGTGGGCGGTGTCGGCAGTGACGGCGCGACGTGGCGGTCCACAGCAAGTCGGGGCAGCGTGCGGGGTGAGGGTGAACGCAGCGTCGCCATCGTCGGCCTGCTGCGCTCCAGTTTGCCGCTGTCGCAGCTCACGTCCTACTTCCAGTTGTGTTCCCAGCTCCTGCGCTTCATGACGCCGCCGCGGTGGCGACCGGAACCGTACGTGTGTGTGTGATGAGAGAGACATGTTTGTGTGTTGTGGGAGG